>Ga0307479_10001090_pt1 | contig 24510 bp, 23 predicted proteins | sample atmos_gasesECM4C_FD_203743 | JGI IMG/M metagenome (GOLD analysis project Ga0307479, IMG submission 203743) | Hardwood forest soil microbial communities from Morgan-Monroe State Forest, Indiana, United States - atmos_gasesECM4C_515 | ecosystem: Environmental > Terrestrial > Soil > Temperate... | reverse complement strand
TCGGATACGTTGGAGCATGTACCGCAACCTGTCTCCGCATTGGCTGAGTGTTACCGTGTTTTGGCCCCGGGGGGTTATTGCGTTTTTACTATTCCCGTAATCGTCGACCGTATGACGCGCAGCCGCGCCGGTCTCCCTCCCAGCTATCACGGCGATCCGAACCAGCGTGCGGCCGACTTTGCGGTGCAGACGGAGTATGGCTGCGATGCCTGGAAACACCTAGTGCTCGCGGGATTCAAAGAATGCAGGTTAATCACGCCTGAGTTTCCGTCGGCGCTAGCCTTCGTTGGAGCCCGGTGGAAGAGCCACCCAAGCCCCCTAGTGCTTGACGATAACAACGGCGAGCGTATGGTACCTGAGACGTACGGCGGATCTACATTCTGGGAGCATGTTTACCGCTATGCATTTGCCTCTCGCTTCGTCGCAGGCAAGCGAGTGCTGGACATCGCCTGTGGGGAGGGTTACGGCGCCGCAGCGCTCCACAAGGCAGGTGCTGCTAGTGTCATCGGCGTGGATATCTCCGAATCGGTCTGCTCGCACGCCCGTACGAAGTACGGGCTGGACGCCAGGCAAGGGGCCGCCGAACACATTCCCCTGCCCGACCAGTCCGTTGACGTCATCGTTTCGTTTGAGACCATCGAGCATGTGCGCGACCCCCACAGGTTCCTCGATGAATGCGCTCGCGTCCTAGTGCCCGGAGGACGATTAGTTATCTCAACGCCTAACAAGGGCATTTATACGTTCGTAGGGGGTGTGAAGAATCCACATCACTGTTCCGAAATGACTGAAGAGGAATTTTCAACCGTGTTGAAATCGAGATTTCGAGTTAGCCGGTTCTACACCCAACACCCTGATTTCGCGCCCTGGTGGAGTGTACGGACATTTCTTTCCGACAAAACTCCATGGGCGCGCATACGCGGATTTAGAAGGCTTCGGCGAGCCGTCCAATTAAGAGTCGCCCCAGAAGCAGTCAGCGACCCTACGGACGATCAAAGGACGTCCATTTTGGACCTGATTGTAGGATTGGGACGAAAACCGCACCAATTCTTGAATCCATACGCTTTAAGGCCACGGCGGGACTGGGCCCGGGAGAAACCCATTTACGTTGTCGCGACCGCAATTCGGTAGGAGTCGATGGTTCGCAACTTCATGCCGAAAATGAGCTTCGTCAGCGCACATTCTAGACCGCTCATTTCGGTAACGGGGGCTGAAACTCGCCAGTGAATATGACCCACGAGAGTACCCAGCCCGAGTGCCTGGTGGCAATTGTGACCCCTGTCCCCCGGTTTCCCCTTTCGGCTGAAGCAAAGATTTCGATGCGCCACTTGCGGGAGTACCTTGGCCGGTTTGATAGGTATATTATCGGCCCTAAAAGCCTGCCGAAGGAGTTTTCAGATTTCGCACTGCGTGCATTCCCGAGCCGCTATTTTAGAAGTCGCTATGGCTACAATCATCTGCTCATGACGGAGCAATTTTACCGAGCCTTCTCAGACTACGAATACATTTTGATTTTTCAATTAGATTGTCTCGTATTTGCAAGCAATCTCGAGGAGTGGTGCCGGAAGGATTGGGATTATGTTGGCGCACCCTGGCTGAAGAATTCTGACGACCCCAGCCAGGGGTTCTTGGGAGTGGGTAATGGCGGATTATCACTCCGTAGAGTGCGAGGCGCTTTAGCCGTCTTGACCTCCAAGCAGCTTCTCAAGAATCCGAAGGTGGGGGAACGTATAACCGGGCGGCGTTCGAAGCTTCTTTATGAGCATTTAGACTCCGCACCTCAACTCAAGCGAATGATCGGTGCGGCAAAAACCTTCCTTCATCAATATGGGTATCACAACAATGTCCGCTGGCTTGTGCGACAATTCGTCAAAACCAACTTGCATGAAGACTTCTTCTGGGCACTTGAAGCGCCCAAGATCGTGACAAGTTTTCGCATCCCTGCGCCAGAGGAAGCTCTGGGCTTTTCCTTTGAACTGGCACCGCGCTATTGCTTTAAGGTAAATTCCGGACGGTTGCCCTTTGGCTGCCATGCTTGGTCCAAGTATGATCGAGAATTTTGGGAACCCTTTCTGCTCAAGTGAGAGCAAATTCCACGAGTAACTCAGAATGTTGCGTTTGGCCCACACCTCCCCAGACTGGAATCCTTTTTGTGTCCAGAAGTCCTGCTTGCGCGGAATCTGCGCTAAGATCTGTGTGGCGCAGCTCAGAATTGCTGTGCCAAGAGAGTTTTCCCGGGGACTGCCTGACAGGACCATCGCGTTAAGGTGTCGAACGCCAGAACGCCATGGTTTTCTTTCGTATCTTGTGAAGGTGACGCTCAGCGGCGGCAGTTATTCCGTTTTCGGTTATGAAGGCAAGCAGGTCCGTGACAACATTCTTAGCTACGATGTTGTGCGCGCCATCGAAGAGTTTGCAGCCAACCCCCTACTGGGCGAGGTCTATAATATCGAGGGTGGGCACGAGAATAGCGTTTCCATGCTTGAAGCGACTGATCGCATCCGAGCGCTTGCGCCCGGCAGCCGTGTCCACATGACGAGCATTCCGCCACTTACGATTCTCGCGATGCCGAAGCCGTTTCGCGACCATATCGGCGTTATCCAGCGCAACGCCATCACCAGCTGGACTATGCTGCGCCCCCGTCCGGAGATTTATCTTTTCGGAGAGGAAGAGGGCGTTGCTGAGATCGCGGCCGAGCTACGAATCAGCCATCTACATGATATCGCGCGCAATGAATTTGGCACGCCGCTCCTGGATGACCTGCTCCGCCGCGCGCGGGAGTTTGCGCGCACCCCACTGCTTTGTTACGTTAACAGCGACATTATCTTGCTGCAGGAGTTTGTTGACGCGGTTTCTGCGATCCACGTGAAATTTCCGAAGTTTCTCGGTGTTGCTCATCGCTTGAACATTGAACTAACTGAGACGCTCGATTCTGTAGGGGGCGGAGAGAGGAAGTTACGTAGCGAGATTCTACCTCTTGGGACGCCCGGGAATCCGACCGCTATCGATGTATTTGTTTTTCCTCCAGACTGTTATCAGCAAGTGCCTCCCTTTGCGATTGGCCGGGCTTGGTTTGATCAGTGGTTTATCAAAGACGCGCGTCGGCAGAGAGTTCCCGTTGTGGACATGACACAAGTCACGCGCGCTATCCACCAGAATCACGACTACGGTCATATCGCGGGCGGGCAGCAGGGCGCCTACTGGGGAGAAGAGGCGCGGCGCAGCCTGGTGATCTATGGCGGGGTGCCGCATGCCTTCACCCTGCTGGATGTGACGCACGAGTTGCTGCCCAGTGGCCGTATCCGGCGCGTGCATTTTCGCCGCGAAGCTGCCGCCGTGCAAGATTGGCTGTGGAGAACTGTTTTCCAGCCGACGTCGGGGTTGCGAGGGAAACTTGGCTTGCAGCGGAAAACGCTGCGGCGATTGGTCGATAAGGTCAAGCCAGCAAAGCATTGAGTCCTGCAGCAAGAGAGCAGGGCGAGGGAAAGGATTTGCATTCGTGAAACGCGCATTGATTACAGGCATTACCGGGCAGGACGGCTCTTATCTCGCCGAGCTGCTACTCTCCAAGGGCTACGAAGTTCACGGTATCATTCGCCGTTCCAGTACGTTCAATACAAAGCGCATCGACCACATCTATCAGGATCCGAATCAGCCGGGCACGCGGCTCTTCCTTCACCACGGCGACCTCTCGAGCACGGAATGGATCCTAAATCTGGTTTACAGCTTCGCGCCGGACGAGCTGTATCACTTGGCAGCACAGACCCACGTACGGGTGAGTTTTGACATGCCCGAGTACACCGGCGACGTAACCGGACTCGGCACGATGCGCTTGCTGGAAGCGATCCGGCGGTCGGGCTGCAAGACGCGTTTTTATCAAGCGTCGAGCTCGGAAATGTACGGATCTGCTCCGCCTCCGCAGAGCGAAACAACGACTTTTCAGCCGCGGAGTCCGTACGCGGCCGCGAAAGTTTATGCGTACTGGATGACGCGCATCTACCGCGAGGGCTACCATCTCTTTGCCGGCAACGGAATCCTTTTCAATCATGAGAGCCCGCGGCGCGGGGAGACTTTCGTTACCCGCAAGATCACGCGAGGTATCGCCGCGATTCTAGCCGGAAAGCAGGACTCACTTTTCCTTGGGAATCTCGAGGCGCGGCGCGACTGGGGTTATGCGCCGGAATATGTCGAAGCGATGTGGAAAATGCTCCAGCAGGACACCGCCGAGGATTTGGTGATGGGCACGGGTGAAGCCCATTCTGTGCGTGACTTCGCAGAGGAAGCTTTTGCCTATGCAGGGCTGGACTGGCGCAAGCACGTGAAGACTTCGGAGCGTTACATGCGCCCGCTGGAAGTGGACTGCCTCATCGCAGACGCCCGAAAAGCGCGAGAAAGACTTGGCTGGGAGGCGCAAGTCAGATTTGGAGAGCTGGTGGCGATCATGGTCGATGCGGACCTGGAAGCGGCGGGACTTGCGCCGCGCGGAAGCGGAAAAGCGATTCTCGAGAAAAAATTCGGGCACTGGAACCACTGGCAGAATTCGGTGACTCACGCAATGGAAGCCGTCGAGGGGCAGGCTTCACAGCACTGAGAGGCACGGAATGGGATTTTGGGAAAACCGACGAGTGGTGTTGAGCGGAGGCAATGGCTTCCTCGGTTCCTTTGTGGTGAAGAAGCTGCGCGCGGCAGGTTGCCGCGAGATTTTCGCTCCACGCAGCCGGGAATATGATCTGCGCGAGAAATCTGAAGCCCTGCGGCTCTACAAAGATGCCCGGCCGGACATTTTCATCCATTTGGCCGCGGTGGTGGGGGGGATCGGCGCGAATCGTGAAAATCCCGGGCGATTTTTTTACGATAACGCGATGCTGGGAATTAATGTTATCGAAGCGGGGCGGATCGCTGGGATCGAAAAGTTCATCTGCGCGGGGACGATTTGTTCGTATCCGAAGTTTACGCCCGTGCCGTTCCGCGAGGAAGATTTCTGGAATGGCTATCCGGAGGAGACCAATGCACCATACGGACTGGCCAAGAAAATGCTGCTGGTGCAATTGCAGGCCTATCGCGAGCAGTACGGGTTTAAGGGCATTTACCTGACGCCTGTGAATCTATACGGGCCGCGCGACAATTTCGATCTGGAAAGCTCCCACGTGATCCCGGCGCTGATCCGGAAATGCTGGGAAGCGAAAGAAGCGCGGGCGTCGGAAATCACTGCGTGGGGAACGGGCGGCGCCACGCGGGAATTTTTGTACGTGGAGGATGCCGCGGAGGCGATGGTTCTTGCGTCGGAGAAATACGCGAAGCCCGATCCGGTCAATCTCGGATCGGGGGAAGAGATCAGTATCCGCGAGCTCCTCGAAAAGATCCGGTCGCTGGCCGGTTATGAGGGTGAGATCCACTGGGATGCGACGAAGCCGGACGGCCAGCCGCGACGGTGTCTCGATACTTCACGAGCGCTGGCGGAGTTCGGATGGCGCGCAAAAACATCTCTCCACGATGGTTTGCAGAAAACCATCTCTTGGTACACAGAGAGTCTCCGCAATACTTCCGGTGCGGCGGCTCGATGAACCCAGCGAATGAGTTCCTCACTCCTGTGCCAACAGCTTTTTGTCCGCCCGGAGTGAGTGGCGGGGCGGATCTGAAAGGAAAAAGAAGCTGCTTACAACCTATTATTCCTGTTCGCTACCACGTATGGCCTTAACCTAGCCTTCTCGATTTACCTGGACCAGCTAGGGCGTGGGCAGCAATTCAGTCGGTGGACCTTCCTATCCTGCACTGATCAGGAACGTTGTATTCTGTTTCGCGCAAATTGAATTCATGGCAAACCGTTTCAAACTTCCGATCGTGAATAACGATAAGCGTTGCGCGAGCACGTTGATTTTCCTGCGCGCGATTTGGCCACGTATCATCGAACTCTGGATTGCGTCGATCCTAGTGATTTTCTTTGTTGTGCGGGTGCTCGGGTCCCAATCGGCCAGGCGCATTTTCCAAAGCTTTGCTCATCATCGCATCCTATGAGGCTGCTGCCGCCGATCGCCGCAAATCTTCTATTATTCGCCGCGGCAATCGGCTTCGGGAGCGTGTTACACCGCCTGATTCCGCCAGCGTTCTCTCGGGTCGATCGCTTCGCATTGAAGTTACTCGGAGGACTCGCCGTTCTCGGAACGCTGCTATTCTGTGTCGGCCAGGTAACATTCTCGCGTGTCGCAATAATTCTGGCGCTCCTTCCTGGCGTACTCCTAGGTCTTAAAGTTTTCGCGCAAACAGCGCGGAGTTTCGCTCCCAATTTTGCTGAAGTCCGTTCTCCGATTCTCCCAGCAATCGTAGTGGGCGCCGTGATCTTGGTGACTGCAATCGGCGGACTCGCGGAACCTATCGGAGATATGAATAATGATTCCATAGCCTACCATTTCCTCGGACCGAAAGTTTGGGTTCGCGAAGGACTTATTCGTCCCGTTCCCGACGAAGTTCTTACGGCTTTCCCTGCAATAGTGGAATCGCAATACGCCGCGCTCCTAGCGCTCGGCGGACCGCGCGCGCCCATGTTATTTGCGGTCATCGGAATATTGTCGCTTCTTCTCGTAGCTGCGGGTCTCGCACTTCGCTTGGGAGCGGGTCCATCAGGTGCCTGGTGGACAGCGGCATTGATCGCAGCGATGCCGGCGGTCTATCGGGGAGCCTATGGTGGATTTATTGATGTCCTGTTCGCAGCATTCGTACTAGCCGCTGCACGCGTGGCTTTTGACGCCCAGCAAGCAGGGGATTACGTTTTGTTCGGGATGTTCGCTGGCGCTGCGGCAGGAGCCAAATATACGGGACTCCTGGCTTGGGCGGTGCTCCTTCTTTGTGGGTTCCTCAGCTCCTTGTGGTTCCGCTCGGGAGATTATAGGACGCTGCTCAAACATCTCGGACTTTCTTGCGCCAGCGCGCTTGCCATTGCATCTCCTTTTTACCTCCGAGACTGGATTTTTTTTGGCTCACCGATTTATCCGCCCCCGCCGGTACTACTCCGATTTTTTACTGTTAGGGAATTGCTGCCAGCCGTTCTTCACGAGCTTAGTGAAAACGTGCGGGTGCAGGGCGCTGGCATGGGCCCGGGCGTCTGGAAATTGTTCCTTCTACCTTTCAACCTGACAGTGCACACCGCAAATTTTAGAGGTGCCGGCGGAATTGGCCTTGCCCCACTGGCTTTGGGCCCGATTGGTTTGATTGCGTGGTGTCGAGACAGGTTTGCGAAAAGCCTTGCATTATTCGCTCTCGTGTTGACTCTTACCTGGTTCGCGACTTCGCAAGTGTCGCGCTACCTGATTCATGTGTATGTCATCGCGGCAATTTTTGCCGTGTTGGGTTGGCAGTACGTTCGTGTCGTAACTAAATACGGATTAGTTTTTGCGAGGTTAGTTGTAGTTTGTTCGATCCTCTATGGTCTAACTATGATCATCCCTGACCGGCTCGACGATATGCACTCCGCAGTTTCTCCTTCGTTCGAGGCTAGACGTAAATGGCAAGAAATCCCATACATCGAAAGTTTCCACTTCCTGAATATCGATCCTTCGGTAACCAAAGTTCTAATCTTGGACCCTTACCTTCCCGCCTTTTATTTGGATAAGACTTACCTCAAGCCGCTCGGCAGATGGGGAGAACAAACTCTGCCTGACGCCACAGACGTGCAGAAGGTATTGGCGCAAATACCGGGCTTACACATTTCTCATGTCTTGGATGTGATTGAGGGGGGTGGGTTCCGTCTGCCCGCTGGAGCCCCGGGCTTAAGGTTGGTTTTTCAGGGCGAGGATCAGCGAGTTTATCGCGTTGATGGAGTTGAAGTGAATTGACGTTTACCTTACGCTTCGGGCTCGCCGGTTTGGGCCGCTTCGCGCCACGTTCCGCGATTCTCTGCGCGCTTTTGCTTGGCGTTGGAGACTCACGCAAGCTTATGCTTCCTCGGGCTTCTCCCCTTGCGGGAAAGGATATTCATGGGCATACTTCCGGACTTGTCGCCTGCGCCGGCATTGATCCACTGAATTTTGTAGCCGCGATCGAGAAGGTCTTGAATATAGATCTTCAGGTAATCTTGTGGCTCTACGAATGTAATGGGCGTCCGGAAAAAAGCTGAATGGCCGCCCGGTTCCAGTTTCCGCGGTTTGCGCCGATATCGATGATGTGCTTGGGGGCAAAGCCGCGTCCTTTAAGCAAAGAGAACAAGGGATGAAGGCCGTCGCTAGACCTGTGAGCCGGATCGATCCGCGCGATCCGGTAACCCAGTTTTTTAGCGATAAACTGAATGAACTGCTTCATACCACTTCCAGATAGGGCTGGATCCAGTGGCCGACTACCGCAACCGCAACTCCGCAGCGAACCGTGCGTCTTTATGAAAAGCCGAATGCAAGGATATAATGAAAAATATGGTGCCGTGACATTAAGAACGTGTATGAAATCAAACTCATGGCGATAGACTTCAGTCCGGTCGCAACGGCGCGGGCGCATGCGGAGCGCCAACATGAGGAGCGCCTTGCCGACAATTGCGGCAAGCGCATCGGTATCCTCATTGTTGCATACAATGCGCTAACTACGCTGGCGCCCGTCCTGCACCGAATCACGCCCGAAGTTTGGAAAAATGTTGAGGAAGTGGTGATTTGCGACGATGCCAGCCCGGATGCCACCCACGCATTGGCGGTCGGCCTGAAGACCTTGCAGAACATGGACAAGCTCCACGTTGTCTCCCATCGCCAGAATCTCGGCTACGGCGGCAATCAGAAAGCCGGTTACACCTACTTCATGCAGAAAGGATTCGACGTCGTCGTTCTATTGCATGGAGATGGCCAGTACGCGCCGGAGGTTCTTTCGCACTTGTATCACCCGCTACTGAATGGCGAGTCCGATGCCGTCTTCGGATCACGCATGATGAAAGACTATGGCGGGCCTCTCAAAGGCGGCATGCCACTTTATAAATATGTTGGTAACCGCATCCTAACCACTTTTGAAAACCGCGCCATTGGTATGCATCTCACGGAATTTCACAGCGGTTACCGCGCCTACAGTCTACGTGCCCTCCGAAACATCGACTTCTCCCGCATGACCAATGATTTCCACTTCGACACGGAAATCATTATCAAGTTGCACCATCAGGGTTACCGCATCAAGGAAGTCCCTATCCCCACGTACTACGGTGGCGAGATTTGTTACGTGAACGGGATGAGGTACGCCAAGGATGTAGCCCGGGCGGTGTGCCGTTATAAGGCGACCGTCCGTTCCGTCAAGCGTCATCCAGAATTTCAGGAATACTTTGTTCATTACCCGCTGAAGGAGAGCAAGTATTCCAGTCACTATTACTTCGAGCGCCTCACCGGGACGAATCAGGATGTCCTCGATATCGGCTGCGGCGAGGGCTTTATGGCCGCTAAAATCGCTGCGCAGGGCAACCGCGTGGTGGGGATCGATGCTCTTCCGCGACCCGCACGTGATGACGTCTTTGAGAGCTACGTCAGCGCGGACCTCAGCCAGGGCCTGGGCGAAGCGATCGAGCGCCTCGCCGGGAAGCAGTTTGACAAGATCCTGCTGATGGACGTCCTGGAGCACTTGATGAAGCCCGAACAGTTGTTGCAGGACTGCCGCAAGCTCCTGATGTCTTCTGGCCAGCTATTAGTCTCTGTACCTAACATCGCCAATCTAACTGTCCGCCTTTCTTTGGCGCTCGGTCAGTTCAATTACACCGAACGCGGTATCCTGGACAAGACCCACTTGCGTTTCTTCACTCGCAAGACCATTCGCCGAATGCTGGAGGCGAATGGGTTCGAGGTCATCAAGCAGAAAATGACGGTGATCCCGCTCGAACTAATACTCGGACTCTCCCCACAGAATCCGCTTATGAAATTCATGACCAGCACGCTCGCCTTCGCGACCGCGTTGCTGCCGGGCCTGCTCGGTTATCAAACCATGCTGGTCGCGCGCACTAAACCTTCCTCGCGCTGAAATCTCAAAGACCTTCCTGGAGTCGCTGACCTCCGGCCCGCGCCGCTACTCGACATCAAAAAAAAAGACATTTGTGAGATAGGCGCTAGGCGGCGAGCTCCTAAAACAGGCGGTTCGGGTTCTTTAGCGACGAGCTTCTATCGCTCCGCAGGATTTTTTCCCCCGAGACAATCAGCGAAGATGCCTCCCATTTCGGTGAAGAAGAGGGCGTTGCCATGAGCACGATCGAAACTACCAACGATGCTGAACAGTCCCCAATTCTTTGTGTTAACCGCCCCAAGATGGAGGCGTGAGTGTCCAAGATATCGTAGACTTGAATGGGAGACATCCGCGCATTGGGCAAGCGAGCTTACCGGTATCTAAGAAAAACTGCCTGGGCGCGTGTGACAGCAGATGGCAAAGCCGTTTGTCAGCGTTCTGATCGATACATATAACCACGAGCGCTTTATCGAAAACGCGATCGTTAGCGTGCTCGAACAGGATTTCCCGGCGCCGGACCGCGAAATTCTCGTCGTTGACGACGGCTCGACGGACCACACCCCGGAAATCCTGCACCGCTTCGCGCCGCAGGTCCGTGTGCTGCGCAAAGCGAACGGCGGCCAGGCCTCGGCCTTCAATGCCGGTATTCCCGAATGCCGCGGCGAGATCATCGCCTTCCTCGACGGCGACGACTGGTGGGCACCGCAGAAGTTGAGCTGCGTTAACGGCGTTTTCGAGGCGCACCCCGAGGTGGGAATGGTCGGCCACGGGACGTTCTACTGCTTTGCGGACGGCCGCCAACAAACGGAAATAATCACCGAATCACCGCGCTTCTCGCTCACTTCCGTGGAGGGAGCGCGCTTGTTTCGCACGAGAAAGTCGTTCCTCGGGACACGGTCCACGATACGCGCCGGCGTCCTGAAAAGGCTCCTGCCTGTACCAGAGACCATCCGCATCGAGGCCGACGAATTTGTGTTTACTATGGCCGCCGCATTTGGTGAGGTGTACGTCCTTCCGGAAGCCCTGCTCTTCTACCGATTGCACAGCGGAAATCTTTATTCTCAGCACGGATTCAACGTGGAAAGCGTGAAGCGGAAACAGCACAGCATCGCGCAACTAGCCGAGAACCTCACGGCGCGTCTGCGTGCCGTGGGCATCGCGGAGGACGTATTGCACACGGTCGTGGATGCTATCTTGGTGGAGTCGGACCAGCTGCGCCTGTCAGTTGGCGAGGGCTATCCGTGGGAGACAGTGAAGACCGAATTGGCGATGTACCGCCTTTTGCACAGCGATGCACCATGGGCGCATCGTGCGTTCAAGTACGCTACCTTGCTCCCGGCGTATTTCCTGCCGCCGCAGGCCTACTACGGCGCGCGGAGGCGGCTTGCCGCCAGCGATTGGTACCGTAGGTCCAGAGAGGTGTTTTTCCCCGTGCCGCAGCCAAAGCACGTCACGCGATCCTGGAAAACCGGCGCATGAGCCTGCGCACCGAATACGACGTCTGGCACCAGCGGGTCTTCGAGGCCGCCCCCGAGCACGAGGACGCCTCCAGCCCCTGGTACCAGCTCGTCCGCGAACGCTTGGGCCCCGTCGCCGGCCTGCGTGTCCTGGAAGTAGCTTGTGGACGCGGAGGTTTCGTCAAAGAGCTGTCTCGAAACGGCGCTCGGGTGACAGGGTGCGACTTTTCACTCGCGGCCTTATGCGTTGGCAAGAAAAAGCTGCAGGCACTGGGGAACGGAAGTCCGGCGGCGCTAATTCAGGGCGATGCGCAAACGCTGCCTTTCGCCGATGAGTCTTTTGATCTGGTTGTCTCCTGCGAAACCATCGAGCATGTTCCCGATGCGAGGAAAGCGCTGCGCGAAATGTGGCGCGTCGCGCGCCCCGGCGCCAGACTTTTTCTCACAACTCCGAACTACGCGAACTTGATGGGTCTCTACGAATTGTATGCTCGAGTGCGCCACCCCGGGCGCCGGGATGATCAGCCGTTTGATCGCCGCCAGTGGTTCGCCCAAATTCTTGAACGTGTTCGGCGAGCTGGTTGGACAATTCTCCGGACGGACGGAACAGTACATCAGTTTCCAATCTTTCCCGGACGCTCGCCACTGCGAATAGTGGCGCTGGAAAAGAATCGAACCGTTCGAAAACTGTTGAGTCCATTCGCCCTGCATTATTTTGTAATGGCTCAGAAAAAGGACGTCGCGTAGGTCGTAATGGACATTCTCATGGGGTCGGGGGTCCCTAAACGGCGCGAGGGCGGCGTGGCTGCAGTGATATACAACCTCGGCCGCGAACTAGAGCGTCTCGGCCATTACGTAAAATATATTTTTCAAGAAGACTTGATTGAGCCTGGGAGTGTTTCACCACGATTTAACGAACTCGTTTTTTCGTGGCGGCTCGGGCGGTACATCGCCGAGAACCGGGAGAAGTTTTCCATCGTTAACCTCCACGCTCCCACGGGTTTTCCTTACGGGTTACGCCGCAAGTGGCAGCGTTCGGGCGGTTATCCGCCGTACGTCATGACCCTTCATGGGCTTGAAGAACGAAGAGTTCAAGCGATGACCCGGGAAGCGAAGAAGGGGCGCGCCTGGAATTATTCACTGAAGAACCGTCTTTGGCACCGTTTCTATCATCAGCCGCGCTTTCGATGGTCGATCCGGACGGCCGACGGGGCGCATACTTGCGCGCGCGACGTATGGTCAAGCTTGCAGATGAAGTACGGCCTGGATTCGGACCGGGTTGCATACATCCCTCACGGCGTTGAATTGAGGTTTTTACTTCCGCGGGAATATCATTCCGTAGAAAGTCTGCGGCTGCTGTATGCGGGTACCTGGCTCGATCAGCGTGGAATCTTTTATATTCGTGATGCTCTGCGAAATCTTGCACCGCGCATACCAGGGTTGACGATGACGTTTGCCGGTTGCGGTGTTCCCCCCGAAGAAATTCATGGTTTCTTTGGAACGGAACTGGCCGGCCGGATTGTCGTTCGACCAGTTGTTGCCGCAGAGCACATGGAGGAACTTTACGCCGAGCATGATGTTTTTCTCTTTCCTTCCCTGATGGAGGGGTTGCCGCTGGTGCTGCTCGAAGCAATGGCCACGGGCATGCCCGTGATCACGACAGAGACGTGCGGGATGCCGGATGTCGTGGAGAATGATTACAACGGGTTATTGGTACCGCCGGCCAATTCTTTAGCGATCGAAGACGGGATTCTACGACTTGCCAGGTCGGTTGAATTGCGCGAGAAACTAGGCATGGCAGCCCGCGAGACAATGAAACGATACACCTGGGAGCGCGCCGCGAGGCAACTCGAAGCGCTGTACCAGCATGTCCTCGCGCTGGAAGGTCAATCCACGGGATGATCGCCCTGGGGATTAACTATTCGCAGATGCATGATTCGTCGGCGTGCATTGTGCGCGACGGCCAGCTGTTGTTTGCTGTGGCGGAAGAGCGTATCAGCCGGCTGAAGCACGACGCTGGGTTTCCGAAAAACGCGATTCGAGCGTGCCTGGACTTCGCCCATGCGCGAGCGGAGCAACTGGACGAAGTGTGTTTCGGCTGGCAGCCGGCGGGGCCGGTCTTCCGGCACGATTTGAAGTGCTACGCCACGGGGAAAATGCCGCTTACATATCTGAGCGGGCTGAATTCGACGCTGCACTTCTTGAGCATGTGGCATCAGGAAAGCGGGGCAAAGAAATTCGCGCAGCAGTTCGGGCCAACCAAGGCGAAAATGCGGTTTGTCGATCATCACCTGGCGCACGCCATCAGCGCCTACGCGTACTCGGGATTTCACGATGCCGCCGTCGTGGTCATGGACGGCCGCGGCGCGTGGGAAGCGACGACGATCTGGCACGGGCAAAACGGCAGGCTCGAGCCCCTGCTGATGATTCCGTTTCCGGATTCGGTGGGATATTTCTACAGCGCGTTCACCGAGTTTCTAGGTTTTCAGCCCAACAGCGACGAGTGGAAAGTGATGGGGCTGGCGCCATATGGGAAGCCGGGCATGGATTTGTCCCGATTCATCGATTTGAAGTCGGCGCCGTATCGCGTGCACGCAAGACAGATGGTTGCCAACAGCACGAAACCATTGGCTCGCATGGCGACGCTCCTTGGACCGGCGCGCGTACCGGAGAACGACATCGACGACCGGCACAAAGACATTGCTTACGCTGCGCAAGATGCTTGTGAAATTGCAATGATGAACGTGGTGCGGATGGCCATCGAAAAAACGAAGTGCCGGAACGTCTGCCTCGCTGGCGGCGTGGCACTGAATTCAAAAGCAAACGGGAAAATTCTTGCTTCCGGCCTCGTGGATCAGTTTTTCGTACAGCCGGCGGCCGCCGACGACGGGGTTGCGCTTGGCGCGGCGATGGCTCCGTACTTGGATCATAATGGAAAATTGCCGAGCAAGCCCATGCGCCACGGATATTGGGGACCATCTTTTGACGATAAGGCCATCGAAAGCGCGCTGCGCACCTATAAACTGCGCTACACACAACTGCCCGATCCTGCGTCAACTGCGGCTGAACTACTCTCGCAGGGGAAAATTCTAGGGTGGTTTCAGGGGCGCATGGAGTTTGGCCCGCGAGCGCTGGGGAGCCGCTCCATCCTTGCGGATCCGCGCGATCCGGAAATGAATGTCAAGGTCAACAACGCGGTGAAATTCCGCGAGTGGTGGCGGCCGTTCGCGCCTTCGTTCAAGAAAGAAGCGGCGGGCGATTACCTGGTGAGCGCCACGGATTCGCCGTTCATGATTGTGACCGCGCAAGTGCGCCCGGAAAAACGTGGGGTCATTCCGTCCGTCACGCACGTGGACGGCAGCGCGCGGCCGCAAACTGTAGAGAAAGAGACTAACCCCCTGTACTGGCGTCTGATCGACGAGTTCGAAAAACGCACCGGCGTGCCGGTCCTCATGAACACTTCATTCAACTTGCGAGGCGAAGCCATTGTGCACACGCCGACGAACGCAGTGCGTACTTTCTTCAGCTCTGGCATGGACGCGCTTGTGATTGGCAGCTTCCTCGTGGAGAAATAGCGTGAGCTCTTTGAACGGCTGACTCACTCAGCTTTTTCTGCGATATGCCTCGCTCCTGGATGACTCAAAAGTTCTTCAACCGTAAGGAGGTTCGCGCCTTATTTGGACGGGTTCGTCTCGCAGATAGGTCGGACCTATGAATGGAGCTTGCGACCCACATTCTTCAAAGCGATAATGCAAGCGTGCTGGAGGTCAATAAGGAACTTAGATCGGCACCTGGGAGATGCGCAATCATATGAAAGGTGTTGTGCTCGCCGGCGGAGCGGGGAGCCGCCTAAATCCACTTACGCGGGTGACAAACAAGCACTTGCTACCCGTCTATGACAAGCCAATGGTGTACTACCCCATTCAAACCCTTGTAAACGCTGGAATCAAAGAGATTCTGCTCGTCACGGGAGGAAAGAATGCCGGTGAATTCTTGCGGCTGATTGGGAACGGCCGCGATTTCGGATTGAAGCACTTGAACTATACTTACCAGGAAGGGGAAGGCGGGATCGCGGAGGCGCTCGGCTTGGCGGAGTATCTTGCGGACGGAGAAAACATCTGTGTCGTTCTGGGCGACAACATCATCGAGAATAATATTTGCCAGGCTGTTGAAAACTTCAAGAAGCAGAAAGAGGGAGCGAAACTTCTTCTAAAAGAAGTGACAGACGCACATCGCTTCGGTGTGGCGGAAATTCGAGACAAGCGCGTGGTCGGCATCGAAGAAAAGCCTAAGGCTCCTAAATCCAAGTATGCAGTCATAGGCATCTACCTTTATGATGCGACTGTATTCGACAAAATTCGCCGTCTGAAGCCCTCGGGACGAGGGGAGCTTGAGATCACCGACGTCAACAATCTCTACATTCAAGAAGACAAGCTGAGCTATGAAATTCTCGATGGTTGGTGGACTGACGCCGGCACATTCGACTCCTTACTCCGCGCCAATAATCTCGTCGCGAAGACGGGCGCAAATAAAATGCCACTCGGGAATCGCACCGATATTCCTGACCGGCAGGGCGTGAGCCAGTGAAGATTTTCGTAACAGGCGGCGCGGGCTTCATCGGCTCCAATTTCATTCAACATGTCCTGGGACTCGGCAAGAACTACGCGGTTATTAATTACGACAAGCTGACCTACGCCGGAAATCTCCGAAACCTCAAGCCGGTCGCGGAGAATCCGAAGTACCAGTTTGTTAAAGGGGATATCTGCGATGCCGTCGCGGTGGAAGCGGCTATGCGCGGCTGCGACGTAGTGGTTCACTTTGCGGCCGAGTCTCATGTGGATCGCAGCATTTACGAACCAGCAACCGCCATTGAAACAAATGTCACAGGTACCTTCGTTCTTCTCCAGGTCGGTCGAAAAATCAGGGTCGAGCGTTTCGTCCATATCTCCACCGATGAAGTGTACGGTGACTTGACGCCAGGGACTTTCGCGGATGAGAACTCACCTCTGGAACCCAGCAGCCCTTATTCCGCTTCAAAGGCCGCGGCCGATCTGTTGGTGCGCTCTTACGTGCGAACGTACGAATTCCCAGCAGTGATTACGCGCTCTTCGAATAACTACGGTCCGTATCAGTTTCCGGAGAAATTTTTACCGCTGATGATCACTAACGCGCTCGATGACAAGCCGCTCCCCATATACGGTGATGGAAAACAACAACGCAATTGGCTGCATGTCCAAGACAATTGCCGGGGGATTCTGGCGGTCCTCGAGCGCGGCCGCATCGGCGAGGTTTACAATATCGGCAGCCTTGATGTGCAGGAGAATCTGACCATGGTGAGGCGTCTTCTTCGCATGATTGACAAACCGGAAACGCTGCTTTCCCATGTGGAAGACCGTCCGGGCCACGACCGCCGCTACGCCCTCAAGTGTAAGAAAATAGAAGACGAGCTAGGCTGGAAACCACTGATTTCTCTCGATGAAGGATTGCGACAGACAATCCCTTGGTACAAATCCAACGCTGATTGGTTAGCAGAAGTAAGAGATGGCGAGTATCGTTCCTATTACGAGAAGTACTACGAAAACCGAGATTCATCTCTCCGAGCGATTGCACAGCCAGCGTCAAGACCGCCCCATTAATTTCAAGTGATCGGGGACAGTTGCCTGGTTCTGGTAAAGTTATCTACGGGTTTCATACACCAAGTTGGTCTCCGAATTATCGGACGGCGGGACGTTTTTTGCAAAGAATTGAAACTTCACTTCCAGGTGTTTGGGAACTGCGCCCGAAAGTCTTTGGCGACGCGCGTGGTTCTTTCATGGAAACCTACCACCGCATGAAATTTGGCGGACTTGGCATCACCGATTCTTTTGTACAAGACAACCATTCCTGTTCCAGGAAGGACACCCTGCGGGGCCTTCATTACCAATTACATCATCCACAGGCAAAGTTATGCCGGGTCGTAGAAGGGGAAGCACTCGACATCGCAGTGGATATCCGACAGGGTTCGCCGCACTTCGGTAAGTGGACCAGCGTGCTTCTCTCCGCAAAACACCAGAACCAGATTTACATTCCAAAAGGGTTTGCGCACGGCGTTTTGGCTCTAACCGATACAGTCCAGTTGCTATATAAGTGCAGCGACTTCTACGATTTGAAGGATGAGCGCGGCGTATTGTGGAATGACCCTGATCTCAAAATCCCCTGGGGTATTTCAAATCCCCTTGTCTCAGAGAAAGACGCGAAACTCCCCACCCTAGCAAAGATTCCCAGAGAATCTCTGCCACAATATAAGGGTAAATGAAGTACAGGATACTGTTAACTGGAAAGAACGGCCAAGTTGGTGCCGAACTTGCTGCGCTCCTGCCGAGCCTCGGAGAGGTAACCGCATACGATCGCCATCAGTTAGATCTTTCAAAACCTGATCAGATTCGCCGAGCGATCCGGAACACTCGGCCGCACGTGATCGTCAACGCAGCCGCTTATACTTTCGTGGATCAGGCCGAATCAGAAGAATGGGAGGCCCGCGTCATCAATGCGGATGCTCCAGCAATGATGGCCGAAGAAGCGAAAAGGATCGGCGCGGCCCTGGTGCATTACTCTACTGATTACATCTTTGATGGCTCGAAAAACCTTCCGTACGACGAGAATGATCCGCCGAACCCGATGAACGTTTACGGAAAGACAAAACTTGCCGGGGAACAGGCCATCCAAGATGCAGGGCTTCCTCACCTGATCTTTCGGACGGCCTGGGTGTATGGCACGAGAGGCCGGAACTTTCTACTTACGATCTTGCGACTCGCCACAGAGCGCGAAGAACTGAGGATAGTACGCGACCAGTTTGGCGCGCCTACCTGGAGTCGTGAGATCGCCAAGAGCACGGCAAGAATTTTGGCGCAACTCTCCGAACAAGGCCAGGAAGCATTTTCGAGATCTAGCGGGATCTACCACATGACAGCCACGGGCGAGACCAGTTGGTTCGAATTTGGGAAGGCAATTCTCGAGGAGGCCTCTCAAACTTCTCAGGGCGTTTCCTGGTTTGCCAAAGCGACCGGCGGGCACCAGTTGGTCGCGCGTCTCGTGACACCTGTGACGACAGAAGAGTATCCAACGGTAGCCCGCCGTCCCGCCTATTCAGTGCTATCGAATTCGCGCCTGAAGCATGTATTTGGCTCAGAGTTGCCACACTGGCGTCTGCAGTTGCACTTGGCGTTCGCCGAGAGCCAGGTCAAAGACCAATCCATCGATCCATAACCAGTAGTGGCTTCTTCGTTCATTAGAGCGCCATCCGGGCCGGGATTATCTTTCGCTGCAAATGGGTTTGATGGCGATAGCCCGGTATCCGCTGTTACAATAATAAGGAGTATTTAGTTCGGACCCGCTTCTCTGCGTTCGCAGGTCTTCTGTATGGCAAACGTTCGTTTCTTTCTATGTAAAAAGTTCCTTTATGCCTAAGCGACCTCTGCGGGTCCTTTTTGTGGCTTCCCACCCGGTTCAATACGGCGCGCCAGTTTTCCGACGTCTCGCTGCCTGCCCTGAAGTTGATATTCACGTTGCCTATTGCAATTTGGACGGAGCCGAAGCTACCTATGACGCTGAATTTGGCGCCACTGTCCAATGGGATGTTCCTCTTCTCGACGGTTACCCTTGGTCTCATGTCCCCAATCGTGGCTCCGGCAAGGAATCCTTCTTCGGGCTCCGCAATCCCGGTCTTTGGAGCTTGATCCGTAAGGGCGGATTCGACGCCGTAATCTCCCACGTCGGGTATGTCCGGGCCAGCTTTTGGATCTCCTATTTTGCCGCGCGACTCTCCGGCGCGACATTTCTTTTTGGCACCGATGCTACCTCTCTTGCTCCGCGCGATGCCCGCGCCTGGAAGATTCGCGTCAAAAAGATTCTCTGGCCCCGTCTCTTTTCTCTCGCCGACCAGGTCATGGCACCCTCCACCGCCGGCAGAGACTTGATGCTCTCTCTCGGCATTCCTGAGGATCGCGTGACGCTCACGCCGTTCCCCGCTGACAACGATTGGTGGCTCGCGCAATCCGCAAAGGTCGATCGCGCCGCCGTGCGCGCCTCGTGGGGGGTCTCTTCCAACCAGCGTGTGGTTCTCTTCTGCGCAAAACTCCAACCGTGGAAGCGCCCACTTGACCTTCTTCGCGCTTTTGCCAAGGCCGAAGTTCCGGATACTGTCCTCGCGTTTGCTGGAGAGGGCCCGCAACGTCAAGAACTCGAATCCGAAGCCATCGCACTGGGCATCGGCAATCGTGTTCGCTTCCTCGGTTTCGTCAACCAGAGCGGCCTCCCTGCCGTTTACACCTCCGCCGATCTCTTTGTTCTGCCCTCCGATTACGATCCTTGTCCCGTGGTTGTTTGCGAAGCTATGCTGTGCGGTTGTCCCGTTATTCTGAGCGATCAAGTCCGCGGCCGCTTCGATCTCGTCCGTCCCGGCTTCACTGGCGATATTTATCCCGTCGGGGACACCGATGCGCTGGCCAGTCGTCTTCAAAAACTTCTCAGCTGTCCTTCGCAGCTTGCCGCGTTCTCGCGCCACGCCCGCGAACGCATGAACACATGGTCGCCGCGGGAATCTGTGGCGGGTATCGTCCAGGCCATCGCCGTCGCTGTCTTGCGCAGACACGACGAAAACGCCAGTTCCCGCAACACCGTGACGTAGCCGTCTCTCAGGCTTTGGTTCGAGTTTTAAGTCTCGCGCTCTGCAGGAATATGATTAGAATCTTCTCTTGTGCTGGCGTTCATGGCATCCGGCGCAAAGCGTGATCAGGTTTTCGGCGCAATCATGCCCGAGGCGGCCGCGTGTTTGTTTATGATGGACTTGTAGGTTGCTAGTCGCACCACAATCCTGACAACGCCAACCATCCCGCCTCAGAACGCGCATGCGAAGCTGCTTATACGATCCCGCTTCGAGCCGTATGCGAGGTCGTTTTGGCCTCAGTCCCGACATGGAGTTGCCTCGATCCCCTTTAGGAAGTCATCCTGCAGCGCATGCGGAAGCAAGCTGTAGAGCCGACGCAACGACAATACTAGGGTTTCGGGCTCTTCTTCCTGCAGATTCGACCCTGCGAGAAAATCGGCGCAGATCATCTCTAGGCAATAGCCACGCGACTTGTCAGTACCCAGCATCAACGCAGCCGTTTCAAGGGCTTGCTCTACGACCGGAATCTGACTCTTGTAGAGCTTGAAGTAGATGATTTCCCAGGGTTCCGTATCCTTGCCAGTAAGATGTCGCTGGACTTCGTCCTTGAATCCTTCCTTCGGCATCTCCTTGGCTTTGTGCAACCAGGTTGCACTGTCAAAGTCTTCGCCTTCTCGGCGCGCCACTTTGACCAGCTCTATTGCTTTGCTCCAGCCTACTTCTCGGAGCTGTTGCTTCGGGATTCGCGTCAATTTCTCGTGGATCGCCATCAAGTAGTAAGCTTTGCGTCGCGATCCCGGAAAGCGTCTCTCGAGGAATTCGTCAAACGACTTCAGTCTCTCTAACCTCCAGAATTGCTTTGCTCGAACCTCGCATAAACATTCTCCAAGCTCAACGAAATGTACATCTTGCTGTCTTTCTTTAGTTTTCTCCCAAGACAAGATCTCATCGATTTTGCCTAGCACGATGAGACCTCGTCGGCGGTCAATTTCTGGCGACACGGTGGACCGTCCGTTAATCCACAAGCTCGTCAAGCCAATCAAGGTCGCTCGCTCCCGGCTTTCGGATGAGATTGATGTTGACCAGTTCCTTGTTGTCGAGACAAAGTCCCAGATGAGGGCAAGTCAAGCAACCGTTCTGAGGAAAGCGGATACCGCTGTGTGAAACAAAGTGACCCCCTTCGATCTGATTTATGGTTGTCTCGACGAGTCGGCCGAATTCTTGGCGCTGCTCTTCTGAGATTGAGGCCTTAAGATATTGGATCTCGGGGGCATGTTTTCGCACAAACACCACGAATGCCACATCAGAAATTCCGGTGATCCAGGAATAACAGATGAGTTGCGGATCGAGGGAAAGCAATCCCTCGGGTTCCGCTGAATAACGGCTGGTTGTTGTCTTCCAGTCGATCAAGCAGTGCCTGCCATCGAGCTCCCCGATGGCATCAAGATAGGCTACGAAATCGCTTCCTCCCGGTAGTGTCCGAAGAATTTTGATTTGTAGAGTTTTCCTCGGACTGCGAATCTGAATGCGATTATCCCGCGCAAATGTTTCAAGTAAATGGACGCCCTCGTGGAAGAGGCGATCCCAGGATTCGCCTTTGCGGTATTCAAAAGGAGCATCGTGGTATGCTTCCCATTCTTTGAAAAGCACAGCAGCGCTATCCTCTCGGCAAAAGTAGGCACCAAGAGCTTTTTCGAAACAGCGACCGAAAACCATCGCTGCCCGGGTCTCTTTTTCACGCCATCCATCCAGGTAACGGTAGCGATAGCTGCGAGGGCAGCGCAGGTATTGACTGATCTGCGTGTAGCTATAGACCATCATTGCCCCCCTGTCCATCTCTGTAGGCCAGTGATGTGCATTCCAGCGCTTCCCAGTCTGCCGCGGGGGCGAAGGCATCCAGGTTTTGGTAAGAGCGTCCGTTCAGAGTTGCATATGAAGTCCGGACAACCCCGCGAAGATTGCGGAGTGCTTTTTCATCTACTTGGTCATCCTTGAGCAGCTGCGCGTCGTATCCAAAATCTCGAAGGAACCAGTTGAGTTTCCAGAGAGCTCTCTCGGTGCAGTACAAGCGTCCTGTCAGGAACCTGGTCTCGAAAGGTTTTGGTTCCACAATCGCAAATTGGATCTCGACGAATGGTTTCTGTGGATGCCACCGGTACCGCGCCCTATCCACACGAACAAGAAACAATCCATCGAGCTTGTTTTCGGCTCCCCGCTGGTTCAAATGCAGGCCCGGAATTTGCCGCTTCATAGCTTCACCTCCACAGGCTGAGAATAGGAATTGAGTTTGCACACGAGGCCATCTCTGTTTTCCTTTGCGGACGTCGCTAGGTGGGAGATAAATGACTCTACTGACTCGCGACTAGCTTCTTTCAGGGTTGGTGCGCCACAGAAGTCCGCCGCGTACGCTTTGACTAGATTGGGATCAAGGCCGTGCTGGCGAATCAATACGCACAACCGGTCACGCAGTCTGGGTTGCCCGTTACTCGATCCATTCGAGTTGGAAGGCTTTACGGACTGGGTCCTCTCCCCGGCAGGACTGGTCGAGTTGGTCAGCCAGCTCAACTCTTCAACAGAACACAGCCCGATTCCGTAAGCCTTCCGCAACGCCCGATTAACGGCGCGCGTCTCGGCAACACGCATCTCAGCTCCTTGGACCAAGGAAGAGACGTTGGAGGGATCGGCATCACCATAGCCTGCGAACCCTTTCGAACCACGTGATTTATACACCGTGGCCTTAAAGACCCACCGGCCTGCCGACTTGTCACAAGATTCGAGCACTTGTTGAACGTGGATGCCCACGCAGCGGTTGCGCCTAGCCAAACGCAAGAGGCCGGCATGGGTGACATACCAGTGCGGGTCAAGGAATCGGACATCTCCCAATGCAACAGACAGAGAATGGCTTTCAACAAGTGCCCTTAATTCATCCAGCTTCGTTTTTGGAAGTCCTCCCCAAATTGCCCTGGCAAGTTTGAGGTTTGATCTGACGAGTCGGAAGTTTTTCTTCATTGCAGTCTCCTCACTACATATGCTAAGCGCTAAGGATATGCTTAGCGCTTAGCATATGTCAAGTGTTTTCTTGATTTAGTCAGGCGTGTCGATATAAGGTTCTAATTCGATGACCAAGAAGAGCGACAAGGATCCGCACGCCGTCGAATTGGGCCGACGCGGTGGCAAGGCGCGTACCCTAAAACTAACAGTCGAGAGGCGACGTGAAATTGCTAGCAAAGCAGCTCGAGCGCGCTGGGCCAAACAGAGAAAAAAGGACTAAATGCGACAGAGGTTTGGTGACGTCAAACCTGGCGTTATGGGAGAATGAAGTCATGTGCAGCCTGATTACACGGTCCCTCACCTAATTGAACTGGGTAACCAGATAGTTGCTTCGCACCAGTTTCGTGCGGGGGTCGATGCAGCGCAGAGATCCCCGCATCAATGTCAAAACCAGCAAACGGCAGGGACTGAAAGGCCTGCACTTTTGCGTCGTGCCCGGCGGGAAAATGTCCGAACAAAAAAGAGGAGGACGACAAATTGGATCCGGGGATAAGCAGCGCTTCCGACAAAACATCTATATTGGGGATGGCTCAAGAACCTAAATTCCTTCAAATCGAAATACCTGCTGAGTCGTCGACGCTAGCCGAGAACGAAGCTAGGTTATCCTCTCTCGCTCGTAGGGCCGGTGGCCCGCGAACTCCAAAAGGCAAAGAGAGAAGTAAGCACAATGCTCTCAAGCACGGACTCTTTTCAAAAGTGGTTTTACTGAAGGACGAACCGCGCGCAGAATTTGATTCCTTGCTGAATGGACTTCGGAACGATCTTCAACCGGTCGGAACACTTGAAATTGTTTTCGTCGACAAGCTTGCTGCTCTTCTATGGCGTCAACGTCGTCTGTTGATTGCGGAGGGGGCAGAGATTCAAAAAGGCAGGGAATTTCTTGAATGTGACAAATACCGAAACGATGAAGCAGCGGCAGAAGAAGAAATCTTACGCTGTACGCTCCCTTATAGCATGGGCTTGATCCGCGCGATCTCGAATCCCGTGGTTTTGCAGAGGTGCTTGGATTTATTAGAAGAACTTAAAGCCAGAATAAAGTCTGATAGCTCTGATCATGAATGGGACACGACGATTCTAACTCAAATCTATGGTGCGTCTCGCACGCAGTGTTCGCAGATAGATATTCTTATATCGTATTTATCATGCTTTCCTAAAGCACTCGAAGCACTCGGCCCGGATGTGCACGTCCGACCGCAAGATAGTGCTTCACAGGAGAAAAGCAAGAACCTGTTTCTGGAGGAGCTAGAGAAGGAAATCAAACGGCTCAATCTTTACAAGAGGGAGCGAGCGTCGACCGAGTCAGTGCGATTGAAACTCGTGTCGCTCAGCCGAAGCGTTCCGGATGCGATGCAGATGGATCGCTTGTTGAGATACGGAACGAGTCTTGACCGGGAACTGGAGCGTATCTTGAAACAA
>Ga0307479_10001089_pt1 | contig 24515 bp, 18 predicted proteins | sample atmos_gasesECM4C_FD_203743 | JGI IMG/M metagenome (GOLD analysis project Ga0307479, IMG submission 203743) | Hardwood forest soil microbial communities from Morgan-Monroe State Forest, Indiana, United States - atmos_gasesECM4C_515 | ecosystem: Environmental > Terrestrial > Soil > Temperate... | reverse complement strand
GATCCCGTCACCTACGTTGGCGTGATCGGATTGCTGCTCACAGTTTCAGCAGTAGCCTGTTGGCTGCCGGCCTGGCGCGCGGCCCAGGTGGATCCAGCGATCACGCTGAGGGCGGAATAGGCTATTCCTCGATAACGCAGCTCGTCGAGAGGATGTGCATCCAGAATCGCGCGGCTTCCCGCTCATCGCGGCCGATGAGAGGAAAGCTTCATTCAAAGATACTCAGCCAGACATCCTGCACCTGTCGGACATCCGATAGTGAAGCGTCGTAATCCTCGATACACCGTCATTTGATTTAGAATTTGCGGTTTCGACATTCCATGACCAAACAATTCTCTTCTGCTCAGACTTTGCTTCGCTCCTTTCACAAAATCGCCATCGTTACTACGTTGCTTTTGCTGGCCAGCACATTTATTTCCGCTCAATCGGACACTAAGTCCATGGCATCGATCTCGACTCTTGGACAAGCGCTGCACTGGCGCCTGATTGGACCCTTCCGCGCCGGACGCGTCACCTGCGTCGCCGGTATCGCCAACGATCCGACTAAGTACTATTTTGGGACGCCCGGCGGCGGCATCTGGAAGAGCACCGATTCTGGGCAGGTCTGGAAGCCGATCTTCGATTCTGTTCCTGTGGCCTCGATCGGCGCGATTACCGTCGCGCCCTCCGATCCGCGCATTGTGTTTGCGGGAACCGGCGAGCAGACCGCCGGCGACGGGATTTATAAATCCACTGACGCAGGCCAGTCGTGGACCAATATGGGACTCCACGACGTCTTGTTCATCCACTCCGTAATCGTCGATCCACAAAACCCGGACATCGTCGTGGTGGCGGCCGCTGGGGAGCGCCAGGCGGACACCGGCGGAATTTACAAATCCTCCGATGGAGGGAAGACCTGGAACAAGACGGCTTCCGTGGATGACCAGAGCTCCGGAATCTATGACCTGAATCAGGCGCCGGATGCGCCCAACGTCATGTATGCGGCCTTCCTGCGGCAGAGTGCGAGAGGCGGCCCGCCAAATAGGGAGAGGGCAAACAAGCAGGACGCAGAAATTCTCGTCTCCGCCGACGAAGGCTCGACCTGGAAGCAGGTGGAAGGGCAAGGCCTGCCAACGGAGCCACGCGGACGAATCGGTATAGCCGCAGCTCCCGGCAGCGGGGGAAAGATTATCTACGCCATTATGAGCCAGGGACTTTTCCGCTCTGACGACGGAGGAGCGCACTGGAGCAGAATCACCACCGACCCACGCATTCAAGGAAACGGATACTTCAGCCGCATCTTCATCGATCCTACCAAGGCCAATAACATCTATGTCGCGCAAACGTCGATGTACCGCTCGACCGATGGTGGGAGGACCTTCGAATCGTGGTTTGGGGCGCCCAGCGGCGACGACGTGCACGTGCTCTGGATCAATCCGCAGCAACCGAAGCACATGATTCTTGGCGTGGACCAGGGCGCGGTGGTCAGTGTCGATGGAGGCGCGACCTGGAGTTCCTGGTACAACCAGCCGACGGGGCAGTTCTATCACGTGAGCACCGACAACCGTTTTCCCTATATGGTCTTTGGCGCTCAGCAGGACAGCGGCACCGCGGGAATCCTAAGCCGCAGCGACTTCGGCGAAATCACCGCGCACGAGTGGGCTCCCATCGGAGGCTTCGAGTTCTCGTTCATCGTGCCGGACCCGCTGAATGCAAACCTGATCTACACCGGCGGGTGGTATGGCAGCGTGCTGCGCTTCGATCGCACCACGTCGCAGGTTGTGCCGCTGTTTGTGCGCAGCCAGAAATATCGGACAGCGAATATGGCTCCGATTGCGTTTTCGCCGCAAGACCCACACCTGCTCGTAGTCGGCAGCCAGTTCGTGATGACCAGCCGCGATGGCGGGACAACCTGGCAGGAGGCGAGCCCCGACCTGACGCAGAAGGCGCAGAGCGCGGAGCAGAAACCGGGGGCCGCTGTCGAGGCCCAGAGCGATCGCGATGCCGTTATTACCACCATCTCGCTCTCACGAGCTCACGCAGGAGAGATTTGGGCGGGAACCGGTAACGGGCTGGTGCAGCTTACCGTCGATGGTAAGAAGTGGACCGACGTGACGCCTAGCGCACTGCCGGCACACGGCTCGATAAGCTTGATCGAATCGTCTGCGCACGATGCGGCGACCGCATACGTGGTCGCCGCCGCGCGCGACCAGCGTACGCCGTACATTTTCAGAACGCGCGATTACGGCAAGAGCTGGCAACCAATCGTGACCGGCTTGCGGGAGAATCGCAGAGCCAGAGTGGTGCGCGAGGATCCCGTGCGCAAGCAGTTGCTCTTCGCCGGCACCGAGGACGCTTCATACTTCTCGCTCGACGACGGCGATCACTGGCAGAGCCTACAGTTGAATCTGCCCACCGCGCCAGTAAGCGACCTCGATATTCACGGAGACGATCTGGTCGCGTCCACTTATGGCCGCTCGCTGTGGATTCTGGATAATATCGCTCCGCTGCGCCAGACCGATGACTTTGCCGGGAATGCGCCCACTGTTCTGCTGAATCCGTCCAAAGTAATTCGTGCCCACTGGGATATGAACCAGGACACGCCCCTTCCTCCCGAGACGCCGGCGGGAAAGAATCCGCCGGACGGAGCCATGATCGACTATTTTTTGCGAGCGCCGGTAAACGATCTGAAGCTGGAGGTCTATGACTCCGGCGGCAAACTCGTTCGTTCCATTGGAACCACACCGGAGCCCTTCGACACCGCGCCGCCGAACGTCCCCAGCTACTGGTTCGCCAATCAGCCCGTGCTGCCGGATGTTGCTGGGCTGAATCGCTTCGTGTGGAACCTACGTTATCCGCCTCCGAAGACGCTGCGTTACAGCTACTTCGACAATCTGACCGACTACATCGAGTACACAACGGCGGATCACGCGATTCCGGGCGAGACTCCGCGGGAACCGCTGATGGGCGCGCTCGTCTTGCCCGGCCGATACACGGTTGCGCTCACAGCCAATGGGCAGACGTATCGCCGCGACCTGGAAGTCGCGCCCGATCCTCGGGTACACGTCTCGCCAGCGGATCTGGCGGAGCAACTCCGCGTGGAGAGAGTCGCTTCCGACGCGATGGACGCAAGTTACGAAGCCTTCGCCCAAACCAAGACGCTGCTCGATGCCTTGAAAGCTGAACTGAAACAGATGGGCGCGGCCACGCAAACCAGCAGCGCCACTACAGCGCTCACCGACCTCGAGAAAAAAGTGACCGAGATATCGAGTCACGAGCATACCGATTTGGGATTCGGCCCGGCGAACCGCGAATTGGCGCGCCTGTTCGAGATGATTTCGGGCGGCGGTGACGCGCGTCCGGCAGCGGCGCTCAGTCAAGGAGTCGAGGACGCCTGCCACGACATCGCCAGGAGAATCGAGCAATGGCGCGAGGTCAACAGCAAAGATGTTCCGGCGCTGAACTCCTCGGCAGGCGGAAATCGCTTACCCATGGTGATGAGTGTTCCCGCTCCACCGAGATGTCAGTGATGCGGTCCACTCGACCGAGACGCTGGTAACAATCCCCAGGCCGCTACGAGGCTCGTTATATTATGTCTCGCCTATGCGACTCCTCTGCCTCGTGTTTCTCGATTGCCTGCTCGCGCTTTCTGCGTACTCCCAGAGCGGATTACCCGCAGATCAAATCGCGCAAATCGATCACTTAGTCACAAAGACGCTCGCCGATTCGGGTGTCCCGTCGGCTTCGATTGCGGTCGTCAAGGAAGGCCGGTTGGTCCTTGTGAAGGCCTATGGAAACGCCCGCCTCTCGCCGCCCATGCAAGCGCGTCCCGGCACGCGCTACGCTGTCGGTTCCATTTCGAAACAGTTCACCGCCGCCGCGCTGTTGTTTCTTCAGCAGGAAGGCAAACTTTCCATCGACGATCCTGTAAGCAAGTATCTTCCGGATCTCACTCGCGCCAATGAGGTCACGATTCGCCAGTTGCTGTCGCATACCTCGGGATATCAGGACTATTACCCGCAGGACTACGTTCCGGAATTTATGGAGCATCCGGGAACAACAGCCAACATCCTGAACACCTGGGCGAAGCGCCCCCTCGACTTCGATCCCGGCACGAAATGGCAATACAGCAACACAAACTACGTTATTGCCGGAGCCATCGTGGAGAAGGTCAGCGGAGAACCGATATTCAAATTCCTGAGCGACCGCATCTTCCAGCCGCTGGGAATGAATTCAGTCTTCGACATCGATCACAATCAGCCCGCGCCCGCCGATGCTCTTGGATATTTCAGCTACGGCACGGGTCCGAGTCGCGTTCAGACCAAAGAGGGAGATGGATGGCTGTTCGCCGCCGGAGAACTAGCCATGACTCCCGCCGACCTGTCCAAGTGGGACGTCTCCATGATGAATGAGTCCCTGCTCCAGCCGGCTTCCTACCGGCAGATGGAAACCGAGGTTTTGCTGAAAAATGGCTCCGCTGCCGGCTATGGACTGGGACTGGCAATGAGATCGTGGGAGGGGCATCGAACCATCTATCACAGCGGAGAGGTGAGCGGTTACACGGCGGCGAATGCTGTGCTTCCCGATGACCGCCTCGCGGTGGTAGTACTCACCAACAAGATGGCCGGAACAGCGTTTGGTCCGATTGCGCACGGCATCGTACATATCCTGCTGACCAACTCGACGCCGCAAAATGCGCAAGCCGGCGAACGCGTTCGCACAATCCTTCGTGAGCTTCATACCGGAAAGCTCGATCGCTCGCAGTTCACACCGGGTTGCAACTTGTATTTCAACGCGGACGCCCTGCACGACTACGTCGCGACTCTTGCGGGTTTGGGTGAACCGCAGGAGGTCACACTCAACGCCGAGGTTCCACGCGGCGGAATGATGTTCCGTTCATGGAAAGTGAAGTACGGCAGCAAAGAATTCGAGGTTACGGAATACGAACAGGCGGATGCAAAGCTGGAACAGTTTCTAGTATTGCCATCCGACGCTCCATAGAAACGGGTATAGGGAAGGGCGCGCTTCATTCAGGATTACGGACCGACCCGCCAGCTCCGCCCTGCAAAACCGAGCGGAAGGACACTCCAAGAGCGCCGGCAGATTCGCTGCCGCAGGGAATCTCGCAGCGAATTTCTTCAATGCAAGCGGCGAATTCTGCAGTTTCTGCCCAAAACCAGCAGATTTCTACCCGCAGCAGGGAACCGTGCAGGGATTTACGGGAATTTGGGTGCTTACCCGTTCTGCCTGCGACACTTAGCTCGCGTTTCCAGATCTGGATGCGACCAGTAGCAGCGATTTACCAGGGAATTTTGCTCCTGACTGTAGGCCTGGGTCGCGGCTACGAGCTCCCGGCTGCCGGTTGCCGCCCACGGGGCGATTGGGCAAAGACGCCGGCACGCTGTGTCTCTACCATGCACGCAGGTTACCGGGATGTTTTTACGCGATAGCCGCCGCAGCCACCGCGCCGAATTCCACTACCTGAGCTCCGGCTCGCGATCCTAACTCCACGAGCCGCCGGTGATGAGTGAAGAAGAGCACCTGGGTGCTTTGCGCAAGATTTTCGATCACCCGCAAGGCGGCCAGAGAGCGCGCATCGTCGGAATTGATCAGGATGTCATCCAAAATCACCGGACACGGCGCAACCGTCTGCACGTGATGCTCGATGAAAGCCAAACGCAATGCCAGGTAAAGTTGATCGCGCGTGCCGTCGCTTAGCCCTTCGACTTCGACGTGCTCTCCGCTCTTCCGCACTGCAACCAGCACTGGCTTGTCATCGCTTGCGAATGCGGTAGTCAGTCCGGAGTAGTTGTACTGGGTTAGAACTGAAAAGAATTCACTGGCCCGTTTCAGGACCGGCGCCTGGTGCTTCTCGCGATAGGACTCGATGGCCCGTTGTACTGCCTCCGAGGCGAGTCGCAACCGCAGATATTGGCCGATTGCGGGGCGAATCCGCGCCAGAGCATCTTCCGCTTTCTGCGCCTGCAGCGCCGATTCGCTGCTGGCTTCCAGCCGCCCGTACTCCTCCTGCAACTTGCCATGCTTGCTGCCAGCTTCGAAAATTTCATTTTCGAGCTCCTGCCGTCGATTGTCCTTCGATTCAATCTGCGATTGCAGGGAATCAAGCTCGTAGCCCGCCGCTTCTTCCTCGATCTGTTTCACTTCGGGAACAGCATTGCGCTCGATCAGCCCCGATGCAATGCGCTCATACTCCACCTGCCTGGCGGTTCTCTGCTCGGCAGCGGCGATAGTAGCCTCGAGTTGCTGGTCGTCGTCGCACTTGGCGGCCTCACGCAGCTTCTTCAGGGTGGCTTCGGCGGTCTGGACTCTGCTGCGGCAATCCGCGATAACGAGTCCGTCAGAAGCGTTCTGCGCCTCTAGCGTGTCGCGCTCGGTTTCGGCCTTGCCGGTCTCCACATAGCGAGAATGCAGTTGCGCGGTCGCTTGCTCAGGCGGCAAAGATGCGAGGGAAGGATCGATGGCGGCGATCAGTTGGGCAGCCTTGTTTTCAAAGGCCTCAATGTTATCCCCAATGCGTTTGATCCTGTACTTCAGATTGTCGGCGTCTCGCAGATGAGTGAAGACCTTCTCCAGCATGACCAGCGCTTCCGTCACCTGGGTTGGCGTTGCGACTTCGGGAAGAAAGAGCGCGCGTACGATGGGAACCCATTTCTGCGACCATTCCGACAACTTCGTCTTGCTCTCCTCCAGCCTGGCCTGGCGCTGATCGAGCGACAGCGCCTGCAAGCGCCTGCGAAAATCGCTATGAGATCTTCTGCGCTCTTCGACATCGTGCGCAAATTTCTCGGCCAGAGATATGAGTGCTGCCAGCGACCCGTCTCCCGCAGTCGGGCAATCGAGATCTTTGAGCTGAGCGCGAATTTGCGCAGCCGAGTCTTTTGCGCGTTCCTGCAGGAGACGAAGCTCACTTTCCTTTTCGCGACATTGTTCGAGCCGTTCGAGGATCGCCTGACGAAGCTGCATCCACTCTTTCATTTCAAGCGGCGACAGCGGCTGGCAGCCCAAAGCACGCCACTCATTGGCCCAGCGTTGCCGCAAATCCTGATCTTCCTGTTCCTGGCGCGCCAGCTCAGCTTCGACTGTTGTCTGCTGGATTCGGATTTGCTCGATTTCCTTCACGAGCCGGTCGTTGATCGCGACGTCCTTTGCATTCGCGAAGCGGAGGTCGGCGATTTGATCAGCTCGGTCAATTTGCTCAGCGAAGGCGTCCGGCAGCGCAACCGATGAGCCAGACTTCTTTTGCGCGTTGTCGCGCGTCAGCTTCCGATCGAAAGCAGACGCGCGAATCAATTTCCACAGCTCGTCGCGCCGAGCTCGAGCCGCAGTCAGATCGTTCTCTCCTGCCTTGCCGATTTGCTTGCCCAATGCTTTTAGTTCAGCCTGCTTTCCCTGCAGCGCCGCGGCTGCATTTGCAAGCTGCGTTTTTAGGTCCTTGCGGGTCGTCGCTAAATCCTCCCACTCGCGGGCGTAGCGATCGATCGTCGTCAACAAAGGAGTCGTCAGAGAGGCCAGCTCCTGAATCCCGCCCGTGAAAAGTCGCAGTCCCCTAAGATCGCGAGTTGCAGCGGTCTGCAAACGGTGAATCTCGGCCTTTAGCTTGACGACATTCTGTTCAATGTCGCCTGGCGACTTGGCTTGCGCGATGGTGGCCATCAGCAAAGCCGGGTCGGCGGGCTGCGGATGGAGAGCGAGTTCCTCTTGCAACCGCTGCTGCTCCTCTTTCCCTACGCGCATCTGTTCCTGCGCTTGTTCCAAAGCGGTACTCAAGCGCGCCTGTTCGGTGATTAGTTCCAGAATCTCGGTTTTGCGAGAGTAGGCGCTTTTCAGTTCTTCGGCATCGCCGATCGGTCGTTTTCGCCAGATTTCTTTCCATTCCACCTCAGCAAGTGCAACGGCTTCATCGCGGTCGGCTATGCGCTTAGGCCGGTCCTTCACACTGAGGATGTATTGGCCGATTTCTGCGTTCAGGTCCTCAATTTGTTTTGCATAAGCCTTGAAGGTAGTGCTGAGCGGTAGCTCTTCGATCCGTGCTTTGCGCTGCGCGACCTGACCGCTGAGAGTAAGGATTTGCGCCGTTGCAGCGGTCAGGACCGTTGTTGCCTCGTCACGCTGCCGTCGAGCCGTGATCGGCAATGCAGGAATCGACTCCAGAGCGGCCAGCGCCGAACGCAGATCGTGCAGGCGAGCGATGTCTGGCTTGTTGCTGGCGATGCGCCGCAATCTCACCAATTCGTCTTGCAGCGTCTGCGATTCGGTCTTCAGTTTCTTCAGAGCCTCATCTGCGGCGTGCAGCTCCGCCTGCTTCTCTTTCACTGTGGCCGCCGAAATCGCCAGCCGCCGCATCTCCGACCTTGCCTGTTTGTATTCGTCCAGTGCAGTGCCGATGACTTTGCCCCGCGATTTTGGAGAGAATAGCTCGCGCGCTTCCTTGTCTAGTCCATCGAGCAGTTTTCTCAAATCGAGCAGGCCCGCCGCCTGGAAGAGCGCGCTCCCGATGTCGCCCTTACCCCGCAGAAGTTCTTCGCCGCCTTCGCGCAGGCGATCGTGATTTAAGGCAAAAAACTGCTCGAAGCGCTCGCGATCGAGTTCCCGCAGAAATGCACTCAGCGCGCTCTCCTGAAGTTGCGCTTCCTCCTGACTCAGGAGAGTTGCGCTCGTCCCCTTGCGCCGCCGGAAGGAGAACGTCTTGTCCCCATTTGAAACGGTCGCGCCGATACGCAGTTCCGAGCCCTTGAAAGTGTGGGTATCCTGCGTTTTGATAGGCACTCCAAAAAAGAGCGCGGAGATCGCTCGGAGCAGCGTGGACTTCCCGGCTTCGTTATCGCCATAAAGCACGTAGAAGTCTGGTTTGCTGACGGGAAGCTCGATTTCGCGCCCGGCGAAGTGTCCAAAACGAATGAGGTCGAGGCGGTCGATTCTCATACCGCCTCCAGTGTGGCGAATCGCGCGAGCAGCAAGCCTTCAGCTTCCTTGAGCGCTGTGCCAAGCGTTGCCGCATCCAGCGTCACTGGCTCGGCGCCTTCTGCAATTTCGTTGGGCAGCTTCTTCCGCAGATCTTCCACGGCGTTGAGCTGGTTGATGGCGGCAGGGTCCGCGCGCATGGCATCGAGAATTCTCACTACCTCACCGATCGGATCGTCGCGCTTGAGCAAAGCGTTGCGGTCGATGCGAGGCGCTGTCGCAACCTGGACTCGCTCGATCCACAGCAACCCACCGCCACACTCGTTGGCAAGGCTGATTGCCTCGTTGCGGGCCTCCTCAGGATCGCGATTCAACTCCGCATGAGCCTCGCTGAGCCCGGTAATCCGCAGACGCACGGCTGTGACGCGCTCCTTTGCCTGAGCAACGACCTCTTCGAGCTGCAGCCGCAGCTTGTCATAGACTTCTTCTGCGCTCTGACAGCCGGAGGACTCAATCTCGATTTCAACCCAAGGGACCACCGAAGTGGGAATGGTCTCCAAAGAAATCGCTCCAGCGTCGGAGACCGTCACCAACTCGCAACTCTTTTCTCCCTGTTCCTTGCCATGCCTGCCCTGAATGTTTCCGGGAAAAACGATGTAAGGATCGGTGCATAGAACCTGGCGATTATGCACGTGACCAAGCGCCCAGTACCGGTACCCCTTGTTTCTTAAGGTATCCAGCGCACACGGGGCATAGTTGGCATGCTCGGAGATGCCCGAGAGATTGGTGTGCAGCACTCCGATATTGAAGAAGTCCTGTGTCGGGGCCGGATATCCCGCCGCCAGATCATCTGTGATTTCGGGTGTGGCAAAGCTCTGCCCATGCAGCGCGACCCGTAAATCCCGGATCAGGAAGGTCTGCGGCTCGCCGGCCCGGAATACATGGACGTTGCTCGGCGGGCGAACCTGCTTGATCAGCTTGCTGGCAGCGTCGTGGTTGCCGTGAATCAGATAGACGCCGATGCCGGCTTCCTTCAGACGGGCCATCTGCGCATTGAAGAACAGCGCCGATTCGAAGCTCTTGAGCCCGGTGTCGTAGAGGTCGCCGGCGATAATCAGGAAATCGACTTTTTCCGCTAGGGCGGTATCGAGAACTTTCTCAAAGGCCCGGCGCGTAGCGTTGCGAATCTCGTTCAGGGGGGCGCCTGGATATTCCGCCAGCCCTTGCAAAGGCGTATCCAGATGAACGTCGGCGCAGTGGATAAACTTCATGTGGCCCATTTTCCGCACGTGGGATGCGCGCGGTCAATCAGAGTGCTTGAACCGGGACTATAACCGGAGATTGAGATCGATGTAAACGGATTTCAATGGTACGCGGTCATTGAAATTGCCTTATGACGGACGTGTCCGCGCCAGGAGAACGTTTTCCAGACACTGTCATCCCATCGACCGCCTGGAGAAACCATCCGAGCAATCGCATCAGGTGTTGCGGTCGAGGGGATCTGCTTTCCTCTGATACCCGCGAACAGCAGATCCCCCACTCCGCAAAGTCAATTTGCGGCGGAAGCCCAGACCTTGCGGCGGAGCGAGGGACGACAGCGCCTCGAGGATGATCGTGTACTTCGAATTCGAAGCCTCCTGTCGCTGATAAGCAAGCAACGAAAAAAGGCCGATCCCGATGTTCGGGACCGGCCTCACACGCGAGCGTGAACCAGGGGAAGGGAAACTAAATCTTGCGACGCGGTCTGGTGGCCAGCTCTCGCATCTGCATCATCAGGCTTGAACGCTGCATGGGATCGAGCTGGAAGATGTAGGGCGCCACTTCCGCCACAAACGGATCGGCAGCCAGCGCGGCAATCTCGTCTTCACGCGCGCGTCCATCGCCGCGCAGCAAGTCGGGAATGGTGACCTCGAGGGCCTTCGCCAACCGTGCCATCGACGACAGCGTCGGCGTCGCCTTCTCATTCTCGATTTTGGAGACGTACGTACGCGGAACTTGCATGCGTCCGGCAAGCTGGCGCTGACTCAATCCGGAGCGATGGCGCAACGAACGGATGGCAAGCGCGATCTGAAGCTGTGGATGCGAGCCGTTGTCATCCAGTACCGGTCTGACCTCTGGTGCGACGGCTATTGGTTCGGGCTCCTCATCGAGTGACGCCCGGCATTTGCGGCAGTTATTGTTATTGGTCCGAAATTGGACAAGGTGACAATGGTCGCATCTCACCACTTCCCGGGAATCCACCGGTGCGAGCGTCGTTGCCATGTCGTTTGGGAGCTGCCAGAGCGACGGCACTCTCAAACAAAAGCCGGATCGTGGACAGATCGCGAATCCAAGCCATGGCTACTTTGCGGTAGTCTGATGGAGAAGTCAAGAACAAATCCTAAGAAAACACGGTAAAACAATCCAAAAAGACCGGAGAAACATGGGAGAAAATATAGGAACAAGCCTGCAATCCCGTGAGTCAGCCTGGAGTTTACTAACTGAGTACACCAAATCGGAGAGCCTGCGGAAGCATGCTAGGGCGGTAGAGGCCTGCATGCGCGCCTATGCCCAGAAATTCGTTCGCGACAACGGGTTGAGCGACAGCGAGGCTGCAACCCTCGAGCAGAAATACTCTGTCACCGCGCTTCTCCACGACTTCGACTACGAGCAGTTTCCCACTCCGGAACAGCATCCCTTCGTCGGCAACAAGATCCTCGCGGATCGCGGCTATCCGGAAGACATCCGGCGCTGCATCCTCTCTCACGCCGACTACGCCGGCGTTCCTCGGGAGACTCACATGGAAAAAGCGCTCTTCGCCTGCGACGAGCTCGCCGGCTTCATCACCGCTACCGCGCTGGTGAAGCCTTCGAAATCGCTCGCCGAGGTGGACGCAAAATCCATCCGAAAGAAGATGAAGGACAAGGCCTTCGCGCGGAGCGTCTCGCGCGACGACATCATCAACGGCGCTGCCGATCTGGGCGTCGATCTTGACGAACACATCGCCTTCTGCATCGAAGCAATGAAAACCGTCGCGTCCGAGCTGGGACTTTGAACAAAGAACGAAGGACCGACGCGCGCCCTCGCGCGGGTTTCCGTTTCTGGATCAAAGTGCTTGTCAGAAAAACAACGACCTTAGCCCAAATTACGAACACCCGGCCGGGGCGGCCGCAGGTCCTGTCTCTTCAATTCACGAAATACCAAATCACAGGATCGCGAAATGAACGATCGTCATCATTTCTCCGGCGTCAAACTGCTCCCGGTCAGGAGGGACCACCAGCAGACAATCGGCGCGCGCGAACGCCGCGATATCTCCCGATCCCTGCCACTGCACCTGCTCAACTTGTGCATCGCTCCAATCGCCCGACAAGCGTGCAGGAAAAAATCGGGTAAGGCCCGGCTTCACTTTTAGAGGCTTGCTTAGCCTTGCCTTGGCACTGCGCATCCGCTCCACACACGCTCCCGAAAGCGCTCGAACGACGGGGTGAGCGAACAGCTCGAACGTGACCATGGTCGAAATGGGATTGCCCGGCAGTCCAAAGAAATAAGTGAAGCGCTCGGGCGCGGCATGCGGCGGGCGTGCTCGTCCAAAGACCAGAGGTTTGCCCGGCTGAATTTGCACTCCCGTGAACAGAAACTCGGCGGAGAGTCCCGACAGAATGTCTTCGACCAAATCGTATTCACCGGCAGAGACGCCACCGCTCATCAGCAGCAGGTCGCTTTGTAGTCCTCGCTCGATCAACTTGAGCAGGGCTTTTGGCTCGTCTGGTGCGATAGGAAGCTGTATCGGTTCGCCGCCGGCCGCGATTACTTGAGCGGCAAGCGAGTAGCTGTTGGAATTGCGAATCTGATTGGCCGCCGGCTGAGCCTCTATCGCGACAACCTCGTCGCCAGTCGGCAGAATCGCGACTTTGGGTCGAGTTGAGACCGTCAGCGAAGCTCGTCCTACTGCAGCAGCGAGCGCGACCTGTGCAGGAGCGACGACTGTCCCCTTAGAAGCCAGTACCGTTCCCGCCTGCGCCTCGCTGCCCCTCGGCACGACGTTTTCTCCAGCAGCAGCACCCCTTGACAGGCGCACGCGATTGCCTTGACGCTGCGCGTACTCGACCATGATCACAGCATCGGCCCCGTCGGGAGCCGGTGCGCCAGTCATGATCGAGACGGCCTCGCCCCTTCCAAGCCGGGTGAATCCGTCCGGCAGATCGCCTCCCGCACGGGCTTCAGCCACTACTGTGAGCTCCGAGGATGCGCCCTCCACGTCCTGGCTGCGAACCGCGTATCCATCGCGCGTAGCGCGGGGGAAGGGCGGAAAATCACGATCGGCGACGATGTCCTCGAGCAGAGTGCGCCCTAACGACTCCAGCAGCCCCGTCGTTTCGGTAGTACGTTGCATCGTACGCAACGTCGCAGCATGGGTAAGGACAAGCTGGTGCGCCTCCTCGAAGCTGAGGATGCGTTCTAATCGAGGATGGGCTTTGCCCGTGGACATACAGAAGAAAAGGCGGCCGCGTCGCCTGGCCGCCCGTCGATTGTTATCTCAACCCGTCTATTTCTTCTTGAACCCAGTCTGGACTTTGGCTCCCAGCGTTTCCAGCATCTGCTGTGCACCCTCGGCATACGGTCCGTTGGGATCCAGGGCCAGGTATTTGTTGAAGTCATCGATCGTTCCCGCAGGCGCGACCATCTTCCCTTGCTTATCGACCGTCGCCTTCTGCAGGGAGTTGATGCCGCGCTGATAGTAGGCGTCGGCTTTATTCGGATCGGCCTGAATTGCCTTGGTGAAAGCGGTATTTGCGTCATCGGGCTTGTTGGTATTCGTCAGGACCGCCCCTTCGTTGTAATAGGCCTGCGCAGCGTGGGTCGGATCCAGCTCAGCCTCCTTGCTATAGGCATCGACCGCCTCTGGAGTCTTTCCCGATTTGGCATAAGCCTGGCCAAGGTTGTCGTAATACTGGGCGACCATCTGCTTCGCGTTCGCGCGGGTTGCTGTCGAGCCGATTTGAATCGCTTTGTTCAGAGTGTCAATTGCCTCCGGATACTTCTTGTCGTTCAGATAGGCAGAACCCAGGACACCGAGAATCTGATCGTGCTCCCCATTGTCCTGCTGCTCGGCCTGCTCCATTACCTGCACGGCAGCGTCATAGTTCTTCGCCTGCATGTCGGCCTGGGCTTCCTTGAGCATGTTGTTCAGATTCCCGATCTTGGCATTCGCCTTCAAGACCTCTGCGTTCTTCTTGTTGATTTCCTCGATCTGTTTTTTCTGTTCTTCGGTGAGCTTCGGCTGCTGCTGCGCCTGCTGTTGTTGCGGTGCAGGTGCGGGTTGACCGCCAGCGGCTGCCGCTGCAGGGGCTGGGCCGCCGCCACCCTGTGTGAGATCGATGTTCAGTACGTTCTTGTCCTCGTCGAAGGTCGCCTGCCACTTGTCGGTATAAATCACCTTTCCGTCTTTTGTGACGGTGACGTCAAACTTGCCGGGAGTGACACCGATGCTGAAGAACTCGCCTTTTTTGTCGGTCTTAAGCTGATACTTGCGGCCGGTCTCCGAGTCCTTGAAGAGTACTTGTGCCCCCACTACCGGCCCTTGGGCGTCCTTTACCGAACCCTTAACTGCGGTCGTCTGGGCGAATACGCCAACTGCGCCAAACAGTAGCCAAACCAGAGTTACTGCGCCTGTTCTAAGTCTCATTGCTGAATTCCTCCCACCGAAGAATCAACGCACAATGTTGCACACCGCGGACTGAATGACCCGTGCTGCCGGATCCTGTAAGCAGAGTTGCTGCAGTCTTGCCGATACCGCAGCCGGGCATCGCTCTGCCCGCATTTAGTCATTTGGTGCAACCCATTAAGTTAAATCCAGGGAACTGTCCACATCAAGGGCAACGCGAATTGTAGTACTTGGCGCTGCCGGCCAATCAAGGAGGCCTGGAAACTCGGCAGTCCCCACCCCCGAGAGGCCGGGAACCGGCTGACATCAAACATTCACCGTCTTCGGCTATGATGTGGCTTTTCCCTTTTCGGGATACTCGGCTCCCGGTCCCAAAGTCTTGATTACAGAAGGAGGACAGCCATGCCAGCGAAGAGATCAACCAAGCATCCGAAGTCCACTAAACCAGGAAGCGTTGCCGTTCCCGGAGTTGGTCCGTCGAAACCGGTGGATCGTCCCCAGTTTGCCGAACCTCAGGCGACCCCCGACCCGCAGACATTCCTGGTGCGGCATGCCTCGGACACCGCTGCCTACAAGATTCTCGATACCACACCGCATCTGCCTCCGCTTCCGTTTGACCCGCCTCGCGGATTGCCGGAGCCTACGATGCGTCTTGAAGATGCGCTTGGAAGTGGGGGCACCGCAACCGTAACCAGACTGAAGAGCAATGGACAGATCGTCTTTCACTCGGTGGGGGACACGGGAAACACGCGCAGCACCCAGCCGCAATCGCTCGTGGCCGACAAGATGGTGAGCGACTTCGACGAAATGGAGGCTAAGGACGTTCCCGCGTTTTATTACCATCTTGGCGACGTCGTGTACAGTTTTGGCGAAGCCGGCTACTACTACGATCAGTTCTACGAACCCTATCGCGACTATCCCGCTCCTATCTTTGCCATTCCCGGAAACCACGACGGAATGGTGGCGCCCAACACCAACGCGATCTCGTTGTCGGCGTTCTACGACAACTTCTGCTCGCCCAGCCTGCGCATTACCACAGAGGCTGGCGGATTGCCTCGGACGGCAATGCAGCAGCCAGGTGTCTTTTTTACGCTGGAAGCGCCGTTTGTGCGCATTCTAGGCCTGTACAGCAACCGGTTGGAAAGCCCTGGAGTGATCGCCGCTCCCGCGATCGGCAATTCGCAGCTCGAATATCTGGATGCGGCGCTGGCCCGCGCAGCTAAAGACCTGAAAGGCTCCGCGCTGATTGTGGCCGTGCATCATCCTCCGTATTCAAGCGGAGGCAAACACCCGGGAAGTCCCGCCATGCTCAAACAGATCGACCAGGCCTGCGACAAGGCCGGCATCTGGCCGCACGCCGTGCTCTCCGGCCATGCGCACAATTACCAGCGCTTCACTCGTATCCGGAACGTGGGGTCGAAAGAAGAAACGCAAGTTCCGTACGTTACTTGCGGGAACGGCGGGCACAACGTCACCAAGCTCACCCATGCCAACTCTCCGGCGCTGCGCACCCCACTACGCGAAACCGCCCAGGAGCAGAACCGCAGCGAGCAGGTGATTCTGGAAAACTACGACGACACCGACTACGGATATCTCCGCATCGTGGTGGATACGCAGCAATTGCGCATCGAATACCATCCCCAGGCGGACGGCAGCACGACTAAGACTCCTAACGACTTCGTGACCGTCGATCTCGCCACCCGGCAATTAATTCACTATCGCCCAATCGTCCAGACCACTACCAGCGTTCCTGAGACTAAAACCAGCGGCCACGCGGTGCGCCGCGCTCACGCATAATGCAAAAGGCTGCGAAGCCGAGCTTCGCAGCCTTCACTTGCGTTCCAAATACCGCTGTTCTAGCGGCGATCACTTGTTGCTCTTGTGGAATTCCCGCTTATTGGATTGAACTCATTGCCCGGATCCGTCTGGCCAAGTGATCGCTCGCGCAGGTCGCGTGGTTTTGCAACGGCTACAGAATGGGGACAAGATGGCGCAGTCGGTTTTGCCGGAGCTGGGAGCCGGAAGCCGGCTAGTCTCTACTGCTATAGCCGATCCACCAGCCGATTGCCAGGCCTGTGACCAGACCGGCGGCGGCGGCGAGGCCTACGGAGGCAAACGGACGACGCTTGATTTCGCGGCGGCTGTCATCAATTGCCTCTTCGGCGGCTCTTCTTGCTTTCCGGACGTTGCGGGAAACGTCGTCGTACGCGGAATCGACGGTGCGGCGAACTTCTTCAGCGACTTTCGCAGGTATGCCGGCCAGATCGGATGCGTTCACTTTATTGATGTCAATGCCTTTCATGCGTCCACCTCAATCGAGAATTGCCTGCAGCAACCATGATAGCGATTTCCAGAACAGCGGGTGGGGGAAAAAGCAGTCAGCATTCGGCAATCAGCATTCAGCCAAGAAGCGCCCTTGCAATCACGCCAATCACCACAGATAAGTTGTGTTTGCATCCTCGCCCACGCCGATGCCCAGGGCATACCAAAACCAGATTGGCTGAATGCTGAGTGCTGAATGCTGAATGCTGTCCCAAAAAAATGGGCGGAACCCAGGTTTTGATTCCGCCCTCTCCGGTCAGGGGTGAAGTGAAAAAGTTATTCGTTGCCGTTTGGCTGATCCATGCGGGCGCTCAGGCGGTCGTTGCCTTCGAAGCTCACGATGCCTTCGAACATACTGAGAGCCAGGATGTGATCATGCAGCGGCACCGCACGGGTCAGGAGCAATCCTGCGTCTTCGATGCGACGCCACTTACGTCCGTCGGTGCTGCCAAAGACTTCGCTCGAACCATCGACGATGGCCAGCAGATGATGGCTCTGCTCGTCATAGTCCAGCGAAGTGATCTTAGCCTTGGGCAAATCGGTGCTCATCGGCTCCCAGGTTCCGCCCTTTTGCTGGCGGAAGAGGCCCTGCGACGATGCGATGAACACGTTCTGGCTGCCGTCGATGGCGATGCCGGAGATTAGCGTAACCGGCAGGCTCTGCTCGACGTTGAAGTGCTTGCCTGCATCAGGCGAGACCAGCAGCGTAGTGTAAGTCGCCGCTACCACCATTCCGTTTCCGGAGCGAACTTTCAGGAAAGGCTCGCGCTTGGCGGCATGCTGCAGGTTCCAGGTCTTACCCATGTCGCGCGAAACCAGCAGCGCACCCGCGGATGTCGGGACGTACATGCTGTTTCCTTCGATGGCCAAGTCAGGAATGTTGGGCATCATGCCGGGAACGTTGACCCGCGTCCACAAGCGCGAGTTCTGCGCCAGGCGGAAAAGACCGGCGTTGGTTCCGGCGTAGATGTTGCCCTTTTGGTCCTGAGCAAGCGTGAATACGTCGCGGCCGTTGAGCCCGTTGCTGAGCTGCGACCAGCGCTGTCCGGCGTCGCGGGAGACGAAGACGCCGCCGAATTCTTTGTCATTAACCATGCCCGCGTAGAGCAGGTTCGGATTCTTGTTGTCGGCGAGCAGAGCGCGCACCTGACGATGCGCAAAGCCCTCGTTCGATGCGATGAACGATGCCGAGTTATTGGTGCTGAGCAGCACGCCGCTGCGGTCAGTCGCCAGCAGCACCCGAGTGGAATCGCGCGGATCGATCATCACGTCGTTGACGATGATGTTCGGCGCGGTCACGCGGTGCCAGCTTGTGCCGCCGTCCTGAGTCTTGTACAAGCCCTCAGTAGTCCCGGCGAATACCACTTCAGGATGGTTCGGGTCCTGCTTCAGAACGCGAGTGCGACGCGCGGAGAACGGGATTCCCTGAGCCTTGTGAAAGAGCTCGCCGCCGTTGCTGCTCTTGTAAATGCCCGAGCACGCGCTCATGTACATGGTGGAGGGCTGCTGCGGATCGACGATCAGCGAGAAAACGTCGGAATCGTCAATGACGCCATTCTTAATCTGGTGCCAGGTGCTGCCGCCGTCACTGGTCTTCCATGCCAGGTGCCAGGTGCCGGCGTAGATGATATCCGTGTTCTTGGGATCGATGGCGATCGACTCGATGTTCTTGATGTCTTTGTGGCCTTCAGGCGAAATGCGCGACCAGTGGTCGCCGCCGTCTTCAGAGCGGAACACACCGTCAAGCGCGCCGGCTACGAGCACCTTAGAGTCCGATGGCGCCATGGCGAAAGAGCGAATCGATTTACCCTTCATTTCGCTCAGCGACTCGAACGACTTGCCGCCGTTATGCGAACGGAAGAGCTCTCCGCTCTCGCGCTCGATGCTCCACGCGGCCACGTAGAGCCGCTTGGAATCGCTAGGATCGAAAACGATGTGATCGAGCACGTAGTCGGGACCGCTGCCGAGGTGGGCAAAGCGTGTCCATGAGACTCCGCGATCGTGGGACTCAAAAATCTGTCCCGAACTGGTGCCCAGCAGGATGCGGTCGGGATTTTGTGGGTCGTATGTTAACGACCGAACGTCGCCCCCATCGGGGCCAATCATGTGTGGCGTGGCGCCATGAGCGTAGCCAAAACAGAATGAGACTACGCAGGCCAGGCCTATCAGGAAAAACCAGCGCTTGCTGAACATGGACAGTGTCCTCCAGTAACTCGTTTGTCGGGGAAGGGACGCGGGTAACGATGCCATTGCAGGCGCTACGGCGATAGATGACGAAAGGGGTGCAGTAACTAGATGCACCTTGGTTACTTCATTCGTAAGTTGTTGGAAGCAGAGTAGCTGGCAGGGAGTTGGCCGGGAATGACAATGCCGGGGTAAGGTTTTGGTAATGGGCAGGACCTAGAGACGCAGCAATGCTGCGTCTCTAGGGAGCTCGCGGACTACGAACTCACAATAGCGATGCCCGCCGCATCGGCGGCTTCGATGATGCGGTCGCCGTCGAGAAACAAGCAGCGTTGCGCATCGACGGCCAGACAAACGGCACCGCTGGCGCGCATGGTTTCGATGGTCTTGACGCCCACAACCGGCACGTCAAAGCGCAGGTCCTGTTTGGGTTTGGCGACCTTCACTACCGTGAGCGCGCGGCTCAGAAAGGATTCCGCGCTGGTGTCGTGATGCATCGTCCGCATGATCTCGCCGGCGCGCAGAATCGTGGCGTCGGTGCCTTCCATGGCTTCCACCGCCACACAGGCGGATTCCGCGATGACCACGGTTTGTCCGATGTCGTAGTGCGCGAGGTGAAGTGCCACATCACGTCCGTAAGCGATGTTCTTCTGTTCCTGCTCGCTGGGAGAACGCATCGTCAGGACACCCGCTCGCGCCAGAAGAGGTTCAAGATAGGAAGTGGAGCTCAGCAGGGTGATGCCTTCGTCGGCGAGCACTTTGCTAACCGCTCCAAGCAGTGCATCGGTGTTGCGTATGCGAATCGAGAGCAACAGCTTCGCCAGCCGCCAGTCAGGACGAACGCTGGAGAATATCTGCTTGTGCTTCACCTGTCCGGCCATGATGGCCCGGCTCACACCTTCACGTTGGAAGGTCTCGATGAGTTTGGAAAGCTCTCCAAGCGACAGCCAGTGCAGGTGCACGCCTTCATCGCGCGCGGCCCGCTCCGCCATCTCCGGTTCGGTTTCTTCCTTGATGGCGGCCACTACAACCCGCTCCCCTTTAGCGCGAGCGGCGTTGAGTACCAAAAAAGGAAATCGGCCATTGCCGGCGATGAGACCGAGTGGAGACGGCATTGAGAGTTATTAAAACACGAGGAATCGAGTAATCGGGCGATCGGGTCATCGGGTGAATTGAGAACCCGCTCTCGGCTTTCGGCTCTCAGCTTTCGGCCAGCAGTGTTTCTGGTGCAATGGAAAGCGTCATGGCCGAACGCCGATGGCCGAGCGCCGACTGCCTTGCGGTACTTCACCCGATCTTTCCAAACCCGATCCTACTTCAGGATCCCACGCTCTGAGCCTTCGATGAACTTCATCAGCCGTTCCACATCTTCACCGAGGTCTCTTTCCGATTTGAGCTTGGCCAAGGCGTCGCCGATGTTCATCTTTGAACTTAACAGGAGACGATAAGCGCGATGAATCTTACGCAGACGCTCCTTGCTGAAGCCTTTGCGCTGCAGTCCGACCGAGTTCATGCCGAAGGCGTGAACCTCGCGCTTGGCGCTGGTGAGCGAGAAGGGAAGAACGTCCTGCGTGAGAGTAGTCCCCCCGCCAATGTAAGAGTACGCACCGATGCGTACGAACTGATGCACGGGACAAAGCGCTCCTACGACAGCGTATTCCTCCACGGTGACGTGGCCGGCGAGCGTGGCGGCGTTCGCCATAATCACGTTGTCGGCAATGTAGCAGTCATGAGCGATGTGGGTGTAAGCCATGATGAGACAGTGGCTGCCGATGCGCGTCAGTCCGCCGCCTCCGGGAGTTCCGCGGTGAATGGTCACGCTCTCGCGGATTACGTTATGGTCGCCAATCTCCAGGCGGGTTTTCTCACCTTTGAATTTCAGATCTTGCGGCTCAAGACCGATCGTCGTAAACGGGAAGACGCGGTTTTCGGACCCCATTTTGGTCGGACCGTCGACAACCACGTGCGAGAGCAGCTCGCAGTTCTCGCCCATCTCGACATCTTCGCCAACAATGCAGAAAGGACCGATGGTGCAGCTTGCAGGAATACGAGCTGCCGGATCGACGATTGCTGTGGGATGAGTGTGACCGCGGGAACTCACGCGGGACGGCTCACCAACTGGCAGGTCACAACCGCCTCGCAGGCCAGCTTGCCGCCAACCCACACGTTTCCTTGCATCTTGACCGCGTTCGCTCTCCAAACCAGGACATCGACTTCCACTCGGAGTTGGTCGCCAGGAGTTACCGGTTTACGAAATTTGGCCCGCTCAATACCGGTAAAGACCATGAGCTTTTGTTCGCGTTCGGGGATTTCCGTAAGCAGCAGCGCGCCGCCCGCCTGCGCGATGGCCTCGACCATCAACACGCCGGGCATGATCGGATATCCGGGAAAGTGTCCCACGAAATAAGGTTCATTCACGGTGACGTTCTTGATGGCGACAATGCGTTTTTTGCGCTCGATCTCGATGACACGGTCGATGAGCAGAAAGGGGTAGCGATGCGGCAGGATGGCTTGGATGGCGGTGATGTCCAAGGACTTGTTTTCGCTCTCCGGCTCCGGCTCAACGGTGGTGACACTGGTTCGTTCTTCGCTCATATGCCTAAGCGCGAAATTATAGTTTCTCGCCAGCGCAGTTTGCGAATGCGAGCCAATGATAAGCTCAGATCGATGATCTCTGTCGCCGACGCGCGCGCGCATGAAAAAGAGTTTCTGTCCGATCTCAAAGCTTTAGTCGAGATCGAGTCTCCCAGCAGCGGCAAGCCTGCCCTGGATCATCTGGCGGAATTTCTCGCCGCCAGACTCGAACACCACGGAGCGCACGCACAGATTCATGTCGCCGAGCAATTCGGCAATCACGTGCAAGCGGACTTCGCCGGCGTCTCTGAAAGTAAGCCGGTATTGCTGCTCGGCCACACCGACACGGTCTGGGAGACTGGCACGCTGAAGCAGATTCCGTTTCGCATTGCCGACGGACGCGCATGGGGCCCAGGCGTGCTCGACATGAAAGGGGGCATCGCGATCGCGATTCATGCCATGGCGCTGATGCACGAACACAGGATTCCTCACGCTCCAGTGCGGATGTTGTTTGTCTCTGATGAAGAAGTCGGCAGCCATTCCTCGCGAGCCATCACCGAGAAGCTTGCTCTGGAATCGCAGGCGGCACTTGTCCTGGAACCGGGACAAGGCCTCGACGGCTCGCTTAAGACCGAACGTAAAGGCGTCGGCGTGTACCAAATCAAAGTTACGGGCGAAGCCGCTCATGCCGGCGTCGATCCGGGCAAAGGCGCAAGCGCTATTCATGAACTGGCGCACCAGATTGAGATTCTTGACGGCTTTACCAACCTGGAGCGTGGGCTCACAGTAAATGCCGGAATCATCCGAGGTGGAACACGCAGCAACGTGATAGCCGCCGAAGCCTGGGCGGAAGTGGATGTCCGGGTTAGAACCACAAGCGATGGCAAGATCATTGACTCGAAGATGCGCGCATTGCGCGCACGCGATCCCCGGTGCAAGATCGCCGTTTCGGGCGGGATCAATCGGCCGCCGATGGAACGAACTGAGAAAGTTGTCGCCCTGTATAAGAAAGCCGAGCAGGTGGCCGGCTCGCTGGGACTAAAAATCGATGAGCAAGCTACAGGGGGCGGTTCAGACGGGAATTTCACCGCCGCACTGGGAGTACCTACTCTTGATGGCCTGGGAGTAGTGGGAGAGGGCGCTCATGCAGTCAATGAATCGATCCTGCTTAATCAGATCGCCCCGCGGTTGGCGTTGCTGGCCGGATTAATCTCGTCTCTCTAAGCAAAATGCTGCTTTGACGGAGTGGATGTAACGGCCTATTATCAGGTGTATAGCAATGCATTGGGGGTTTGTATATGTTTGGTGGCAAATTAGGACTGCCTGAACTGCTGGTCCTGCTGGTGATTGCACTGCTGATTTTTGGGCCAGGCAAGCTGGCCGATTTCGGCAAGGGTCTCGGCGAAGGCATCAAGAATTTCAAGAGCGCTGTTAAAGACGGAGAGCACGGAGCCGGAACCGAAGATAAGAAATAGCGGTATGCAGGCTTTTCCCTTCCGCATCTCCTTCTTTTTGGTCTTCCCGACAGCTCTTTCGCTTCCGTTTGGCAGAAAGCTATAGCTCCGCCAGAGCTTGCGGTGCGCATTCGCGCAACATGCGATACACAAGTGGCACCGGCAATCCGACCACATTGAAATAGCAGCCTTCAATGCGTGGAATCCAGCGTGAAGCGATTCCCTGGATTGCGTATCCACCGGCTTTATCCATCGGCTCGCCAGTCGCGACGTAGTCGCGAATGTCGTTTTCGTTCAGCATGGTCATTTGCACCATTGTGATCTCGGCCGCATCCCGCGATTGCCATTCATTCGACTCATTCCACATGAGGCAAACGCCGGTTACAACATAATGGATTCGGTTACTGAGCAGGTGCAGCATACGCGCAGCGTCCCCCGCATCGCGTGGTTTTCCCAGCGGAGTTCCGCTCTTGAGGTCGAGGACAACTTCTGTATCGGCAGCAAGGATCGTTGCGTTGGTTTTTGCCTGTTTCGCGACAGCTTCAGCCTTCTCTCGCGCCAGTCTCCGAACGCAGGATTCGGGTATTTCGCCAGCACGGTGCTCTTCCGCAACATTCGCTGATTGAACCACAAAGGGAATGTGAGCGTTGCGCAGAAGTTCCTGACGGCGCGGCGAAGCAGAGGCAAGAATGAGCATTGTCTTATTGTGTCAGGTTGAGGAGACGCAGCATGCTGCGTCTTTTCGTGGGCCCAAGCAAGTGGCTGGAGGAATCTGCATGGTGACGCAGTGTGCAGCGTCTCTATAAAATCATTCTCCCACCGACGATTGTCTGCCGAACCCTTCCACAAAAGCGCTTACCAATGAAGGGCGAATTTTTCGATTTTGACTTCGAGTCCTCAGCTTTGAATATCCACTCGGCTTTGGGATCAAAAACGACCAGGTCTGCCGGCTCTCCCACCCGAATCGCGCCAAGGTCTTTCCAGCCCATGACTCCGGCCGGATTGGTCGAGAGCCAGCGAACCGCGAGTTGTGGATCACCTCCCGCAACCATCAGAGCAATGGGCAACGCTGTCTCCAAACCGGTGATGCCGAAGGGCGCGCGATCGAACTCCTGCTCCTTCTCGTGAGCCGCATGCGGAGCGTGATCGGTGGCGATGCAGTCGATGACGCCATTCCGAAGCCCTTCCCACATGGCCTCGCGGTCGGCCTCGCTGCGCAGAGGCGGATTCATCTTGCAATTGGGGTCGTAATCCCCAACCTCTTCGTCGGTGAGCAATAGATGATGCGGAGTAACTTCGCAGGTCACGTGTACACCGCGCTTTCGCGCCTTGCGCACATGATCGAGCGCGGCCGCAGTCGAAATGTGAGCTACATGCAGATGCGCGCCGGTTTCAGCCGCCAGTGCGATGTCGCGAGCGACGATCGAGGCCTCTGC
>Ga0307479_10001088_pt1 | contig 24517 bp, 21 predicted proteins | sample atmos_gasesECM4C_FD_203743 | JGI IMG/M metagenome (GOLD analysis project Ga0307479, IMG submission 203743) | Hardwood forest soil microbial communities from Morgan-Monroe State Forest, Indiana, United States - atmos_gasesECM4C_515 | ecosystem: Environmental > Terrestrial > Soil > Temperate... | reverse complement strand
GCCCTCCGGCGAAGGTCAGGCCGACCACCGCGCGCGGCTTGTCGAGCCCGACGTCGGCCGGCGCCACCTGCTCCAAGGTGCGGTTCTTCTCGAGGTTGGCCAGGCTGTCGAGCAGGCGATCGACCGCCGCGGCGTCGGCGCGCGCCGACAGGGGGCTCGCGATGCGCCACTCGCCGAGGCCCGCCGGCTCCGCGGCGCCCAGGGCCTCCGGCAGCTTGGCCGCCGCGGGCTTCGCCTGCCGCGCCGCCGGCGGCGGCGGCTGCCGCACCAGCACCACGGCAGTGCCGCCGGCGGCCAGGCGCAGCCTTGTCACCTGGTCCTTCTTGAAGTCGAAGACCTTCTTGGCGCGCTGGGCGCGTTCGTCGCTCGACGGCAGATCGCGCTCGTAGAAGCGGATGAACGCGGCGAGCGCCACCACCAGGACCAGCAACACGAGCAGGGTGCGCGGGCGCACGGTGGGGTTATCCTCTACCCGCTGCGGCGACCGCGAGGCGGGAATCGGAGCGATTGAGACCTGCGCTTAGAAGCATCTATTTGACCGCCGGGTCCGGCTCAGCGCCTCCTGCGCAGGTAGACGAACACGCCGGCGCCGGCCGCCAGGCCGGGCAGCAGCAGCAACGACAGCAGGTAGACCGTGCGCAGCTCGCCGGCGGTTAAGGAGAGGCGCACCTGCTCGGTCTTGCGCGGCGGGATGCCGAGCAGCGTCTCGCGCTCCACCAGCCAGTTGAGCGAGTTGGCGAGCAGCATGGCGTTGGTGACGTTGGCCTTGACCAGCTGGTTGACGGCGAAGTCCGAGTCGCCGTAGACCACCATGCGGGCGGGGCGCGCCGCGCCGGAGCCCTTGATCTCCACCGCCACCCCCAGCGACACCGGGCCGGGCACGTCCTTGTCGTCCTTGCTCACCCGGTCGAGGTGGGCGAGATCGGTCTCGCCCCACCCCTGGCTCGAGGTGCGCAGCAGCTCGGTGACCTGGACGTCGCCGGCGGGCGCCGCGGCGGTCTTGCTCTCCTTGGCGACGGAGCGCACCAGGCTGACCAGCACCGGCAGGCTGCCCGAGCGCATCGCCTTGGTGATCGGGTGGTCGCCGTAGTCCTTGACGAACAGCGTCTCCGAGCCGAAGAACGGCAGCGGGTTGGCGGGATCGACGACGATGTCGTTGTCCACCCTGACGCCGTAGCCGGCGAGCCAGCTCTCGAGGCCGGTCGTGACCAGCCCGGAGCCGGCGAGGGTCGGATCGAGCAGGATGAGCAGGCGCCCGCCGCCGCGCAGGTAGGCGGTCAGGGCGTTCAGCTCGGGCTGCACGAACGAGCCGGTCGGGCCGGCGACAATCACCAGGTCGGTCTTGTCCGGCACCGACGCCTTGCCGAGCGAGGCCCACTCCTCCATCTCGAAGTTGTCTCGCCCGAGGATCTCGCGGGCGCTCGCCAGGCCGCGCGGGCCGGCGTCGTCGAGCGAGCGCTCGCCGTGGCCGGTGGTGAACAGGATCTTCGGCTTGCGGCCTTCGGACAGCTGCAGCAGGGCGCTGGTGAACGCCTGCTCGCCCTTGTAGCCGGTCATCTCCGGCTGCTGGCCGAGCTGCACGCCCGAGAAGTCGAAGTCGGCGAGGTCCGCCGCGTCCACCACCCGGCGATCGTTGCCGGCGGCGGCGGCGAAGACGATCCCGGGAGAGGTGACGTTGTAGCGGCGCGTCAGCTGCTCGTACAGCGCGGCGTTCTTGCCGGGATCGACCACCCGCAGGTGGACGTGCGGCGAGGCGGCGGCGTAGCGCTGCAACAGCTCGCGGGTGGGCTCGAAGAGGTTCTGCGAGCCCTGGCCGGGCTCCATCAGCATCACCACGTCGACGTCGCGGCGGAGCTGCCCCAGCACCTGGCGGCTCTTCGGCGACAGCGAGTAGATGCGGCTGCCGGTCCAGTCGAAGCGCTTGTAGTACTTCCAGCCGAAGTAGTTGACGATGGCGAGCAGCGCCAGCAGCAGCAGGATGCCTGCCGAGAGCGTCCCCGTCCTGACCAGCCGCCGGCGGCTCAGCGTCTCCATCCGGTCACCTCCACTTGCGGTCCGCGAGCGCCCGGCTGGCGAGGAAGAGGAAGAAGCAGATCGCCGACGCGTAATAGACGAGATGCCGGGTGTCCACGATGCCGCGGTGGAACTCCTCCATGTGACCCAGCAGGTTGACGTAGCTCAAGGCCTGCTTCGCGGTCTCGCCGTTGAACAGGCTGTCGAGCAGGCCGATCAGGAACAGCACGGCGACCAGCACCACGAAGGTCATGATGGCGGCGAGCAGCTGGCTCCTGGTGAGCGCCGAGAACAGCAGGCCGACCGCCAGGAACAGCGCGCCCAGGCAGAGGATGCCGAAGTAGCCGCCGCCGATCGGCCCCCAGTCGACGCGGCTGTAGTGCGCGACGATGGCGGCATAGGCCACCGTCGGCACCCACAGCGCGGCGTAGAAGGTGAGCGCCGCGAGATACTTGCCGATCACCACCTGCGCCTCGGTGACCGGCGCGGTCATCAGCACCTCGATCGAGCCGCTGCGCAGCTCCTCGGAGATCAGGCGCATGGTCAGGATGGTGCAGATGAAGGAGAGGATGATCCAGAAGAAGAACCCCTGGAAGATGTTGTCCATCGGCCGCTCGGTGCCGGGGTTGCGCGGATCGTTGAGGACGCTGATGATGGCCGAGAAGACGATGCCGTTGTAGACCAGGAAGAAGAACATCACCAGGTAGGCGAGCGGCGAGACGAAGTAGGCGCGCAGCTCGCGCGCGAAGGTCGCCTGTAGGGCCCTCACGACGGCACCTCGTTCCGCGCCCCGGCGCTCTCCGGCGGTGGCGCCGGCGACGGGGGCGACGAGGGCGAGGACGGCGACTGGGGCGAGGGCGACGCGACCGCCGGCGACGCTTCCTCGTCCTCCGGGCCGCCTTCGCCGGCCGCGCCGGACGCCGCCGCCGGCTCGTGCGTGGTCAGGCGGACGAAGACGTCCTCGAGCGAGGGCCGTTCGAGCGCCAGCTCGAGCAGCACCCAGCCGCGCTCGACCGCGGCGTGGAAGACGCGCTCGCGCGGATCGGCGGCGCGGTCGCACTCGAGCACGAAGCTCCCCGGCCCGCCGGCGCCTGGGCGCACCGCGACCACGCCGGGGAGCTGCTCGAAGGCGGCCGGCGCCGCCGCCGGCGCATCCTTGACGGTCACCCGCAGGCCCGGGTTGCCGATCCAGGTCCGGCGCAGGCTCTCCGGCGTCCCCTCGGCGGCGATGCGGCCGCGGTCGATGATGATCACGCGGTCGCAGAGCAGCTCGACCTCGGGCAGGATGTGGGTGGACAGCAGCAGCGTGCGCTCGCGCCCCAGCTCGCGGATCAGCTCGCGGAAGGAGATGATCTGCTTGGGATCGAGGCCGATGGTGGGCTCGTCCAGCACCAGCACGCCGGGACGGTGGAGGATGGCGGTGGCGAGCCCCACCCGCTGCCGGAAGCCCTTCGACAGCGTGCCGATGATCTGGTGGCGGACCTCCTCGAGCATGCAGCGGTCCACCGCCTCGCCGACGGCGGTGCGCGCCTCGCCGCCAGCCATGCCTTCGAGGTGGGCACGGTAGCCCAGGTACTCCTCCACCCGCATCTCGGGGTACAGGGCCACGTTCTCGGGCAGGTAGCCGAGATGGCGGCGGACCTCGGTGGGAGACTCGAAGAGGTCGCGCCCGGCCACCGTGACCCGGCCGGCGGTCGGCGGCAGGAAGCCGGTGATCATGCGGATGGTGGTGGTCTTGCCGGCGCCGTTCGGCCCCAGCATGCCGAGGATCTCGTGGTCCGCGGCGGTGAACGAGACGCCATCGACGGCGGTGAAGTCGCCGAAGCGGCGGCTCAAGTCGTGGGCTTCGATCATGCGGCTCCCTCTGGCGGCGGCAGGCGGCGCGCGGCAAGCGGCGCACGGCACGCCGCGACGCGCGTCGCATGTCGCACGTCCACCGGCGTGGCCGTTGCCTCGCAACCCGCTCCGCGCATCAGCAAAAGGGATGCCGGGGAAAAGTCTCCCTGCCCGGGGGCGAAGAGATCCGCCCCAGGCTGCACCTGCGCCAAAGGCCGCCTGAAAGTGCCACTTTGGCGCGTTCCTCGAGGCCGCCCCGGCATCGGGGGGATTCCGGGTCAACCCCAGGGTTCAGAGGCGTCCGCCTGGCCGGGACCCGAGGAGCCGAGGCATCCCGCGCATAGGCGAGGAGGCTGGCTCCGCGCTACAATCCCGCTCCGCAAATGTCTGAAGCGGCGCCACTTCCAACGGCCGACCGGCTCCTCGCCCTGGTCGACGCCATGGCCGGCCGGCCGGTGCTGATGCTGGTCGACCTGGTGGCCGACGTCTTCGTCACCGGCTCGCCGAAGCGCATCAGCCGCGAGGCGCCGGTGCTGATCCTGCGGTTCGAGGGCGAGCGCCTGACGCCCGGGGGAGGCGCCAACGCCGTGGCCAACGTGGCGGCGCTCGGCGGCCGCCCGTTGCCGCTCGGGGTGACCGGCGACGACGCCCACGGCGAGCGGCTGCGCGACGCGCTCGCCGCGCTGGGGGTCGAGACCGCCGGCCTGCTGGTGCGGCGCGGGTTCCGCACCCCGACCAAGGTGCGCATCCTGGGCGGCGGCCGCCACCAGGTCAAGCAGCAGATAGTGCGCTACGACATCGAGGACAGGCTCGAGCTCGCCGCCGAGGAGCGCGAGCGCTTCGCCGCCGCGCTCGCGGGCTGGCGCGGCGCGGCGCGGGTCGCCGTCGTCTCCGACTACGGCTACGGGGCCGCCGAGCCGGCGCTGCTGGGGCCGCTGCGCGACGCCCTGGCGCCCGGCGGCACGGTGGTTGGCGACAGCCGCTTCCGGCTGGACGCCTTTTCGGGCCTCGACGGCGCCACCCCCAACGAGGAGGAGACCGAGGCGCTGCTGGGGTCGCGCATCGAGGACGACCTGGCGCGCCTCGAGCGGGGTGGCCGGCGGCTGCTCGAACGGCTCGGCACGCGCTTCCTGCTGGTCACCCGCGGCAGCCGCGGCATGAGCCTGTTCCAGCCCGGCGCGACGGCGCATCTGCCGGTCTCCGGCACCGACCAGGTGGCCGACGTGACCGGCGCCGGCGACACGGTGATCGGCACCTTCGCCCTCGCCCTGGCCGCCGGCGCCGGCCCGCTCGAGGCGGCGCTGCTCTCCAACTACGCCGGCGGCCTGGTGGTGATGAAGGCCGGCACCGCCACCCTCACCAGGGACGAGCTGCGGCGGGTGATCCGCACCGACCGGCGGCCGCTCGAGGAGCTGCGATGGGCGTCGTCCTGAGCCAGCCGCAGCTCGCCGCCCGCCTCGCCGAGCTGACCGCGGCCGGGCGCCGCGTCGCTCTCGCCAACGGCCACTTCGACCTGCTGCACGTCGGCCATCTGCGCTACCTGCGGGCGGCCAGGGCGGAGGCCGACGTGCTGGTGGTGGCGGTCAACGGCGACGCCTCGGTGGCGCGCCTCAAAGGCCCGGGCCGCCCGCTCGTCCCGGCCGCGGAGCGCGCCGAGCTGGTGGCCGCCCTGGAGCCCGTCGATTTTGCCGTCGTCTTCGAGGAGGACTCTCCTGCCGCGCTGCTCGCCCGGCTGCGCCCGGCCGTGCACTGCAAGGGCCCCGACTACGGGTCGCCGGAGGCGGTGCCGGAGTACGAGGTGGTGCGCGCCTACGGCGGCCGCACGGTCCTGGTCGGCGACCCCAAGGACCACGCCTCGAGCGAGCTCATCAGCCGCATCCGGCTGCTGCCGTCCCGCGGCGAGACATGAGCGGCGCCGCGGCCGCCCCGTCCGAGCGCCCGCGCATCCTGCTGCTGCGCACCAGCAGCCTGGGCGACGTGGTGCACACCCTGCCGGTGCTCACCGCCCTGCGCCGCCACCTGCCGGGCGCCACGCTCGGCTGGGTGGTCGAAGAGCCCTTCGCGCCGCTGCTCGCCGGCCATCCCGACCTCGACCGGCTGATCGTCGTCCGGCTGCGGCAGTGGCGGCGGCGGCCGCTCCTGCCGCGCACCTGGGCCGAGGCCGCGGCCTTCCTCGACGCCCTCGACAGCTTCGCGCCGGAGGTCGTCCTCGACCTCATGGGCAACCACAAGGCGGCGGTGACCGCGGCGCTGTCGCTCGCGCCGCGCCGCATCGGCCACGCGCGCGCCTTCCGCCGCGAGCCGTCCAGCGCGGTGTGGCTGTCCGAGCGGGTGCCGGCCCGCGGCACGCACGCGGTGGACCGCGCCCTGTCGCTGCTCGACGCGCTCGGCCTGCCGCGCGCGCCGGCGGACTTCGGCGGCGAGAAGCTGTTCCGGGCCGCGGCGCCGGCGGGGCGCGCCGCCGACGGCGGCGGCCCTCCCTTCGCGCTGCTCCATCCCGGCGCGGGCTGGGGCAACAAGGCCTACCCGCCGCGGTGGTGGGGCGAGGCGGTGCGGCGGCTGCACGCCGCCACCGGCGTGCGCACGCGGATCGCCGCCGGCCCGGGCGAGGAGACGCTCGCGGCGGCGGTGGCGGCCGGCGCCGGCGGGGAGGCCGCCGCCGTGGCGCCGGCGCCAGACCTGCCGGCGCTGGCCGGCCTGCTGCGGCAGGCGGCCCTGGTGCTGGGCGGCGACACCGGCCCCACCCACCTGGCCCACGCCCTGGGCACGCCGGTGCTGATGGTGATGGGTCCTACCGACCCGGCGCGCCATGGCCCCTACGGCGCGCCTGAGCGCGCCATCTACCGGCGCCTGCCCTGCAGCTTCTGCTACCGCCGCTTCGGCGAGGCCAAGGCCTGCCTGCTCGAGATCCCTCCCGAGCGCCTGGCCGAGCGCGCGGCGGAGCTTCTCGCGGTTTAAGACAAAAGTCCCTTCCCGAGGGGGTGGGAGGGGGCGGCAGCGGCGATTCAATGCTTTAAACCACGGCACCGCTTCGCGTTGACCCTCTTTCCCGGCCGCTGCTAGACTGCCTCCCCAGGGCTGACCTCGATCGCTCCGCTTTCATGACCGGGGTCGCCGGCAGACGCCGGCGGCTGGAATCAAGCAGGAGCTCAGGGCCAAGGGGCGCGCGGGGGAAAGAGTCCCCCGGGCATCAGCCCGGGTTCGGGAGACGAGATGCCACCACCGGAGTTCGCGGCCCGCCGGCCGCAGGCGACCGCCAAGTTTGGCGAGCTGCTGGTGCGCGGCGGCAAGATCGACCAGGCGCAGCTGCAGGAGGCGCTGGTTTACCAGAAGGATCAGGGCGGCCGCCTGGGGACGGCGCTGGTCAAGCTCGGCCACATCACCGAGCGCCAGCTCGTCGAGGCGCTCAGCCAGCATTTCGCGGTCCCCGCCGTCGATCTCGCCGCCACCGAGGTCGACGAGGCGGTGATCAAGATCATCCCCGCCGACATCGCGCGCAAGTACACCATCGTGCCGGTCAGCAAGGCCGGCGCCACGGTGACCGTGGCGATGCTCGACCCCTCCAACGTCTTCGCCATGGACGACGTCAAGTTCATGACCGGCTACAAGGTCGAGCCGGTGGTGGCGGCGGAGAGCGGCATCCGCAGCGCCATCGACAAGTACTACGGCTCGACCCACGCCATCGAGCTGAAGAAGGTGATGGAGGACCTCTCCGAGGAGGCCGCCTCCGGCACCGACCTCGAGGTGCTCGAGGAGGAGCAGGACCTTGACCTGGCGACGCTCGAGGAGGAGTCGGAGCAGGCGCCGGTGGTCAAGCTGGTGAACATCGTGCTCACCGACGCCATCAAGCGCGGCGCCTCCGACATCCACATCGAGCCCTACGAGAAGGAGTACCGGGTTCGCTACCGCATCGACGGCATCCTCTACGAGATGATGCACCCGCCGCTCAAGCTCAAGGAGGCGATCACCAGCCGCTGCAAGATCATGGCCCGCCTGGACATCGCCGAGAAGCGGCTGCCGCAGGACGGCCGCATCAAGATCAAGACCAAGATCGGTGGCAAGTCGAAGGACCTCGATTACCGCGTCTCGGTGCTGCCGACGCTGTTCGGCGAGAAGATCGTGATGCGGCTGCTCGACAAGGACAAGCTGATGCTCGACATGGCGAAGCTCGGCTTCGAGCCGGAGTCGCTGCGCCGTTTCGAGAACGCGATCCTGAAGCCCTACGGCATGGTGCTGGTCACCGGCCCCACCGGCTCGGGCAAGACCAACACGCTGTACTCGGCGCTGCAGCGCATCAACACTCCCGAGGTCAACATCATCACCGCCGAGGACCCGGTCGAGTTCAACCTGATGGGCATCAACCAGGTGCAGATGCGCGAGCAGATCGGGCTCAACTTCGCCGCCTCGCTGCGCTCCTTCCTGCGCCAGGACCCCAACATCATCCTGGTCGGCGAGATCCGCGACTTCGAGACCGCCGAGGTGGCGATCAAGGCGGCGATGACCGGGCACCTGGTGCTGTCGACGCTGCACACCAACGACGCCCCGTCGTCGATCAACCGCCTGATGAACATGGGCATCGAGCCCTTCCTGGTGGCCACCTCGGTGCACCTGATCGCGGCGCAGCGGCTGGTGCGCCGGGTCTGCTCTTACTGCCGCGAGCCGGCGCCCGAGGTGCCGCCCAACGTCCTGGTCGAGGCGGGGTTTTCCGACGCCGAGGCGCGCACCATCAAGCTCTTCCGCGGCCGCGGCTGCGAGCGCTGCAGCAACACCGGCTACAAGGGACGCATCGCGCTCTACGAGGTGATGGAGGTCGAGGACGAGATCCGCGAGATGGTGCTGTCGGGCGCCAGCTCCTACGAGCTGCGGGTCAAGGCCATCCAGAACGGCATGATCACTCTCCGCGGCAGCGGCCTGCAGAAGATCCGCGACGGCGTCACCACCATGGAAGAGGTGCTGCGCGAGACGGTGCTCTAGATCTAGACTCCCGAGGGGCGCGGCCCCTCACTCCTAAAGCCGCGCGCCGGCGGAACGCAAGCGCAGGGATCGGTCACTGGGGCGGCGGCCCCGGGTTGCGGCTGCCGAAGCGCTTCGCCGCGCCGGCGATTCCCAGGCCGACGAGCACCACCACGCTGGCGCCGATCCACTGCCCCGGCATGCCCGCCAGGTGCGCCGCCCAGGCGAGGCCGAACACCGCCACGACGAAGCCGATCAGATACAGCACGCTCGATTGTGACATCGCCACCTCCGGCGAACGGGCTTGCATTCACCGCGCCAGCTGCTCGCGCACCGCGTCCTCGACGTCCGCCAGGGCGCGCGGCAGCTTGTCCGGCTCGCGGCCGCCGGCCTGCGCGAAGTCGGCGCGGCCGCCGCCGCGGCCCCCCACCACCGCCGACAGCCGCTTGACCAGCTCGCCGGCGTTGATCCGCGGCGTCAGGTCCTTGCTCACGGCGGCCACCAGCGAGACCGTGCCGTCGCCGCGCGTGCCGATCACCACCACTCCCGAGCCGAGCTTCGAGCGCAGCGCGTCGGCCATCTCGCGCAGCTCGCCGGCCGGCGCCGGCGGCACCTCGCGCGCCAGCACCCGCACCCCGTCCACCCGGCGCTCCTCCGGGCCGGCGTCCGGGCCGCCCGAGACCAGCTGCATGCGTAGGCGGCGCATCTCGTGCTCGAGCTCGTCCTGGCGCTGCCGCAGCTGCTCGGCCTTCTGCAGCTGCTGCTCGTAGTCGCCCGAGTGGATGCCCAGGCGCTCGACCAGCTCGGCGTAGGCGGTGCGCTGCTGCCGCACCTCGGCCAGCGCGTAGGTGCCGGTGACCGCCTCGACGCGCCGCACCCCGGAGGCGACGCCGCGCTCCGCTTCGATCAGGAAGAGGCCGATCTCGCCGGTGTTGCGCACGTGGCAGCCGCCGCACAGCTCGAGGCTGAAGCCGGGAACCGCGACGGTGCGCACCCGCTCGCCGTACTTCTCGCCGAACAGCGCCATGGCGCCGGCGGCGATCGCCTCCTGGTAGGAGCGGGTGACGAAGTCGGTGGCCACCGCCCGGCGGATCCACTCGTTGACCAGGTCCTCGACCTCGTCCTGCTCCTGTCGGAACAGGCCGCGGTGATAGGTGAAGTCGAAGCGGAGGCGGTCAGGCGCCACCAGCGAGCCGGCCTGGCGCACGCTCTTGCCGAGCACCTGCCGGAGCGCGGCGTGCAGCAGGTGGGTGGCGGTGTGATTGCGCTGCGTGGCGAGCCGCAGCTCGTGGTCCACCCGCAGGTCGACGCGGGCGTGGCGCCCGAGCTCGCCCTGCTCGACCTCTACGAAGTGGTAGACGACGCCGGCCGAGTCCTTCTGGGTGTCGGTGACCCGCGCTCGCCCGCCGTCCCAGGCGATGAGGCCGGTGTCCCCGACCTGGCCGCCGGCCTCGGGATAGAAGACGGTCTGGTCGAGCACGGCGACACCGCTCTGGCCGGCCGGCAGCGTCGCCACCCGCACCGGCGCGCCGCCCTTCCAGGTGGCGAGGCGCACCACCTCCGCCTGGCCGCCCGGCAGCTCGGTGCGGTCGTACCCCTCGAAGCGGGTCGCGGCGAGGTCGGCATGGCCGCGCACCACCTGGCGCAGCGCGGCGAGCCGGCTCTGCACCTCCTGGGTGGCGCGCCGCGACTGCTCGCGCTGGCCCTCGAGGGCGGCGGCAAAGCCCGCCTCGTCGACGTGGAAGCGCTCCTCCTCGGCGATCTCGCGGATGACGTCGATGGGCAGGCCGTAGGTGTCGTAGAGCCGGAAGACCATCGGTCCGGGCAGGGTATCCTGGCCGGCGGCGCGCAGCCGCTCGATCTCCTCCTGCACCTGGCGGGCGCCGTTGGCGACCGTCGAGCGGAATTTTTCCTCCTCCGCCTGCAGGGTGGCCATCGAGGCCTGGCGGGTCGCCGCCAGCTCGAGGTAGGCGCTGCCCATAACCTCGCCCAGCACCGGCACCAGCCGGTGGAGGAAGGGCTCCTCGAACCCCAGGCGCATGCCGTGGCGCACCGCCCGGCGCAGCAGGCGGCGCAGCACGTAGCCGCGCCCCTCGTTGCCGGGGATGACGCCGTCGGCGAGCAGGAAGGACACCGCGCGCAGGTGGTCGGCGACGACCCGCAGCGCGACGTCGTGCTCCGGGTCGCCGCCGTAGCGGATGCCCGCCAGCTCCGCCGCCGCCGCGAGCAGCGGCCGGAAGAGATCGGTGTCGTAGTTGGAGTCGACGCCCTGCAGCACCGACGCCACGCGCTCGAGCCCGGCGCCGGTGTCGATCGACGGTTTGGGGAGCGGCCGCAGCACGCCGCCTGCCGCGGCCGCGCCGGGAGATGCAGGCTCGCCGGCGGCGGCGGGGGCGCGATCGTACTGCATGAAGACCAGGTTCCAGATCTCGAGGTAGCGGCCGGCGGCGGTGCCTTCCGCCCAGGCGACCGGCGGCCGCTCGGGGTGCAGGTCGACGAAGATCTCGCTGCATGGGCCGCAGGGGCCGGTCTCGCCCATCGCCCAGAAGTTGTCCTCCCGCCCGCAGCGGCGGACCCGCTCCTGGGGCAGGCCGGAGAGCGCGAGCCAGAGGTCGTGCGCCTCGTCGTCCTCCTCGAAGACGGTGGCGGTCAGCCGCGCCGCCGGGATACCCCAGACCCTGGTCACCAGCTCCCAGGCGCCGCGGATGGCCTCCTCCTTGAAGTAGTCGCCGAAGGAGAAGTTCCCCAGCATCTCGAAGAAGGTGTGGTGGCGCACGCTCGGGCCTACGTTCTCGAGGTCGTTGTGCTTGCCCGACACGCGCAGGCACTTCTGGATCGAGACGGCGCGCGGCGAGGGCGGCTTCTCCTGCCCGAGGAAATAGTTCTTGAACGGCGCCATGCCGGCGTTGACGAACAGCAGGGTGGGATCGCCGTGAGGCACCAGTGGCGCGCTGGGGACCACGCGGTGCCCGCGCGCGCTCCAGAAATCGGTGAAGCTGCGGCGGATCTCGGAGCTGTTCATAGGCCTCCGGGGGCGGCCCCTTCCCTACCTCCCCCACTTCGGCTGGAAATTCCTAGTCGAGCTCCTCGGAAGGCAGGTCCGGCCCGGCGGGGTGCTCTTTCAGGACGGCAAAGATAGCACGGCGCGAAAAACCCTTTCGCGCCAGGTGGCGGGCCAGCGCCGCGGGGGTCTTGGCGCGGCAGCGGCGGGCAGCCTCGCGGGCGGCGGGAAGGTCGTCCTCGGGGAGGTCGCCGAGCGCCGCCGCCACGGCCTGGGGCGGCGCGCCGCGCCGCTCGAGCTCGGCGCGCAGCCGGGCGCTGCCTTCGGCGCTGCGGCGCAGGCGGGAAGCGACCAGGCCGCGCGCCGCCGCGACGTCGTCGAGGAAGCCCTGGGCCTCGAGCCGGTCGAGCGCCGGCTCGATCTCCGGCGCCGCAAAGCCGCGGCGCGCGAGCTTTGCCGCCAGCTCGGCGCGGAAATGCGGGCGCGCGGCGAGCAGCTCGCAGGCGGTCTCGTAACCAGGCTTGTCGTGGCGCGTTTTTCGTTCCACTTGCCACCGCCAGGCGGCGACCCCGCGGGAGGAGCCCGGGCGTCGCGGCGCGGGCGACCGGCGGCGGCCGCGCAGGCGACCGGCGGCGGCCGGCGGAGCGACCGGCAACGGCCAGCCGCCGGCGGCCGGCCGGCGGCGCGGCCTCAGCGCTGGTCGAGCTCGAAGCTGCTGGCGCCGGTCAACAGGTCGCCGTCGCCCGGCATCGCCAGCGATTCCTCCATCTGCTCGCGCGAGAGGTCGGCGGTGAACTGCACGCCCTGGATCTTGAGCTTGAACTCGTCCGGATTGGTGGCGCGCTTGAGCGCCTCCTCCAGGGTGATGAGACCGCTCTTGTACAGCTGGAAGAGCGACTGGTCGAAGGTCTGCATGCCGTACTGGCTGGTGCCCAGGGCGATCTGTTCGCGGATGTACTTCGTCTTCTCCTTGTTCTCGATGCACTCGCGGATGTAGGCGGTGGAGATCAACACCTCCGCCGCCGGCACCCGGCCGATGCCGTCGGCGCGCGGCATCAGGCGCAGCGAGATGATCGCCTTGAGCACCTGCGACAGCTGGATGCGGATCTGTTTCTGATGGTGCGGCGGGAACACCGCGATGATGCGGTTGATGCTCTCCGTGGCGTCCAGCGTGTGCAGGGTGGAAAACACCAGGTGGCCGGTCTCGGCGGCCAGCAGGGCGGTCTCGATGGTCTCGAAGTCGCGCATCTCGCCGACCAGCAGCACGTCCGGGTCCTGGCGGAGCGCGGCGCGCAGAGCGCCGGTGAAGCCGCGCGTGTCGACGTCGATCTCGCGCTGGTTGACGATCGATTTCTTGTCGCGGTGCAGGAACTCGATCGGGTCCTCGATGGTCATGATGTGCTCGCCGCGGGTGTTGTTGATGTAGTCGACCATCGCCGCCAGCGTCGTCGATTTGCCGGAGCCGGTGGTGCCGGTGCACAGCACCAGGCCGCGGCGCTCCTCGCAGATGCGCTCGAGCACGGGCGGCAGCATCAGCTCGCGCACGCTCATGATGCGCGCCGGGATGACGCGCAGCACCAGCCCGACCGCGCCGCGCTGCTGGAAGACGCTGCAGCGGAAGCGGCCCAGGCCGGGCACCGAGTAGGCGATGTCGAGCTCGAGGTCGTCCTTGAAGCGCTGCTTCTGGCGGGCGTTCATGATCGAGAACGCCATGGCGATGGTGTCCTCCTGCATCAGGCGCTTGAGCTCGCCGAGCGGCGCCAGGTCACCGTCGATGCGCAGCACCGGATGGCTCCCAACCTTGAGGTGAAGGTCGGACGCCTTGCGCTCGATGGCGATCTTCAGCAGGTCGTTGATGTTCATCGCGGTCTCCTTGGGCGCCGGCGGCGAGGCCCCCTGCGGTGCCGGAGGCAGGGGGGCGGGATGAGCGCCGGCGCCGGCCTGGAAGCGCTAGCCCTCGCTCTCCGCGGCCCCGGCAGCGCCGCGCCCGGCGGCCACCAGCTCGGCGGCCGTCTCCGCGGTGTGCGAGATCTCCACGGCCTCGAGGGCTTCCAGGATCGCCGGGGCCGTCGGCGGCCCGGCCGCCGACGACGTCGCCGCCGCCTGCCGCGCCGGCGCGGCTGCCGCCATGGACACCGGGTACAGCCAGCCATGGCGGTCAGGCAGCTTGCCGCTGACCAGCGCCATGAACTCCGCCGCCAGGCGCAGGGTGATCTCGCCGGGGCGGCCGGCGCCCACCGGGATGTGGTCGACCGAGCGCACCGGCGTGATCTCGGCCGCCGTGCCAGTGAAGAACAGCTCGTCGCAGGTATAGAGCATGCCACGCGGGATCACCTGCTCGCGCACCTTGATGCCGAAGTCGCGGGCGAGGGTGATGATGGCATCGCGGGTGATGCCGGGCAGCAGCGAGGCCGACAGCGGCGGCGTCATCAGCACGCCGTCTTGGACCAGGAAGAGGTTCTCGCCGGAACCTTCGCTGACGTAGCCGCCGGCGTCGAGCGCGATGCCTTCGACGAAGCCGGTGGTGACGGCCTCCATCTTGATCAGCTGCGAGTTGAGATAGTTGCCGGTCGCCTTGGCCATGGACGGCAGCGTGCTCGAGGAGGGCCGGCGCCACGACGAGACGCAGACGTCCACTCCCTGGGCGAGGGCCTCGTCGCCGAGGTACTTGCCCCACGGCCAGGCGGCGATCACCACCTCGACCGGCGAGCGCAGCGGGTTGACCCCCATGCTGCCGAAGCCGCGGAACACCAGGGGGCGGATGTAGCACGCCTCGAAGCCGTTGCCGCGGATGGTGTCGACGATGGCGTCGCGGATCTGCGCGATGGAGAATGGCAGCTCCATGCGGTAGATCTTCGCCGACAGCGCGAGGCGGCGCAGGTGCTCCGGCAGGCGGAAGACCGCCGGGCCGTCCGGCGTGCGATAGCAGCGGATGCCCTCGAAGACCCCGGAGCCGTAGTGCAGGGCGTGGGTCAGGACATGGACAGTGGCCTTCTCGAACTCGACCAGCTCGCCGTTTTTCCAGATCCAACGCACATTGGCAAAGGGGTTGGGCGCGGCCAAGAGCCACCTCCTTTAGGTCTCAGCCGATGCTAGCCCGAAGACCGCCGGGTGTCTACCTCTCGGGGGCCCCCTCCGACGCATGGGCGGAGGATGCTCCCCCCGCGGCTCCGATTCGGGCGTGGGGGCGGGTGCGCTTGAGCGCAGCATTCATGCCCGCCCTCATAGTCGCCGCGTGGGGACATCCTCCGCCCATGAGCCTCCTCCCCCGTTCGGTAATGAGAGCAATAGGAGGGAGGCGGCGGCCAGGACGGCGGTCTCGATGCGCAGGACTCGCGGCCCCAGGGAGACCCGCTGCCAGCCGCCGGCCGCGAGGGCCTCGAGCTCGGCGGGCGACCATCCCCCCTCGGGCCCCACCAGCAGCGACTGCTCGGGCACCGCGGGCGAGGAGTCGAAGCCGCGCCTCGCCGCCGCCGGGTCGAGCAGCCAGCGGCGGCCGGCGGCGGCGGTCAGGGCCGCCACCTCGGCGAACGCATGCGGCCCGGTGATCTCGGGGCAGCGGGCGCGATGGCACTGCTCGACGGCGGCGGCCGCCACCCGGCGCAGCCGCTCCGCGGTGCCGGCGCCGAAGCTGCGCGGCCCGCGCTCGGTGTTGAGGAAGCGCACCGCTCCGGCGCCCAGCTCGGTCGCCTTCTCCACCAGCCAGGACGCGCGCTCGGGGCGCAACGTCGCCACCAGCAGCTCGAGCCGCCACGCCGGTTCGTTGGCGGCCGCCGGCTCGCCCAGCTCCACCACGGCCGCGCTGCGCCCGACCCGGATGATCTCTCCCCAGCGCGCCCGTCCCAGGCCGTCGGCCACGCGCAGGCGCTCGCCGACGCCGAGGCGCCGGGCGCGGAAGAGGTGCCGGTAGGCCTCGCCCTCGACGATCAGGAGCGGCACCTGGGCGCCAGTGTCGGCGGCCGCGCCGGCGCCCGGCTCGACGCCGTCGCCGCCGGCGAAGCGCTGCGGATCGACCAGCAGGGTGATCAAAGCGGGGTTCTTTCCAGACGCAGCGCCAGCCACTCGCCGTCCTGGCGGCGCGCGGTCTCGGCCAGCCCGAGCGCCGTCGCCTCCAGGCGCTCGCGCACCTCGGCCGCGTGCGCCGCGAGCAGCCCGGAGAGGATCAGGGCGCCGGCGGGCGCGAGCGCCGGCAGCAGGCACGCGAGCTCGGGCAGGATCTCCTCCGGCACCACGTTGACGACGGCAACATCGAAGCGCGCGGCGGCCGGCAGGTGCCGCGACAGCGACGCCGGGCGGCCGGCGAAGAGGCGGGGGCCGAGGCCGTTGAGCCGGCTGTTGGCGCGCGCCTGGAAGGCGGCGGCCGGGTCGGCGTCGAAGGCGACGACGCGCGCCGCTCCGAGCGTGAGCGCGGCAAAGGCGAGGATGCCGGTGCCCGTGCCCACGTCCAGGACCGCGCGGCCGGAGAGCTCGGTCGCCTCGAGCAGCGCCAGCGCCAGCCTGGTCGACTCGTGACTGCCGACGCCGAAGGCGTTGCGCGCCGGCAGGCGCAGCAGGCGGCGGCCGGCCGGCACGGCGACGGCGGCAGCGCCGTCCTCCTCCTTGGCCTCTTCGATCTCCACGGCCGCCACGGCCGCCACGGTCTCCACGGCCGCGGGCTCGCGCGGATCGACGACCAGCGTCCGGCCGACGGTGAAGGGCACAGCCAGCCGGCGGTACTCGGCCATCCAGTCGGTGTCCGGCAGCTCCTCCTCGCCCAGGCACTCGACCCTCTCCCGCGGCTCCGCCGGCGCGGGCGCCGGGACCGGCGCGAACCAGGCGGTCAGCCGGACTTGCCCGTCGGCCTCGCTCTCGGTCGAGACCCCCAGGGTGCCCAGGAGCCAGAGGTCGGCGACCAGGGCCTCTTCGAGCTCGGCGGGAAGCCGGTAGGTACGGCGCAGGTAGGCCATCGAGACGCGGTCAGCCGAAGAGGTTCTTCACCCGGTCGAGCACCGTCTTGTCCTCACGCACCGGATGGCCGCGCAGCTCGGCGAGGCGCCGCAACAGCAGCGTCTCCTCGGGGGAGAGGTCGCGCGGATGGGGGACCTCGATCTGGACGCTCACCAGGTGATCGCCGCGGCCGCTGCCGTCGAGGCGGTCGATGCCCTCGCCGCGCAGGCGAAAATCGCGCCCGTACGCGGTGCCGGGAGGGATCTCGAGCGCCGCCTTGCCGCGCAAGGTGGAGACCTCGACGGTGGTGCCCAGCACCGCCTGCTCATAGCCGATGGCGAAGCGCGAGTGGACGTTCGCGCCCTCGCGGCGGAAATGCTTGTGCGGCTTGACGGCGAGCACCACGTAGAGGTCGCCGGGCGGGGCGCCGTGGCGGCCGTGCTCGCCTTCGCCGGCCAGCCGCAGGCGGGCGCCGGTATCGACGCCGGCGGGAATCTTCACCGCGATCGAGCGCTCGCGCTCGACCCGGCCCTCGCCGCGGCACTCGGAGCAGGGCTTGACGATGACCCGGCCTTCGCCGTGACACTGCGGACAGGTGCGCGCCACGGTGAAGAAGCCCTGGCTGTAGCGCACCTGGCCGCGGCCGCCGCAGACCGAGCAGGGGGCCGGCGGCGACTTGTCGGCGCTGCCGCTGCCGGCGCAGCGCTGGCAGGTCTCGAGGCGCGGGATGCGCAGGGTCATCTCGGCGCCGAAGGCCGCCTCCTCGAAGGCGAGCGCCAGGTCGTAGCGCAGGTCGGCGCCGCGCATGGCGCCCGAGGCGCTGCTCCGACGGCCGCCGCCGCCGAAGCCGAAGAGGTCGCCCAGGATGTCCGAGAAGTCGGCGAAGATCGTGGGGTCGATGCCGCCGCTCCCCACGCCGGCGACGCCCTGATGGCCGTAGCGGTCATAGCGGGCGCGCTTGTCGCCGTCGGAGAGCACCTCGTACGCTTCCGAGGCCTCCTTGAAGCGCTCCTCGGCCAGCGCGTCGCCGGGGTTGCGGTCGGGATGGTACTTGATCGCCAGCTTGCGATAAGCGGTCTTGATCTCCGCCTGGCCGGCGCTGTGCTCCAAGCCCAGCACCTCGTAGTAGTCACGTTTTGGCATGGCTGCCGGTCAACCCTTTGCCTCGTCCGCTTTGGCCGACGAACGCCCCGCGGACGCGCCGCGGGCGCCGGAGAGCATCACCTCCGAGAGGATCTGCGCCACCGAGTTGAGATCGTATACCGCCGCCTCGAGATCGGCCTGCACCTCGTTGTTGAGCGCCACGCGCGCCGAGAGCAGCACCTCGTGGATGCGCCGCGCGGAGCCCTCCGGCAGGATGGCGCGGAACTGGGTGTACACGCGCTCGTTGCTGTAGATCATTCCTTCGACGCGGTTCTTCAACTGGCGCAGCTCGCGGCGCTTGCCGTCGGCCTGGGCATGCTCGTTGGCCTCTTCCACCAGGCGGCGCACCTCGCTTTCGGACAGCCCGCCGGCGGGGTTGATCTGCATGCTCTGCGAGAGGTTGGTGGCAAGGTCGCGCGCCGAGACGTTGACGATGCCGTTCGAGTCGATGGCGAAAGTGACCTCGATCTGCGGTATGCCGCGCGGCGCCGGCGGGATGCCGACGAGCTCGAAGCGCCCCAGCGACTTGTTCTGGTTGGCCAGCTGGCGCTCGCCCTGCAGCACGTGGACGCGCACCGTGTCCTGGTTGTCGACCACGGTGGTGAAGATCTGCGTGTTCTTGGTCGGGATGGTCGAGTTGCGCTCGATCAGCCTGGTGAACAGGCCGCCTTGCGTCTCGACGCCCAGCGACAGGGGCGTGACGTCGAGCAGCACCAGGTCCTTGATGTCGCCGCGCAGGATGCCGCCCTGGATGGCGGCGCCCATCGCCACCACCTCGTCGGGGTTGATGTCGCGGTTGGGCTTGCGGCCGAAGATGCGCTCGACGGTGGCGGCGACCAGCGGCGTGCGGGTCTGGCCGCCCACCAGCAGCACCTCGCCGATCTGGTCCGGCCGCAGGTTGGCCTGGCGGAGCGCGTCCAGGCACGGCCCCTCGGTGCGCGCCACGAGGTCCCGCACCAGCTCCTCGAAGTGGGTGCGGGTCAAGGTGCGCGCCAGGTGGCGGGGGCCGGACGCGTCGGCCGAGATGAAGGGCAGGTTGATCGCCGCGTCGGGGGCGCTCGACAGCTCGCACTTGGCGCGCTCGGCAGCCTCCTTCAAGCGCTGCAGCGCCATGCGGTCGCCGCGCAGCTCGATGCCGGTCTCGGCGCGGAAGTCCTCGATCAGCCAGTCCATGATGCGCTGATCGAAGTCCTCGCCGCCCAGGAAGGTGTCGCCGGCGGTCGAGCGCACCTCGAAGATGCCCTCCGACAGCTCGAGGATCGAGACGTCGAAGGTGCCTCCCCCCAGGTCGTAGACGGCGATGACCTGGTTCTCCTCGCGCCGGTCCAGGCCGTAGGCCAGGGCGGCGGCGGTCGGCTCGTTGAGGATGCGCAAGACGTCCAGCCCGGCGATCTTGCCGGCGTCCTTGGTCGCCTGGCGCTGCGAGTCGTCGAAGTAGGCGGGCACGGTGATCACCGCCTCGGTGATCTCCTCCTGCATGCCCTCCTCTACGAACTCCTTGATCTCGCGCAGGATCAGCGCCGAGATCTCCTCCGGGCTGTACTGGCGGTCGCGGATCTCGATCTTGATGTCGCCGTTGCCGGCGCGCCCCACCGAGTAGGACAGCACCTCGCGGGCCCTGCTCACCTCGGGGTCGTTGTACTTGCGGCCGATCAGCCGCTTCACCGCGAACACCGTGTTTTGCGGGTTGGTGATCGCCTGGCGCTTGGCAATCGGGCCCACCAGGCGGTCCCCATCCTCGGCGAAGGCGACGATCGAGGCGGTGGTGCGGCTGCCCTCGCGATTGGTCAGCACTCGCGGCTCGATCCCTTCCACGATCGAGACGCAGCTGTTGGTCGTGCCGAGATCGATGCCGAGGATCTTGCTCAATGCCCTTGCCTCATTGCCGGCGGCGGCGGGCGGCGCCCGGCCGGAAGCTCCGGGGCGACGTTCGCGACGTTCGCGTTTTCACCTATTTTACTTGCTTGCTTGGCTACCGCCCTAGGAGCCGCCCCGGTCTTCTGGGGCGTCGGGAGCCGACGACGGCGCCGACGGCGGCACCGCCACCTTGACCATCGCCGGCCGCAGCAGGCGGTCGTGCAGCATGTAGCCGGGCACCAGAGTCTCGGTCACGGTGGGAGTGTTGACCCGCTCGCTCTCGGTGCGCGCCACCGCCTCGTGCACGCTGGGGTTGAACACCTCGCCGTCCGCCGCCACCTCGCGCACGCCGAAGCGGCGCAGCAGCTCTTGCATCTGGCGCAGGATCAGCTCGACGCCGCGCTTCAGGTCCTCGGCCGAGCCGCCCGCCTGTAGCGCGCGCTCGAGGTTGTCGACGACGGGCAGGAACTCGCGCAGCGGCTCGAGCAGGGCGTAGCGCCGCACGTCCTGGCGCTCGCGCTCGGCGCGCTTGCGGAAGTTGTCGAAATCGGCCAGGGTGCGCAGCGAGCGGTCGCGCAGGTCCGCGAGCTCGCGGCGCAGGGCTTCGACCTCCTCCTCGTCGATCTCGGGCGCGACCGCCGGCGCCGGATCCTGCACCGGTGCGGGTGCCGCGGGCGGGTCGGAGCTGCCGCCGGCCGTGCCTCCCTCGTGGCCGTCGGCCGCTTCCACCGCCTCCACCGCGGAGAGCGCGTCCCGCATCGCCGCCTCGATGTCGGCGGTCGGGTCGTCGAGATCGACGTCGTGGGCCCCCGGGGACTCCTGGGCTTCCACGATCGGGGTCCCACGGCCCTTCGCAGAATGGCCCGGATGGCCCGGATGTTTGCTCTGCTCTGACATCTCCCTGTCTCCTGCGACGAGCGGCCCGCCTGCCGTCCGCCGCGCGTCCCGCCTCCTGCGGGGCTGCCGGGAGGCGGGCGAGCGCCTGAGGGCCTGAACCTACTTCGTCCTGGCCAGCCTCTCCGGGTGCGTTCCAGAAAAGGCTTCGGACAACGCTCGCGACAGCGCCTGACCAAGATAGTGCACCAGCGGGATCACCCGGTGATACTCCATGCGCGACGGTCCAAAGATGCCGAGGGTCCCGAGCGGCTGCTCGCCGACGCGGTAGGAGGACGCGACCAGGCTGAAGTCGAGCTCGGAGGTCAGGTCGCTGTCGTCGCCGATCAGCACCCGCACCCCGCCGCCCTGGATGCAGCCGTTGAGCATGCGCACCAGGCGGGCCTTGTCGGTGAACGCCTCGAACATGCGGCGCACCCGCTGGATGTCGGCCAGCTCGGGACGCGCCAGGAGGGCCGAAGCGCCGTCCACCAGCACCTCGGGCTGCGAATCGCGCACCAAACCCTCGCGGGCCAGCTCGATGGTGCGGGCGAGGAGATGATTGACCTGCAGGCGCTCCTCGGTCATCTCCCGCAGCAGGCGGTCGCGGATGTCGCGCAGGGTCTGGCCGGCGAAGTTCTCGGTGAGGTAGTTGGAGATCCGCGTCAGCTCATGGCGCGGGATCTCCTCCTCGGTCTCGATCACCCGGTTGTCGACGAAGCCGGACTCGGAGACCACGACGCAGAGCACCTTGCGCTCCGCCACCGGCACGAAGTCGACGGCCTTGAGCACGGTGTCGCCGATCGCCGGCGCCACCACGATGCTGACCTGCTGCGACAGCTCCGACAGCAGGTGGGAGGCGACGCCGATCAGCTGGTCCGCGTCGGCCGGCGTGGTCGCCAGGTTCTCCTCGATGTAGCGGCGTTCGCGCACCGGCAGCTTCCGTGCCTGCATCATCGATTCGATGAACATGTGGTAGGCCGCGGGCGTCGGCACCCGGCCGGCCGAGGTGTGCGGCTGGACCAGGTAGCCCCACTCCTCGAGGTCGGCCATCACGTTGCGGATGGTTGCCGCCGAGAGCCCCAGCCGCCCCTGCTTGGCCACCGACCGCGAGCTCACCGGCTCCGCGGTCAGGATGTAGGTGACGATGACGTCCCGGAGGATCTCGCGGTCGCGAAGAGAGAGCTTGTCGGGAACCCGAGTTTCCATGTCGTGAACGTCTCCGCCGCTTGGCACTCTCCTGGTGAGAGTGCTAACGCATGGTAGCTTGGCGCGGGCCGGTCTGTCAAGCGGCGGATCGATCCAAACTATTGAGGAAAAATGAGTTTGCGCGGCGGCAGGTTTCGGTCTAGTGTAGCCTTGTGGCACCTGTGGGATCCCCCTTGGCCGGGCTGCGATTCTCGCTAGCAGGGCCCGGGCGGGTCGGCAGCAGCCTCGCGAGCTGGGCGGTGGCGGCGGGGGCCGAGCTGGTCACGGCGGCCGGGCGCGGCGGGCTCGCGGACCTGGCGAGCGCCGGCCAGGAGCTGCTGCTGATCGCCGTGCCGGACGGCGCGCTGGCGGAGGTCGCGGAGCGGCTCGCCGGCCGGCCCCAGGCGGCCGTGGCCCTACATACCTCCGGCAGCCAGGGCGCCGCCGTGCTGGCGCCGCTGCGGCGGGCGGGCTCCGTGCCGGGGGCGCTGCACCCGCTCAAGGCCTTCCCGTGGGCGCTGCCCGAGCCCGAGCAGGGCCGCGGGGTATTCTTCGCGCTCGACGGCGAGGCCGCCGCCCAACGGCTCTCCCGGCGGCTGGTCGCCGCCTGGGGCGGGGCGGCAGGGGAGGTGCCGCCGGCGGCGCGCCCGCTCTACCACTTCGCCGCCACCCTGGCCGCCGGCGGCGTGGCCACCCTCCTGGGGGCGGCGGCCGACCTGGCCTCGCGGGCCGGGCTGCCGCCGGCGGTGGCGAGCGGCTACCTCGAGCTGGCCCGCGGCACGGTGGCGGCGGCGCTCGCGGCCGCGCCGCTGCCCGCGGGGCCGGAGGCGGACGCGGGGGCTGCCGGCCGCGCGAGCGCCGCACGGGCAGGCGGAGGCGGCGCCGTCGCGGCCCTCACCGGACCGGTGGCCCGCGGCGACCTCGCCACCGTCGAGCGGCACCTCGAGGCGCTGCGGGCCGTCGCTCCCGAGCGGCTGCCGCTGGCGCTCGCGCTGGCCCGCGAGACGCTGCGCCAGGTCGCCGCCCGGACGCCGCTCAGCGCCGGCCAGCGTGCGCTCCTGGCCTGGATCGACGACCTGGGCTCCCGGGGGCCCCGGTGAGCCAGGCCGGGCGCGAGCGGGCATAGCCGGCCCGGCCGGGTTCCAGGGCTCGCGGCGCCGGCCATCCGCCGGCCCTCCGTCCTCGGCCCAGGACCCGGGCCCCTGCCCCAGGTTGTGCTATGCTGCAAGCCCCGTTTCAGGCCAGATCAGCTATGGTTTTTTTCAACTACAGCACGATGCAGATGGCGGCCAAAGTGGTGTACTACGGCCCCGGTCTATGCGGCAAGACGACCAATCTGCATTACATCTACGGGCACACGACGACGGATTCGCGCGGCGAGATGGTGTCTCTCGAGACCGAAACGGACCGCACGCTCTTCTTCGACCTGCTGCCGCTGGACGTCGGCTCGATTGCTGGATTCAATACCCGCATCCAGCTTTATACGGTACCGGGCCAGGTCTTCTATAACACCACTCGAAAGCTGGTGCTCAAAGGGGTCGACGGCGTCGTTTTCGTGGTCGATTCTCAGCGCGCGATGCGGCAAGCCAACCTGGACTCGTTCCGCAACCTGGAGGAGAACCTGGGGGAGATGGGGCTGTCGGTCGACGGCCTGCCGCTGGTGCTGCAGTACAACAAGCGCGATCTCGCCGACATCTACTCGGTCGACGAGCTGAACCAGACCATCAACCGCCTGGGTTGGCCCTGGTACGAGGCTTCGGCGGTCTCCGGTCTGGGGGTCTTCGAGACCCTGAAGGGGATCTCCAAGTACACGCTGCTGGCGCTCAAGAAACGCCTCGGGCGCAGCGGCGCCGAGGCACCGGCGCGATTGTCGGCGCCGGGCGCCGGGATGTCGCCGCTCGCCCCCCGGGCAGCCGCCCTCGCCGCCGCTCCGGGAGCCCCGGCACCGGCGGCGGCGGCGGGTGCCGCCGCCCAGGGAACCGCCACTCCCCAGGGACCAGCCGCCGCCGGACCACCCGGACCACCCGCGCCGCAGGGCGGGCCGACGGCGCCGGGCGAGAAGCCGGCCGCCGGCAGCCATGCGGCACCGCCTCCCGCGGCGCTCCCCAAGCCGGGGCCGCCGGCGGCCCCGGCGCCGGCCACCCCCTCGCCGGCCGCGCCACCGGTCACCGCCGCCAGCGGGGCAGCGGGAGCGGCGCCGGCCCGGCCGGCGGCAGCACCGGCGCCCGCCACGCCGCGCTCGGTCAAGGTCTCCACCGGCAAGAGCCGCTCGGTCGACGTGCTGAGCGAGCTCGAGAAGCTGCGGCGGGAGGCCATGCAGCCGCCGCAGGCGGCGGCAGCGCCGGCGGCGCGCTCGGGCGCCCAGGGTGCCGCGGCACCCCGCCCGGCGGTGCCGGCCGCGGCGGCGGGCCGCCCGGGAGCTCATCCGGGAGCTCATCCGGGAGCTCATCCGAAGATGGCCGCGGCCAGCAACGGCCGCGCCGAGCTCAGCCGTAACATCGAGATGACGCTCAAACGCTCCGAGTTCGCGCGGGCGCGCCGCGTCCTGCTCAGCTTCCAGGTCGAGGACGAGCAGCACCGGGTGGTCGACGCCGTGCGCAACCTGCAAGTCGAGATCAAGGACATGGCCGATCTCGAGAAGCTGCTGCTGCGCTTCAACATCGCCCTGCACGCCAAGGAGTGACGGCGCCCGAGACCCCGGCGCCCGTTCACCAGTTGTAACTGCCA
>Ga0307479_10001086_pt1 | contig 24562 bp, 24 predicted proteins | sample atmos_gasesECM4C_FD_203743 | JGI IMG/M metagenome (GOLD analysis project Ga0307479, IMG submission 203743) | Hardwood forest soil microbial communities from Morgan-Monroe State Forest, Indiana, United States - atmos_gasesECM4C_515 | ecosystem: Environmental > Terrestrial > Soil > Temperate... | reverse complement strand
TCAGGCCTGCCCTTTTCGGGGATGGACATCCTCTGCCTGCTGCTCCTCGTGCGCATCGTCGCGCGGCGCTCCGACTCCGGCTCCGCCCGCGTGGCGCCCGTGCTGTGGAGGGCGATGGCCGTCTTCCTCGCCGCCATCGTCGCGCTCGGGCTGGTGGGCGCGGCGAGCTCGGGCAACGTCGGCGCCGCCTACTGGCAGGTCCGCCAGCTCCTCTACATTCCGGTCTTCGCGCTGCTCCTGGCCGAGGCGCTGTCGCGGCCGCGCGACCACCTGCTCCTCGCGCCGGTGGTGCTCGCGGCGGCGCTGGTCAAGGCGGCGGTGGGCTTCTATTTTTATTTCGCGGTGGCGTCGCCGCGGGGGCTTGCGCCCTCGAGCATCACCTCGCACGCCGACACGCTCCTCTACTGTCTCGCCTTGACTCTGGCCGGCCTGCCCTGGCTGGAGCGGCCCGACTGGCCCAACCTGCGGCGCATCGCGTGGGTCTTCCCCACGCTCCTGGCCGCGGTGTGGCTCAACAACCGCCGCATCGCCTACGTGGAGCTGGGCGCGGCCTTCGTCGCCGTCTGGCTCTTCACCCGCTCGAACGGCGCCAAGCGCACGCTGTCGCGGCTGGGGCTGGCCATGCTGCCGCTCCTCGCCGTCGGCTGGATGGCCGGGGAGTCGGACGCGCTCCTGGAAAAGCCGGTGGCCGTGGTCCGCAGCATGGTCAGCGCCGAGGACGCGGCGCACAGCGCGGCCGGCGCCTCGACTCACGCGCGCGAGATCGAGAACTTCAACCTCTCGCAGACGCTGCGCCACCACCCGCTCGGCACCGGCCTGGGACACGAATACGAGGAGGCCGAGAAGGGCCCCGACATCTCCGGCTCCTTTGCGCTCTACCGGTACATCCCGCACAACTCGGTCTTGTGGATGCTGACCGCGGGCGGCCCGCTCGGGTTCTTCCTCTTGTGGTGGCTCTTCGTGGTGGGAATCTTCCTCGCCGCGCGGTCGCACCGCATGGCGCGGACGCCGCACGATCGCAGCGCCGCGCTGGGCGCCCTTTGCGCTCAGCTGCTCTTCCTCATCCAGGCCTACGGCGACATGGGCACGCAGAGCTGGTCCACCGCGTGGCTCGCCGCCGCCGCGCTGGCGGTCGCCGGAAGGCTGGCGGTCTCGACCGGCGCCTGGCCGGTCCGCTTTCCACGGGCGGTCCAACCCGCCCCATCCCTGGAGCTGGCATGGAACTCCATTCGGTAGTCGACGGCCCGGCGCAGGCCGGGCTCCTCTCGCGCGAGCTGCAGCAGCTCTGGTTCTCCATCGCGCCGCGGCGCTGGTCGTCGGTGGCCATCGTGCCGGCGCCGGGCGTGACCTCGGTCCTGCCGCTCGCCCGAAGCCTGCTCACCATCGGCCGGCGCGGCTCGGAAGGGAGCTGCGTGCTCGTCGACGGCACGCGGGCCTCGCTCGATCAGGTGCCGACGCTCGTGCGCGCCATCGCCGCCCGCGTCGACCAGGGCGAGCGGGTGCTCCTGGTGGTGGACCCGGTCCACGAGAATCCGGCCTCGCTCGCGCTGGCGTCTTCTTGCGACGCCGCCGTGCTCTGCGTGGCCCTGGGCCGCTCGGACCTGGCGTCGGCCGGCGAGACGCTGGAGCGGCTGGGGCGGACCCGCTTCCTCGGCAGCGTGGTGTTGAAACCGGAACGCTGAGGTCCGACCTAGGGCCGCTACCCGGCCAATCGCTCGCTGCACACCCTCGCGCGCAGGGGGCGGGGGGCGATGCGAGATTGGACGGCGAGGGCGGCACGCTGGGCGTGGCACTGGCGCTGGCTGCTGCTGATGAACGCGTACTTGCTCTCGCCGGTGCTGCTCTACGAATTTCGCATCGGCGAGGGCGGACCCGACCGGACCATCCTCTTCATCCTCTCCGCTTCCGCGCTGTGGCTCTTGCTCGCGCAGCTCCTCGCGCGGCGGGTCGTCATCGCGCACGCGCTCATGTTTCCGCTCTACCTGGTGGTGGCGGCCGACCTCTACGTCGTGACCCGCTATCACACGCGCCTGTCGTCGAGCATGCTGCTCACCATCTTCGAGAACCTGGAGGACGGGCGCGAGTACGCGCAGACGCACTGGCAGGCGGTGGCGGGAGTCTTCCTGCCGGTGCTCGCCGGCTACGCGATCTGCATGGCGAAGATTCGCGGACTGCGCGTGAGCACGCCGCGGCGGGCGGCGCTCGTCCCTATGGCCGGGCTCCTGGTGGTGTACCTCGGCGTGCACCAGGTGCTCGGCCTCTGGATGTGGGTCGCCACCAACGATCGCAACAGCCCCTTCGGCATCTTCCCGCAGGCGTTCACCAGCTGCGCCCTCTACCGCGAAGCGCTGCGCGACGCCCGGCAGGCGCAGGGCTTCACCTTCGGCGCCAGCCGGCCGCAGCCGCCCGCCGAGCCGGAGACGTACGTGCTGGTCATCGGCGAGAGCTCGCGCGCGATGAACTGGCAGCTCTACGGCTACGGCCGCGAGACCAACCCCAAGCTCGCCGCGGCGCAGGACCTGATCGTCTTTCGCGACGTGATCACCCAGGCGGCGGTCACGCGCGTGTCGGTGCCGCTCATCCTCACCCGCGGCTCCATCGAGGACGAGCAGCGGACGGCGCGCGAGAAGTCCATCGTCTCCGTCTTCCGCGAGGCCGGCTTCCAGACCTTCTGGGTCTCGACGCAGGAGCGCGATCCCTTCACCGGCGCCATCAACCGCTACCCGCGCGAGGCCGAGGTGACCCGCTTCTACGAGCGCCGCTACGACGGCCTTGCGGTGGACACGGTCAAGGAGATGCTCGCCAAGGGCGGTTCAGCGAAGAACTTCTTCGTGCTCCACACCCTGGGCAGCCACTTCAACCAGATCAGCCGCTACCCGCGCTCGTTCGACGTCTTTCCCGACGACGATTCGCGCCTCGACGAGCACGCGCGCCTGATCAACGCCTACGACAACACCATCGTCTACACCGACCGCGTGCTCTCGGACCTGATCGAGCTGTTGCGCGGGCGCCCGGGCATCAAGGCGCTGCTCTATGTCTCCGATCACGGCGAGAACCTGCGCGACGACGCGCGCGACCTCTTCGGCCACTACCAGAACAACGAGTACGACCTGCCCATCCCGCTGCTCTTCTGGTACTCGGACGAATTCGCGCGGCGGTTCCCCGAGAAGGTGGCGGCGGCGCGCACCAACTCGCTGCGGCCGCTGAACACACGCGTGGTCTTCCATAGCCTGGCCGACATGGCGGGCATCACCATCCACGATCCCGACACCGCGCGGCTGAGCGTCTTCAGCCCCGAGCTCGCCGAAATGCGGCGCATGGTGCTGGGCGAGCCCAAGCCGTTCGACTTCGATCGGCAGAAGCTCCATCTCAAGGCCTCGGCCGAGCGGCTGAGGGGCCGGGCGGCGGCAAACTGATGCGCAACAGAATCCTACTCGGATGGTTCGTTCTCTTTGGCTGCGGCGGGCGCATGCCGGCCCCACCGCAGGCGGTGTTGCCTTCTGCCGGCGAGCTGCGCTTCGAAGGGCGCTTCGAGGGCAGCGACTCGGCCGGCCCGCGCTTCCAGTGGCCGGGCAGCACCGTGTGGCTGCGCTTCGTCGGCACCGACGCCCACGTGACCTTGACCGAGCACTCGATGGAAACCGACGAGTACGGCCAGGTGGCGCACGACTGGTACGACGTCGAGGTCGACGGCCAGCCCGCGCGATCTTTCCAGGCGGCCGAGGGCAAGCACGCCTACCCGCTCGCGCAGGGGCTGCGCCACGGCGAGCACCTGATCGCGCTGCGCAAGCGCACCGAGGCGTTCGTGGGCCAGGGGCAACTGCTGGGCTTCGAGATCGACGCCGGCGCGCGTCTGTTGCCGGCGGCGGGGCCCGGGCGGCGCATCGAGTTCATCGGCGATTCCATCACCGCCGGATTCGGAGTGGCCGGCGCGGACGCGACCTGCCTCTTCTCCGCGGACACCGAGGACTACTCGCTCTCGTACGCCGCGCTCACCTCCCAGGCGCTCGGCGCGGAGCAGATCGCCGTCGCCAGCGCGGGCGCCGGCGTCTACCGCAACTGGATGGGGACCCTGCAGAACACCATGGGCGACCTCTACCAGCGCACGTTGCCGACCGATCCGCAGAGCCGCTGGGACTTCTCCCGCTGGACGCCGGACGCGGTGGTGATCAACCTGGGGACCGCGGATTTCACCTCGGGCGATCCGGGCGCCGACGCGTTCGTGGGCGCGTATCGCCTGCTGCTCGCGCGCGTGCGGCAGAACTATCCCTCGGCGCTGATCGTGGTCGCGCTGGGGCCGATGCTGAGCAACCTCTGGCCGGTGGGCGCCAACGCGCTCACGCAAGCGCGCGCCTATCTCACGCAGGTGACGGCCGAGGCCAACGCCGCCGGCGACGCGCGGGTGGTGATGATCGAATTCCCCGACCAGGACGGCGCGCAAAGCTTTGGCTGCAAGGCCCACCCCAGCAGCGCCACGCAGGCGAGGGTGGCCGCGCAGCTGAGCGACTTTCTCCGGCGACAGTTGAGCTGGTGAGCGGCTCGACTCCGGGCCCGACCAGCCAGGATGCTGGCTCCGGCGCTTGCACGATTGCAGCTCCGTAGTTTCCTTGACTCGCCCTCGACGTTGCTGCGATGAACACTCCGGACTTTTTCCAGGAGTGGGCGCATGCTTCGAGCGTTCGTCGTCATCTCGCTCGTCTCGTTCGCGGCCGCAGCGCAGCAGAAGCCGGTGGAGCAGGCGCTCCCCTTGCCCACGCAAGGCTCGGAGATCCCGCTGGCGCTGCCCGGGCCGTCGCTTCCGCCGCTCGACCTCTCGCTGCTCAAGGACACCTCGCTCTGCGTCTTCCCCTTCCTCAAGGAGACGCAAGGCGGCTCTTCCGACAAAGCGTATCTGGAGAGCGTGCAGAAGACCTTCTTCGACGTGGCCAAGCAGTCGCCCTTGATCAAGGACGCGGTGCTGCTCAGCCAGTCGGCGCTCTGCGACCCGCACGACGCGCGCTGCTTCTCTGACGTGGGCAAGATGGCCCGCTGCCAGAACGTGCTGGTGGGCAGTTCGGCGGCCAAGGGCAACGGCTTCGTCTTGAGCGTGCGCATCTTCGAGGTGGGCAAGGCGCGCGTGATGCCCGGCTCCGAGGTCGAGCAGGTCCTGCAGACCGACCGGCAAGGCGACGTGCAAGCGTGGGCCGAGGGCCAGGCCTGCCGCGCGCTGCAAGTGAAGTGCGTGGGCAAGATCCAGGTCGACGCCGACCGCAAGGAGATGAGCATCTTCATCGACAACCGCCTCGCGCCGCGCAGCTTCAGCACGCCGGAGCAGATCGCGGTCGAGCCCGGCGTGCACGGAGTTCGCATCGCCGTCGGGCAGCGGACCTCGCTGGAGAAGAAGGTCGCGGTGCGCCGCAACCAGGTCTCGGAATTGATCTACGCGCGCCAGACGGACAAGGGCGGGCTGCCGCTGACGCTCGCCTCCGAGCTGAAGTTCGGCGTGCGGCCCGAGCCCAGCGTCGAGTTCCGCGAGGGCGGCTGGAGGAAGCCGGTGGGCTACACCGTGGCGGGAGTGGGAGTTCTCGGCGCGGTCATCGGCGGGTACGAGCTGATGCACGGCCGCAGCCAGGTCACCAGCACCGACAGCTCCGCCGCCGCTCGAGGCGGCGTGTACACCACCTCCGAGCTGAGCACGCTCAGCTCCGCCCACTCCGCGCAGCGGACCGGCGCGGCGCTGCTCATCGGCTCGGCCGCCCTCATCGCCGCCGGCGCCGTCCTCGCTTTCGCATTCTAGGCATCTATGCGCGCGCACACTCCAGGGAGGACCATGCGCACCACGGCACTGTTGATGGCTGCCGCGCTCGCTGCGGCCTGCAAGGACCCCAAGTACGTCTGCACCACCAACGCCAACTGCCCCTCGGGGACCACCTGCGATGCGTCGCAGAAGCTGTGCGTGATCGCGGGCGGGTGCAGCGAGATCTGCAAGTCGAACGAGGCCTGCATCAACGCCGTGTGCACGGTCCAGTCTTGCCCGGTGTGCAACGCCAACGAAGTCTGCAACGACATCACGTTCAAGTGCGAGGCGGTCACGGACGGCACCATCTCGCTGATCACGCCGGCGGCGGGCGGAGTCATCGGCGGAGCGACGGCGGCGGTGGTGGCCAAGGCCGGCGCGCCCAACGGCGGACCGCTGCACGTGGACTTCACGTTGAAGAGCTCGACGGGAACCACGCTGAGCACCGTCTCGGTCGCCACCGGCGACCAGCAGGGAAACTACACCGGCACGCCCTCGACACCGCCGGCGCCGTGCAGCAGAAGTCCACCGGCCCCACCACCGTGGCCATCGACGAGACGCCGCCCAGCATCACCGGCATCACGCCCGACAAGCCCTGGTACTCGACGGTGGTGAATCCCTCGGGCAGCGCGCTGGTGACGGCGACCATCGTCGACACCGGCGGGTCGTCGGGAGTGAACGCCAGCTCGGTGCAGCTCACGGTCGGCAGCCACGCGCCCATCGCCGGCGCGCTGCAGAGCGGGAGCAGCACCGTGTTCCAGTTCGTGGTGCCGTTCTCGCAGCTGGCGGCCGGTTCCAACACCGTGACCATCGCCGCCGCCGACGCGGTGAACAACTCCGGCTCGCAAACCGGAACCATCCACGTGGACAACACCGCGCCGACGTTCGGAACTGCCAGCGTACCCACGGCTTGGTTCTCCGGAAGCGCGACCATTTCTCCGGCCATCACGGTGGGGGTCTCGGACACTGGCGGATCGGGTGTGGATCAAAGCTCGGTCAAGATCCAGGTCAGCTCCTCGCTTGGGCCTTACGGGCCGGACACGACCGGCGTCACCGACTCGTGGAGCACGCTGACGGGCGCCTCGTTCCAGCCGGCCAACACACAAGGAGCGGTGGCGTTCAACTTCGTGATGAAGGACATCGCCGGAAACCCGGCCACGCCCTCGTTGCAGTCGATCAACGTCGACCGCAAGCCACCGACCGTGAGCGGCGTGACCCCGCCCGCGACCTGCCCTTCCAGCGGTACCTGTCCAGCGTGGACGCAAGGCCAGACACTCAACCCATCTGGCACGGTCACGGCAACCGCTGTGGTGGACGATACCGGAGGGTCGGGACCTGCCAGCGCGGCGCTGCAAGTCGCAGGGCACATCGTCGGCGGCACCACCTCCGACAGCAGCGCGACGCGCACGTACAGTTTCAGCGTGCCGGTCACTTATCAGGCGACCGGGCATGAAACGCCCTTGGCTTTCACTGTGACGGGCACCGATCTGGTCGGCAACACCACCCCGACGGCCTCCGCCGGAGCTGGCGTGCTTCTGATCGACGACCTGGGCCCGAGCGTGAACACCATCACCGTCAACAACGGCATCGGCATCAGCGGAGTGAAGTGGTTCCAGTACGCCGCCAGCGGCGACATCGACGTGCAGGCCGACATCTTCGACGGCGGCAGCGGCGTGATGGGCACCTCGCTGACGCTGAACTCGAAGGGGACCTCCGGTGTGACGGACGGGACCCGCCTCGACCACGGCACGCCCTCGTGCACCGCGCCCATCGCCGGCGTCGTCACCTGCCACTTCACTGTCGCGCTCTCGCTGCCGGGTTCGGGCCATCAGCGGCAATACAACTTCGTCATTGCCGGAACCGACAACGTGGGTAACCCGATGCAGAGCACGGCCGTCAACCCCGGGAACGCCGGTAGCGTCGGTATCGACGGCGAGAAGCCGGTGATCACGTTCACGGTTGGGAGCAGCGGGACCACGACGTATCCGGCGAACCAGGCCGATTGCAACTCCGGCGGGACGGATTCCGGCAACTTGTTCTGCGGCCACGACGGCTCGCATTTTCTTCGGGCTGGTGACGGCAAGTACAACTTGACCTTCACCGTCAGCGATTCGTTCACCGCTCCCGACGACGTGGGCAGCGGCGCCGATACCTCGAGCGGCACCTGCACCATGACCGGCGCGCCATCGTGCACGGTGATTTCCGGGACCTTCACCATAGCGGCGGACTTCTCGCAGGCGACGTTCTCGTCGGGCTCGGATGGAACCGGCACCGTCTCGGTGACGGTGAATGCGAAAGACAAGGTCGGCAACGCGGCCACTCCGGTGACGGTGTCCACCATTGCCGTCACGCGGGTGAAATGGGTTCGGAACATGGCTGGCAAAGTGGACACGATCAAGGCGAGCCCTGTCGTATCCACGCTGCCGGCGCCCGGGCAGATCATCGTCGTGGGACACGACAGCGATACCAAGGGTCCGATTGTCTCGCTATCTCCGGACGGGACCATCCAATGGCGCGCGGGCCACGGCAATGTCACGCAAATCTCCAACAACGTGGCTTACAGTTCAGCGACGCAACGACTGTACGTGCTCGGAGATAGCGCAGACCATCTCTACGTCTTCGACCCGACGAACGTCACGAGCGGAACGGCAGCGCAGTTGTACAACTGCCAGATCGACGACGGGTCAAACTCCTGCGGAACCCAACCTTGCGGGGTGGCGGCTGGAGCACCGTCATTACTAGGAGGGACGCCTGAGCGTGTACTTGTGGCCGATTCCGGCGAGCACAGGCTCTGGGCGTTCTCTGGATCAGCTGGTTCCTGCGCGGGCTCTAATCCGACCATCAACGGCAACGGCGTGACAACGTGGGCTGCTGGTCCGAATGCTCCGACGACCGACGGGTCGGCCGTCTACATCGCTCATGACGCCACCGCGTTGTCGAAGATCGCGTTCAACGGGACGGCATTCGGAGCGGTCACCGATGCAGCAACGTTCGTCGTTCCGATCTTCCAAATGGTTTCAATCGCGGATCAGCTTTACTTCGGCGACACCAATACGCCCGCTCATTTCTACTCTTATACGACTGCGTTCGCGAGCAACTGGGCCGCTGGCACAGCGGCGGCGGGAACGGCCGGCGCATTGAACGCGCCGGCTATCGTCAGCTCGAGCTACGTATTCGATTCCGATACAGCAAGCGACGGGAAATTTCGCGGGTTCAAGAAGGACGGGTCGTTGGCCTTCACCTTCCCTGCGACCGGTCCCGGCCTGAACAACCTCTCGGGGGTAGCGATTGACGCGAATAACATCATTTACTTTGCCGACGACAAAAACAAGGAGCTGAACGCAATCCAGCTCACCGGCACCAGCACGATCACCGCGGGCCGGCCGCCTGCCTTTGCCGCATACACCGGCGTCGGTACGACGACGCTTGGCACCGCGGTCGCGACGGAGCCGACCATCGACGCAAACGGCGTGCTCTACTTCGCCAGCCAGGCCGGCAACATCTACGCGATCATCACCGACTCGACGGGCGCGCTGCCTCCGAGCCCGGGCAGCACGTGGCCGCGGGTTGGGTTCGACAACTGCAACTCGTCCAATACTGCGTTCAGCTGCCAGTAGCGCGAGGCGCCACACGCGCGTAGATTGCCGCGCGCCATGAAGGTTCCGCTGCATGTCTTTCGCGAGTACGACGTTCGCGGGCTCGTCGGCAGCGAGCTGACGCCGGAATTCGCCGAGCAGCTCGGCCGCGGGTTCGCGCAGCTCCTCCTCGAGAAAAACTCTGGCGCGCAGAGCATCGTGCTCGGGCGCGACCACCGGCACTCCAGCGAACCCCTCGCCGCCGCCTTCTCCAGCGGCGTGCGCTCGCACGGCATCGAAGTCATCTCCATCGGCGTGGTCCCCACGCCGCTCACCTACTTCGCCGCGCACGCGCTCCCGGTCGACGGGCTGTGCATGATCACCGGCTCTCACAATCCGCCCGAGTACAACGGCTTCAAGCTCGGCATCGGCAAGACCACTCTCGCCGGTCCCGAAGTACAGGAGCTGAAGAAGCGCGTGGTCGACGCGCGCGCCGGCCGCGCCAACGCGCGCGAGACCGACCACGACGCCATCACCCCGTACATCCACTTCATCGTCCAGTCGCTGGGCATGACGCCGAGGCCGCTGCGCGTCGTCTGCGACGCCGGAAACGGCACCGGCGGCCTGGTGGGTCCGCGGCTCTTGCGCGCGCTCGGCCATCAAGTCACCGAGCTCTACTGCACCCTCGACGGAAGCTTCCCCAATCACCATCCCGACCCCACGGTGGAGAAGAACCTCCGCGACCTGCAGCGCAAGGTCAAAGAGCACAAATCCGACCTGGGCGTCGCCTGGGACGGAGACGCCGACCGCATCGGCGCGGTCGACGAGAACGGCAGCATCCTCTGGGGCGACCAGCTGATGATCCTCTTCTCGCGCGACGTGCTCGCCGAGCGGCCGGGCGCGGCCATCGTCAGCGAGGTGAAGTGCTCGCAGACGCTCTTCGACGACATCGAGCAGCACGGCGGCCGCGCCATCATGTGGAAGGCCGGCCACTCGCTGATCAAGGCCAAGATGAAGGAAGAGCACGCGCTGCTCGCCGGCGAGATGAGCGGCCACATCTTCTTCCGCCATCGCTATTACGGCTTCGACGACGGCATCTACGCCGCCGCGCGCCTGCTGGAGCTTCAAGCGCGCGACGGCCGGCCGCTGAGCCAGATGCTGGACGGAATCCCGCGCACCTACGCCTCGCCGGAAATCCGCTTCGACTTTCCCGAAGAGAAGAAGTTCCGCGCGGTGGAGCTGGCCAAGGAGCGGCTGCGCAAGCATGGCAAGACCATCGAGGTGGACGGCGTGCGCGTCATCCTCGACGGCGGCTGGGGCCTGGTCCGCGCCTCGAATACGCAGCCGCTCTTGGTCTTGCGCTGGGAGGCCCAGAGCCAGGCGCGGCTTCTGGAGATCCAGCGGCTGATCGAGGGAACTGTCGAGCAAATCCGCCGGGAACTGGGGTCCTAGCTCTGAGCCGGCCCACCCTGGTAGGATCCTCCAGGGCCAGGCTATGAAGCACGACGAGCTTTACGTCGGGGTCGACCTGGGCGGCACCAACGTGCGCGCCGCGGTGGTCGACAATGCCGGCCACGTGCTCGGGCAGGAGAAGCACCGGCTCCTCTCGCGCGAGCCGCCGCAGGTCGCCGAGGCGGTGGTGCGCGCGGCCAAGACGGCGTGCGGCGCGGCGGGCATGCCCTTCGGCGAGATGAAGGGCATGGGCCTGGGCGTGGCGGGGATGATCGATCGCGAGACGGGCGTGGTGAAGATTGCGCCCAACCTCGGCTGGCGCGACGTGCCGTTCTTGAAGCTCCTCACCGCTCGCGCGCCGCGGCTGCCGCTGTGGATTGCCAACGACCTCTCGGTCGCGGCGTGGGGCGAGCGGGCGGCGGGCGGCGGGCGCGGCGTCGACGACTTGATCGTGGTGCTGGTGGGAAGCGGCGTCGGTGCCGGAATCATCATGGGCGGGAAGCTGCAAGAGGGAGCAAGCGGCGTGGCCGGCGAGTTGGGCCACATCCAGCTGGTGGCGGGCGGCCGCCAGTGCGGATGCGGCAAGCGCGGCTGCCTCGAGGCTTACGCCGGCGGGCACAATCTGGCGAGCTGGGCGCGCGACGATCTGCGCATCGCGCTGGCGGCGGCGCGGGCGGCGGGCAAGCGCTATCCGGACGTGGGGCGCAAGCTGCTCGAGCTGGTGGGCGAGCCCGACAAGGTGACCGCCGCGTCGATGGAGCGCGCCGCGCACGAGGGCGACGAGCTGTCGCGGCGGCTGCTCAACGAAGCCGGCCGGCTGCTCGGCGTGGCGCTGGCCAATCTGGTGACCATCTTGAATCCGGCGCGGCTGCTGCTCGGCGGCGGCGTGCTCACCGGCTCGCCGCGCATGATGAAGGCGGCCATGGCGGGAATCGACGCGCACACCTCCAAGCCGGCGCGGGCCGCGCTCACCATCAGCGCTCCCGAGCTGGGCGAACAGTCCGGCGTGGTGGGGGCGGCGCTGCTGGCGCGCGCCTCGCTCGCGCAGGCCGCCTGAGCAGATGTTCTTCACCTTCCTGGACGGCTCGCTCAAGTACGACTGCCCCAGCTGCGGCCAGCTCTGCTGCCGCGGCAAGGGGCTCGGCCTGGGCAAGCAGGAGCTGGTGCAGTTCGCGCGCCTCGAGCCACGGCTCGCGCTGCTCCTGAAGGCGAGCGATCCCGATATCACGCAGATGATCGAGCCCATCGACGGCTGCTGGATGCTGCAGAAGGATGGCTGGTGCTCCATCGAGACCACGCTCGGCCGCGCCCACAAGCCGCTCACCTGCAAGCTGTTCCCGTTCAATCGCAGCTTCTTCGTGGGGGAGACGCGCTTCGTCGACTTCAACTCGCTGCTCTGCCCGCTGCAGGACGCGAGCGCCGCCCGTGACGGGCAGAGCTGGAAGCAGGTGGGCGACGAGATCGAGGAGAACCACGAAGCGTGGCTGCTCAACGAGCGCCACCCCGCGCCGCCGGCGAGCGAGCCGTTCGACTGGATCGGAATGGAAGAGCGGGTGCGCGACGCCATCGAGCTCTACCTCGACCAGCCCGACTACGCCGGCTTCGCCGCGTACCAGGAGGAAGAGGTGATGGCGCTGTCGCGCGGGCAGCCGCCGCCGCGGCCGCAGGACTCGCACGAGCGGACGGAGCGGCTGCGCGCGCTGCTCGGCCAGTGGCGCGAACTATTGGGCGTGGCCGCAGATCCGCGAGTGCCGGCCGCGGCGCGGGCGGCGGCCCGGCAGGCCGCTCTGCTCAGCTCCACCTGGCGAGTGCAGCTGCTTCTCAATCAGCCGACGCGCGTGAAGGTGGAGTACACGCGGCTCATCCAGCGCATCCCGCGGCAGCTCCTCGCCAGCGCTTTTCTGGTCGAGCTCGGCCACCTCGGCCGGCGGCAGGGCCAGGGCCTGCGCACGGCCACCGAGACGTTCACCGACGCCATCGCGCTCATCTCGCTGCTGGCGCGCTTCGGCCGGCCGGCGCGGCTGGTCGAGCCGCTCGAGCAGGGCCGCGTGCCGGAGCCGGTGCGGCCCGCGCTGGGAGCGATCACGGACGCGTTGCGCGACAACCAGGGGACGCTGGGCGAGGCGCTGATGGGCGCGCTCACGCCGTTCGAGCCGCATCTGCGCGGGCTCGCGCTCTCGGCGCTGGCCTTCGGCGAGGCCAAGCTGCGCTACGAGTGAATCAATCGAGCGTGAAGTGCACCGTGAAGGGCACGGTGGTGGCGACGGCGACGCCGTTCACCGTGGCGGGCGCGAAACGATACTCGCGTCGCACCGCTTCCGCGGCGGCCGGCCCCAGGCCCTCGCCGGGATCGCTGACGACGTCCACGCGCGCCACCGTTCCGTCGGAGTCGATGAGCAGCCGCAGGACCACGTCGCCCTCGAAGCCGTCGCGCAGCGCCTGCTGCGGATAGTACTTGCGCAGGTTGACCGACTCGCGATTCAGCGGCCGCGGCAGCTCGGTCACCTGCGCGGCCGGCGCGTACTTCTCGGCTTTGTAAGGCTTCACTTCCTCGGGAGCGCGCGCCTTGGGCTCCGGCGTGCCGCGCAGCGTGTTGCCCACCCCCACCGCGAACGATCCGCCCGAGGAAGTGCTCTCCAGGGTGATGCCGGAGATGATCACCGGTGCGGGCGTGTTCTGAGCCGCCTCCTGCGTGGGCGGCGGCGGCGCCTGCGTCTGCGGCAGCGGCGTCCGCGTGGGCGGCGGGAGCACGCGCGTCCTGGGCGAGCGCGCAATCTTCAACGGCAGCGGCTTGGGCTTTTCGGGTGGCGGAGGCGGGCGCGTCTCGATCACCGCGATCTGCAGCGCCTCCTGCGCCTTGGGCATCCGCCGCACCGCCAGCGTGGCGATGAGCGCCGCGATGGCCGCGTGCAGCAGCACCGAACTTCCCAGGGGCACCAGCGCGCGCGGCATCTTCCGAAGAGTAACGCCTTATTGCTGCTTCTCGATCTGGATGGCGAACTTGGTCACGCCCGCGCCCTTGAGCACGTCGAGCAGGTGGGTGACCATGCCGTGCGTCGCGTTCTTGTCGGCGCCGACGATGGCCTGCACGTCCTCTCCCTGCGCGCGCGCCTCCTGCACCGCCTGCACCAGCCCGGCGTCGTCGGAAGGCGCGCCGTTGAGGTACGTCTTGCCCTCGCGCGTGACCAGCAGCGCGAAGGTCTTCTGCACCGTCTCTCCGCCGTGAGCCGCGCGCGGCAGCTCCACCTCGATGGTCTCCTTGACGATGTAGCTGGCGGTGACCATGAAGATGATCAGCAGCACCAGCGTGATGTCGACCAGCGGCGTGACGTTGATGTTGTTGATCCCCTCGTCGTCGTCGCCGTTGCCCCCGCCCGCCATCTCAGGGCCCCTTGCTCTTGTTCACGTGCAGGCCCGAGGAGATGGCGTTGCCCAACGCATTCGAGCGGCCGATCACGCGCTTCAACAATCTCTGGAAGATGTTGAACGCCATCACCGCCGGAATGGCGACGAAGAGTCCCACCGCGGTGGCCACCAGCGCTTCCGAGATTCCCGCCATCACGTACGCGGCGGTGCTCGACCCGCCCGCCTTGTTGGCGGTGGCCAGGTCGGCGAAGGCGCGGATGATGCCCAGCACGGTGCCGAAGAGGCCGATGAAGGGCGCGTTGTTGCCAAGTGTACCGAGTACAAAAAGCCACTGCTCGTACTCCAGCCGGCGGCGGTCGATGGTGGATTGCACGGCTTTCTCGACCGCCTGGTTCCCGCCCTCGGCCACTCTGGCGGCGGCGCGGATCACTTCCGCCTCCATCGAGTCGCTGGTGGCGAGCGCGGCCGCCTTGGCCAGCTCCCCGTCGTGGCAGAGGCGGAGCAGCTCCGGGAAGGTCTTGGACATGCGCCGCCGAGCGAAGTAGAGGGCGCGCTCGATCATCACCGCCACCGAGAGCACCGAGAGCACGAGCAACAGCCACAGCACCCAGCCCGCGCCGAGCAGGGTGAAGGCGAGCAGCCTCTGTGCGATCACCGCTTGCCCCCCGTCTCGCCGACGTCGAAAGCGCCCACCGCCTTGGCCACCCGCAGCGCGTCCAGCTGCACCGACAGACGCTGCTGCAGCGCATTCGATTCACTCTGAAACAACGCCGCCTCCGCGTCGCTCACCACCACCTGCGCGACGGTGCCGGCGTCGAACTGCGCCCGCACCAGCCGCTCGTTCTCGCGGGCCGCGCGCAGCGTCTCGTCCGCCTCGTCGCGCAGCGCCCGCGCCGAGGCCAGATCGAGCAGCGCGCGGCGCAGCTCGTCCTCGATCTGCGCCGTCTGCGAGCGCGTCTGCGCCTTGGCCTGCCGCAGCTGGCTGTCCGCGTCCTTCAGCGCCACGTAGCGGAACCCTCCGTCGTAGAGCGGGATGGTGAGCGACAGCGCGACCGCCCAGTAGCTCTCGTTGCCGGTCACGATCACCGGCGGATGGTTGTAGCGGGCGGCGGCGGTCAGCGCCAGCGTGGGAACGAACTGCGCCCAGGCGTCGGTCTTGAGGCGCGCCGCGATCTGCTCGTTGGCGCGCGCGGCCGCCATCTCCGGTCGCTCGGCCAGCGCCTTCTCGATCAAGTCCTGATAGGCGCCGCGCAGCTCTTCCGGCGGCTCGGCCGGCGGGGCCAACTCGAAGGAGGTGTCGCGCCGGTCGAGCAGCGCCGCCAGCTGGCTCTTGGCGGCGGCGTAGTTGAACTGCGCGCGTCGCGTCTCCTGGTCGGCGTTGAGGAAGTCGATGCGCGCCCGCAGCGCCGCCGAGAGCTGTTGGAGTCCCGCCTCGTAGCGCGCCTGCGCGTCCTTGGCGTGGTCGCGCGTGGCGCGCGACTGCCGCTGAGACACCTGCGCCAGCTCGCGCAGCGCCAGTCCCGAGTAGTAGATGGACGCGACCTGCAAGAGCAGCTCGCGCCGCTGCTGCGTCTCGGTGAGCCGGGCCACGTCCACTTGCTGGTACGCCGTCTTCAGCGCCGGGAAGGCGCGCAGGTTGAACAGGTTCCAGGCCAAGGTCAGGTTCGCGGCCTGCGCGTTGGGGCCGACGTCCTGCACCGCCTTGCCGGAGATGACGTCGGCCAGCGGCGCGTTGTAGTTGACGTAGAGGCCCGAGTACGAATTGTGCGTGGCGGTGCCGCTGGCGGTGAGCGTCGGCTGCAGCGTGGCCCAGGCGCGCTGGACGTTGTTCTCCGCCTGCGCCACGCGCTCGAGCGCGACGGCGAGGTCGGGCGACTGCGCGCGGGCCGCGAGCAGCGCATCGGCGAGCGTCAGCACCGGACCCTCCGGCGGCGCTTCCAGCGTCGGGTCAGGCAGCGGCGCGCGCAGCGCCGACTCCGCCGGCGCCTGGATGGCCTGCACCGGCTGCGCGAGGATCCAGAGGAGCGCGATCACGAATCGCGCACGGTCGTCGAGGAGCGCTCCTCTGTCAAGACGCCCGCCTGCCGCAGCGACTTGCGCGCCAGCGACGAGAGGCCGATGGCGGCGAATCCGTCGGGCAGCACCCAGCGCAGGTCGGCCCCGCGCGGCGTGCCGCTGGCGCGCCCGGCCTCGATCTCGACGCGCACCTGTCGGTGCGTGAGCGTCTGCTCGACGACACCCCGCGGGCGCAGCGGCCCGAGGATGCGCACGCTGCGCGGAGCCTGGCGCGGCAAGTCCCAGAGGCCGGCGAAGAGTCCCTCGGGCTGCCGCGCGAGCAGCACCGCTCCATCGCTGCGCCGCAACGCGAGAGCGCGCCACCGCAAGAGAGGACGGGACCGGCGAGGCTTCGCGGGCGGGTATCGCTCGGGATCGTCCTTGCTCGCGCAAAGGGTACTAAGTATACACACCCGGCAAGCCGGCGAGCGCGGAGTACACACCGTCGCGCCCAGCTCCATCAAGGCCTCGTTGAACGGTCCCGCGCGGCCCTTGGGCAAGAGCTGCGCCGCCTTCTCCCACGCCTGCGCGCGCGTCCGCAGGCGGAAGACGCGGCTCAGCACGCGCGCCACGTTGCCGTCCACCAGCGGGACGTCCTCGCCGAAGGCCAGCGAGGCGACCGCCGCCGCGGTGTACGGACCGAATCCGGGCAGCTCGCGCAGCTTCTCTGCGCTTCCGGGCAGTGCGCCGCCGCAGGCCTGCGCCGCGCGATGGAGATTGCGCGCGCGCGAGTAGTAGCCGAGGCCGCTCCAGAGCGCGAGCACGTCGTCGAGCGGGGCGCGCGCCAGCGACCGCAGCGTGGGAAAGCGCCGCAGGAAACGACGGTAGTAGGGGACCACCACCTCCACCCGCGTCTGCTGCAGCATCACTTCGCTGACCCAGACGCGGTAGGGGTCGCGCGGCTCCGCCCGCCAAGGCAGATCGCGCTTCGCGCGCTCGAACCATCGCAGGAGCTTTGTGCTAAACATGCGCGCCCATGAAGCGCATCCGCGTGCACAGTGTCGAGCAGTACGTGCAGGAGATCGGCCCGCTGATGCAGAAGGGCCTTCCCATGTACCGCGCCGACCTCCCCGAGGAGGGACTGCTCGGCGTGGGCTTCACCGGCGCGGAGACCGAGGTGCTCATCTCCATCTCGGAGTTCAAGGCCACCGGCGACCTCGTCAAGTACGGCGAGCTGATCGATCCTTACGAGCCCGAGGGCAAGAAGACGCAGAAGGTGAAGAAGGACAAGGAATAGCTACTTCTGCTGCTTGCGCCGCAACCTTCGCGCCTCGAGCTTGTCGATCGCGATGCCGATGAAGTAGAGCGCGACCATCGCCCCGGCGAATTCGAGCAGGACCGCCCATTCTCGACTCATTGCTGTTCCTCTCGCGTTCGCTCGAGCCAGACCCCAAAGCCGACCAGGGACAAACTAACGCCGGCGAGCGCCGGATACCATGGCCAATGGACGAGATGCTCCTCTCCAGCGCTCGACTTGATCATGGCATCCAACATTCCAAAGACGAGGGCGAGCATGCCTGCCTCGCGCATCAACTCGGCAATCATCTTCTGCGTCGACTCCCGATCCCCCACCGTCCCCATGCGCGCGATCGTGACTCGAACTCCGAGCCCATTCCATCGGCCGCCGATCGGTTGCGCGCCGCCGGCGAATCGTCGGATCAGCGCGCGCAGGCGGCTTCGACGTCGGCGACCGCGCGAGGGATGGCGGCGGTCAAGTTCTCGTGGTCCTCCGGCGTGACCAGGATGTCGTCCTCGATGCGGATGCCGATGCCGCGCAGCTCCGGCGGCGCGTTCTCGTCGTCGGCCGCGACGTAGAGCCCCGGCTCGATGGTGAAGACCATCCCCGGCTCGAGCGGCCGCGGCGCGCCGTCGGCGGTGCGGTAGCTGCCGGCGTCGTGCACGTCGAGGCCCAGCCAGTGGCTGGTGCGGTGCATGTAGTAGCGGCGGTAGGCGCTCTCCTTGATCAGCTCGTCGACGTCGCCCTGCAAGAGCCCGAGCTTCACCATGCCGCGGGTGAGAACGCGCACCGCCTGGTCGTGCAGGCCGTCGATCGTCTCGCCGGGGCGGGTGCGCGCGATGCAGGTGTCGGCCGCGTCCAGCACCAGCTGGTAGCAGGCGCGCTGCGGCTCGCTGAAGCGGCCCGCCGCGGGAAAGGTGCGGGTCACGTCGGCGGTGTAGAGATCGACCTCGGCTCCGGCGTCGATGAGGACCAGCTCGCCTTCGCGCACCTCGGCGGAGTTGTCGTTGTAATGCAACACTGTTGCATTAGGACCGGCGGCCACGATGGGGTAGTACCCCCAGCCGCGCCCGCCGCCGCCGCGGAACTCGCGCTCCAACAGGGACTGCAGCTGGTACTCGTGCGCGCCGGCGCGGCCGGCCTTCATTGCGGCCAGGTGCCCGCGCCGGGTCAGCTCCACCGCCCGGCGCAGCGTGGAGATTTCCAGCGGCTCCTTGCGCAGCCGCAGCTCGTGGACGATGGGACCCGGGTCCTCGATGCGCGGCGGCGCGCTCACTCCCGCCCGCGCCCGCGCGCGCAGCGTGCGCAACATGCGGGCGATGCGGGCGTCGAACTCGGGATCGTCGCCGCCCACGCGGTAGAAGAGCGTGCGCGCCGCGCCCACCAGCTTGGGCAGCTCGTCGTCGAGCTTTCCGATCTCGAAGGCCGCATCGGCCCCGAAATTCCGCAGCGCGCCCTCGGTGCCGGCGCGGCGGCCGTTCCAGATCTCGCGCTCCTTGTCGCGCGGCCGGACGAAGAGGGTGAGGCCTTTCCCGGCCTCGGTGGAGAGCACCGCCACCGCCTCCGGCTCCTCGAAGCCGGTGAGGAAGAAGAGGTCGCTGTCCGCGCGATAGGGATGCTCCACGTCGTTGTTGCGAACCGCCACCGGCGTGGCGGGGAAGACCGCCAGCGACGGCCCCGGAGCGAGCTCGCGCATGCGGCGCAACACCTCGTCGCGGCGCGCCCGGTGGACCGACTTGTCGAATGCGGGCGTGACGGGCATGACGTACCTTCTAACAGGAGTTCTCGGGAAAGGACTGCTTATGCCGGAGAAAGGTCTTGCCACAGACGGAGAGATCCAGGGCGCGCTGGCCGAGCTGCCGGGCTGGAAGCGGCAGGGCAACGCGCTGGTCAAGACGTTCGACATGAAGGGGTTCAAGGCGTCGATGGCGTTCGCGGGCACGGTGGGCGAGCTGGCCGAGCGGGCCGACCACCATCCCGACATCCTCATCCAGTACTCCAAGGTGACCTTGACGCTGTCGAGCCACGACAAGGGCGGCATCACCGACCGCGACCTGCGCCTGGCGCGGCAGATCGAGGCGGCGGCCAAGGACCAGATGGCCTGATAGTGTGCCGGGCATGAGCTCGGCCGGCTGGCACCTGCTCGACGACGAGGCGCTGCTCGCCCAGTGCGAGGTGCAGGCGCATCGCGCGAGCGGGCCGGGCGGGCAGCATCGCAACAAGGCGGAGACGGCGGTGCGGCTGGTGCACTTGCCCTCGGGAGTGACGGCCTCCGGCGCGAACGAGCGCTCGCGAGCGCAGAACCTGCGCATGGCGCTGGTCCGGCTGCGCGAAAAGCTGGCGCGCCGCGCGTACCGGCCTCCGCCGCGGCATGCCACGAAGCCCTCGCGCGCGGCGAAGGAGCGGCGGGTTTCGGAGAAGAAGAAGCGCGGGGCGATGAAGGCGATGCGCCGCGGGTCGTTCGAGTGATCGTTGCGCTGCTTCTCGCGCTGGCCGCGAGCGATGCGGCTGTGCTCGCCCGGCAGGATCGCTTCCTCGACTTGCTCCGCACCTATCCCGAGCGCCCGCCGGCCGAGACCTTCCGGCAGGTGGCCGAGCTCATCGACGAAGGCCCCTTCGCCGAGCGCGACCGCGCCGAGTTCTGGATCGCCAGCGCCCGCCTCGCCGCCGGCGACCGCGAGGGCGCGCGGCAATGGTTCGCGCGCCTCTCGCGCGACTATCCAGGCTCGGTCTGGGAAGAGCGCAGCTGGCTCGGCCTCGGCGACGCTGCGCTGCAGGAGCGCGACTACGGCGCGGCGCTCTCCCACTATGCCAGGGCGCAGGGCGCATCTGACGAGGCGGTGCGGGAGCTGGGGCGCATCTCGGAGCGGCAAGCGCGCGTCCTGCGCTTCCGCCAGCGAATCGCCTGGCTCTGCGGCGCGGCCGCGCTCTGCATCGGCGCCTTCTTCGCCGTCTCCGCGCTGCGCAAAGGAGCGCGGCCATGGCCGCTGCCGGCGGAGGCGCGCATCGTGCTGCCGGTCCTCTGCGTCCTGGCCTTGCTTTCGACGCGCATCGATCCCGCGCCCCGCGCCGCGGTGCTGCAACTCTGCGGCGGCGGAGCTCTGCTCGCGCTCTTGAGCGGGATGCGGCTCGCGTCGGTGAAGCCGCGCGGCGGGCGGCGCGCCCTGCACGCGGCTTTGGCGCTCGCCGCCTTGGCCTGCATCGGCTTCGTCGCGTTGTACCAGAGCGACCTGATCGGAATGGTGCAGGAGACCTTTCGCACCGGACCTGATTAGATCCAGCGCATGCCGAGCTCACCGGAAGAGAAAGGATTCGGCCAGGGCGATCCCGCGCTGGCGCGCTACTGCGAGAGCATCTACCGGCCCGAGGACGAGGTGCTGCGCGAGATCCGCGAGCGCAGCATCCGCGAAGGATTGCCGCCCATCGCGGTGGGCCGCTTCGACGGGCTGCATCTGGAAGTGATCGCGCGCGCGACGGGCGCGGTGAAGGCGGTGGAGATCGGCACGCTCGGCGGCTACAGCGGCGTCTGCCTCCTGCGCGGCATGGGCCCGCACGGCGTGCTGCACACCTTCGAGTATTCCGAGAAGCACGCCCGCGTCGCGAGCGAGTCGTTCCACAAGGCGGGCTTCGGGGCGCGGGCGCACATCCACGTCGGGGCGGCGCTGCAGACGCTGCGCGAGGTGGAAGCCGAGGCGCCATTCGACCTGGTCTTCATCGACGCCGACAAGGTGAGCTATCCGGCCTATCTCGCCTGGGCGGCCGACCACCTGCGCGAGGGCGGAGTGGTGCTGGGGGACAATGCGTTCGCGTTTGGAGAGCTGCACCTGCCCGGCGGCGACGAGGGACGCGAAGCGCTGCGCATGTTCAACCGGGAGCTGGCCCAGGGCGGCCGCTTGCGCGCGACGATGATTCCGACGGCGGAGGGGTTGGCGATGGGCGTGAAAGTTCGCTGAAGGAAAAGTCTTGAGGCCGTTACTTTCGACGGAGTGACGCGTCGGCCTGCTCCACTTCATCGGCGCGCGACTTGCGCCAGGCGCGCAGCTTCTCGCGCAGCTCCGGCCGCTTCGCCGAGATGATGGCAATCGCCAGCAGCGCCGCGTTGGCTGCGCCCGACTTGCCGATGGCCAGCGTCCCCACCGGCACGCCCCTCGGCATCTGCACGATGGAGAGAAGCGCGTCCGCTCCGCCCAGCGTGGTCGAGGAGACCGGCACGCCCAGGACGGGCAAGAGCGTCTTCGCCGCCACCACTCCGGGAAGGGCAGCGGCGCCGCCCGCGCCGGCGATCAGCACCTCGAGCCCGCGCTGCTCCGCGCTCTGGGCCCACTCCAGCACCAGCTCCGGCGTGCGATGCGCGGAGAGGACCCGGACCTCGTGCTCGACGCCGAACTCGGTGAGCACGTCGGCCGCGGCCTGCAGCGTCTCGAGGTCGGTCTTGCTCCCCATGATGATGCCCACGAGCGGATTGGCCATGTGGCGCGGGTAGCAAACGGCGCGCGGCGGGTCAAGCTGCTAGGGTACGCGCCGTGAAACATGTCCTCATCGACGTGCGCGGCCTGAAGCTTCACGCCATCGAGCGCGGCGAAGGCCCGCTGACGCTGCTCTTGCACGGCTGGCTCGATCACGCCCGCTCGTTCGATCTGCTCGCGCCCTTGTTGCCCGGCCGCACCGTCGCGCTCGACTTTCGCGGCCACGGCGACTCCCAGTGGACGGGCGCGGGCGGCTTCTATCACTTCGTGGAGTACATCGCCGACATCGACGGCGCGCTGGAGCAGCTCTCGCCCGCCGAGCCGGCCCGCATCGTCGGCCACTCGATGGGCGCGGCGGCGGGCCTCATCTACGCGGCGGCGCGGCCGGCGCGCGTCTCTCATCTCACCATGATCGACGCGGTGCCGTTGAGCATCTCCACGCAGGAGATCCCGGCGCGCCTGACCAGCTATCTCGAGGACCTGCGCAAGTCGCCGCGCAAGCGGCGCACGGTGGACTCGCTGGAGGACGCTGCGCAGCGGCTTCTGCGCAACAATGCTTCCTTGTCGCCGGAAGGGGCGCGCATCCTGGCCGAGGGCGGCGTGTCTCCCGACCCGGAGCAGGATGGGTTGCTCGCCTGGAAATGGGACCCCTTGTTGCGCGCGCACTCGCCGCTGCCGGTGACCGAGGATGCGGTGCAGCTCATCGCCGCCTCTGTCACCGCGCCGGTGCTGGTCATCCGCGGGGAGCACGGCATGCTGGTGCCGGAGGAGGATCTCCGCGCGCGCTTTCCTCATTTGCGAATGACGGTGGAGACGATTCCGGGCACCGGCCACCACGTCCACCTCGACGCGCCCGCAGAAGTGGCGCGCCGGATCACCGACGCCTACGGCATGCTGGCCACGGTGCGGACGGCGTAATACGAAGCGTCGGGGTGCCAGACGATGACCGCGCTGGTGGATTGCTCCGGGACCATCTGGTGCGCCTCGGTCAAAGTGATTCCGATTCTTTCCGGATGCAGGATGGCCCACACGCCGGCCTGATCGGCGAGGTCGGGCCAGGCGGGATAGCCGGCGCTGTAACGCTTTCCCTGTCCGTCGGGCAGTCCCATCTCGGCGCGCACGCGGCGGTGCCAGTATTCGGCCAGCGCCTCGGCCGTCTCCACCGCCAGGCCGTGCAGGAAGTATGACTTGGTGAATTCGCCCGCCGCTTCCCACTCGGCGCAGAGCTTGGTCGCGCGGTCTCCGACCGTGACCGCCTGGAATGCGACCACGTCGTCAGCCGAGAAGTAATCGGCCAGGCAATGCCGCGGCGTCTCGAGCTTGCGCGGGAAATGGAAAGTCCAGATCTCCTTGCGCGTCTCGGGATCGAGCACCTTCAAGTCATTCCCCGAGGCCGAGCAGGGGAAGTATCCATAAATGACTTTGGGAGTAAGCCAGCCATTCTTGATGCAATCCTCTTGCAACTCATGCCGCCGGCCGGCGAACTCATCGGCAATCAGCTTTTGATAAGTCTCGCGCGACTTGACCCGCACGCCCCACTGCAGCTTGTAGAGCTCGATCAGATCCAGGCAATCGAAGATGTCGCGCAGCGCCAGGTCCTCGGCCGGCACGATGCGCGTCCCCCAGAAGGGCGGTGAGACCTTGGGCGGCTCGGCCACGCTGCGCGCCACCACGTCGGTGACGGCGGCGAGCTGCTGGCCCGCCGCGCGCTCCGCTCCCGCGATCACCATGCTGCGGTGCAGGTACGCCTCGCGCTTGAGCTTCTCGTGCAACTTCTCGCGGCCGCCGGCGTCCTGCAGCGCATTCATGGTGTCGAGGCCCTCGAAGGCGTCGCGGCAATAGAAGACGCCGCCTTCGTAGAGCTTGTCGGTGCCTTCGACGTACGCGGTGCGCCAGCCGTACTTGCGATTGATGGCCGCGCCGCCGATCAAGATCGGCTTCTTCAATCCGCGCCGATCCATCTCCTGCACCACCAGCGGCATCTGCCGCGACGTCGATACCAACAAAGCCGATAAACCGATCGCGTCGGCCTTTACCTCCACGGCTTTGTCCACGATGCGGTCCACCGGCACCTGCTTGCCCAGGTCGTGCACGGTGTAGCCGTTGTTGGACAAGATCGTCTTGACCAGGTTCTTCCCGATGTCGTGCACGTCGCCGAAGACGGTGGCCAGGACCACCGTGCCGCGCGAGTAGCTGTCGTTCTTCTCCATGAACTGCTCGAGATAGGCGACCGCCTTCTTCATCACTTCCGCGCTTTGCAAGACGAAGGGCAATATCAATTCGCCGGCGCCGAAGCGGTCGCCCACTTCCTTCATCGCGCCGAGCAGCACGTCGTTGATCACGCCCACCGCGCTGCGCGTCTTCAGGCACTCGTCGATGGTCTCGATCAATCCCTTCTGCTGGCGATCGACGATGAGGTGGTGCAATCGCGCTTCGGGAGTATCGAAATGCTTCTCTTCCTCGACGGCGCGCGCCGCTCCGGTGCCCGCCTTGTCGAAGTGCTCGATCAAGCGCTGCAGCGCATCGTCGCGCCGGGCCAATACCAGATCTTCGGCCAGGTCGCGCGCCTCGGGAGGAATCTGGTTCCAGGGAAGGACGTCGCGCGGATTGATGATGGCCGCATCGAGTCCCGCCT
>Ga0307479_10001085_pt1 | contig 24598 bp, 21 predicted proteins | sample atmos_gasesECM4C_FD_203743 | JGI IMG/M metagenome (GOLD analysis project Ga0307479, IMG submission 203743) | Hardwood forest soil microbial communities from Morgan-Monroe State Forest, Indiana, United States - atmos_gasesECM4C_515 | ecosystem: Environmental > Terrestrial > Soil > Temperate... | reverse complement strand
CGAGCAGAAGGTCGTGCACGTGAATCCTGTGGATGGCAAAAGCATGAACCGCTTCTATCCGGGAAAGTCCGACGGTACCCAGACGGAGCGGGCTTTATGGGCGATTACGAAGCAGGTCGTCGACAAATGTGATTACCTCATCGACTTCCATGGTGGCGATCTTGACGAGGATCTCCGCCCTTACAGTTATTGGCTGCAGACCGGCAACGCCCGTCAGGATGCGATTGCAAAGGATATGGTCCTCGCCTTCGGTTTGGATCACATCATCATCGTGACCGATCGCCCGAAAGATCTTCAAGCCTCAAGGTATCTCGACAATACTGCTGCGCTGCGAGGCAAGCCCACCGTTACGGTGGAAGCGGGACATGCCGGCAGAACTGACTCCGACGAGGTGGCGATGCTGGTGAACGGAACCCTCAACGTCATGCGCTACCTCAAGATGATTTCCGGAACCGCTACGGTCATTGAACATCCGGTGTGGGTTGAACGGATCGAGGCGGTCACTAGCGACGAGAGCGGGATCTTTTATCCCGCGGTTTTGCGCGGGTCCTATGTTGAAGGAGGGATGAAAGTGGGGTACGTCACAGATTTTTTCGGACGAACCATCTACGAAGCGCATACCCCAGTCGCCGGGGTCGTGCTTTATGTCTGCGCTGTTCCGTCCATGAAGAAGGGGGACAGTATTGCGTATATCGGTGTCGTCGCCCGAAAGGCTCCCTAACAATTGCGTTAAATTCGTGCAAAAACTTTTCTCCCACGAAAGACTTGCCCGCCCGGTTTTCCTTAAATAGTACGGGATGAGTGTGACCACACTCAGCGGGGCGTTCTGAGTCATCGCACTCGGATGGGTTAGCGTACACAAACCTAAGGGGGAAATTTCACATGCGCAATTGCAGAAGCAGGGAAAAACTATTTTCGTTGGTGCTGGTACTCACCGGCGCGATCTGTATCTTCAACTCGCACGCGCATGCCCAAACCTACGGTCGCATCTCGGGTACCGTCAAGGACTCTTCTGGGGCCGTACTTGTCGGTACCGCGATCACGGCGAGAAATCCGGCAACGGGTGAAACGCGAAAGACGCATACCGATCCCAGTGGATACTATGTTCTCGCTGAGGTTCCGTACGGCACATTCGATCTCTCTGCCGAACATGCTGGATTCAAGATGGAGATGCACAAGGGTGTAGTCCTCCAAGTAGCCGCTGAGATTTCGGTCAACTTCAGCTTGTCGGCGGGCGCTGTCAATGAGGTAGTAGAAGTGACTGCTGCGGCGCCCGTTCTGCAAACCACCGACGACAGCACCGGCAGCACCATGAACAACAAGCAGATCACGGAGTTGCCAATTAATGGGCGCGATTATGCGCGATTCAGCTTGCTGACCCCTGGCGCCGTCGCACGAAGCAATTACATCGCCGATCTCTCTTTCAATGGCGCGCACGGCGTGCACAATCAGTTCTCGATTGATGGCGTAGATGCGTCGCGCGTCGATCAGCCTTATATGGCGAACGGCTTCGAGCGCGGCGCCCGCCTGCTGACCGGAAGTCTGGACACAGTTTCAGAGTTCAAAGTCCAGACCGGGAACTATGGCGCGGAGTACGGTCGGGCTGCAGGTGGATATTTGAACATCGCCACCAAGTCCGGCACCAACAGCTTTCACGGACGGGTCTTTGAGTTCTTTCGCAATGACATCCTCGACGCGAGAAACTATTTCGCAACCGCACAGAAGCCCGCATTTCGCTTCAACGACTTCGGCGGGAATCTCGGCGGCCCGATCATCAGGGACAAGACCTTCTTCTTTGTCAACTACGAAGCGTCCCGGCAGCGGATCGGAGTCACTGGAAGCGGGACCGTTCCCAGTGCCCAATTGCGAAGCCAGGTTCTTTCGACGTCGCCGGCGCTACAACCCGTGATTGCCATAATGCCGATCGGGCAGACGCACACATCCGATCCCAACATCGACAACTATTCAATTACGAAATCGCTCAAGGTTCGCGAGGACACGGGTAGTTTTCGCCTGGATCAAGTCATCGGTCAGAAGGACACGATCTTTGGCCGCATCAACATCAACGACTCTTACGTGAACGGCCCGGATTTCGGCGTGTTCCCCGCCCAGCTCGGCCTCCAGGATTTCCAGGACGTGCCGGTTCGGACTACGAATATGGCCATCCACGAGCAGCGCATGCTGACGAACAATCTGATCAACGATGCGCTCATTGGTATGCAACGTTGGGCCAGCGACATCAACTCGAAGCAACCGATTCCGAATACCACCATCTTCGGCTTGACGATCAACCCGGGCGACGAAGGGGACTACCGAGAAAATGCGACGAGTATTCAATTCGGTGACAACATGAGTCTCGTCCACGGCAAGCACACCCTCAAGTGGGGAACGACTGTATACCGCATCCGGGTCAATCTCCGGCACGGAGCCTACCACTCGATGACCTATGCCAGCATCGATGATTTTATCAACAACTCACTCTCGTCTGTGTATCAGGCTCCTGACTACCGTGATAACGGAGGCCGCGCAACTCAGGTTGGTCTGTTCGTCCAGGATGCGTATCAGATACGCCCGAACTTCTCGATCGACTATGGTCTGCGATGGGACTACGAGACCGTGCCCCACGACTACCGTTACGCCACCCAGACCTTTGATGTAGCGAGCGGACAATTGGCGCCACAGGGTGCACCGTACTTTGATGCCAACAAAAAGAATTTTGGACCCCGAGTCGGCTTCTCCTGGCAACCCGCCAATAAAGTAGTGATTCGCTCCGGATATGGAATTTATTTTCAGGCCTATCCGGTTGGCTTCTGCTGCTATTCTGTTCCACTCAACAACGTGCCCGGCTACGTCACGCTCTCACCCGTGACTTCCCCTGGCCTGTCCTATCCTTATGACTCTTTCATAGCGGGTGCAACCGCCCCACCAATCAATGCCGCTGGCTTTACAAAGCACAAACCGGACATCTATATCAACCAATGGAATTTTAGCGTGGGTTACCAGATCACCCCGAATACTGGATTCCAGATCGCATACGTCGGAAATCATGGTGTGAATCTGAGACGCGATGAAAACATTAACCTCTACGACCCCATTACCCAGAAATATCCCTATCCCACCTTCGGGGCGATCAGCATTGAAGGAAACTCCGGCTTTAGCAGCTATAACGGCCTGCAGGCCTCCTTTATACGGAAGTTCGGCAGAGGGGTGAATTTCGACCTGGAGTACACCTACGGGCATGTGATCGACGATGTGCAGGACCAGACTATCTGGGACGGGGCCCCGCAGGATAACAACAACATCAGGGCGGAACGGGGCAACGGATCTGGGGATATCCGACACAACGTGGCTTTCAACCTAACCTACGATCTTCCTTTCGGACGAGGGCAAGCTCTGCTGTCCGATAAAGGAGGAGTGGCTGGTGCCTTGATTGGAGGCTGGAAGCTCTCGTCCTTGGGCATTCTTCACACAGGAATCGCGGAAACAGTGTATATCCCAGGCAATACATACGGAAACTTTAATTTCACCAATCAGCGGCCAGATTGCGTTCCGGGCCTGAGCCCCTACGCTGCAAACAAGTCGATCACCAACTGGTTCAATCCCGCGGCGTTCGCGACGCCGGCGCCGGGAACATTCGGCAACTGCCCGCGCAATTCGGTTTACGGACCGAGCTTCAAGCAGATCGACTTTTCTCTGCTGAAAGACACAAGACTTACGGAGAGCAAGAGCCTCGAATTCCGTGCCGAGTTCTTCGACATTTTCAATCACCCAAACTTCGATCAGCCGAATAGCTACTTCGGAACCTCCGCATTCGGCCAAGTCTTTAACACCTTTGGCCGGACCATCGGCTTGGGGACCTCCCGGCAAATACAGTTAGCGATGAAGTTTAGCTTCTGAGAGTCAACCAAGGGCCGGCCATCTCGAACTCTTTGGGTTCGGGTGGCCGGCTCCGTCAAAACAATGTCCATACGAAATCTGGCTGTCCTCCCTTCGTGCAAGTTTCCGGAGCAGATAACCTCAGTAGTATTTTCGGAATGCACTCCCAGGAGTTGAGCTCATGAAAGACTTCTCGCGTCGCCGAGTACTGCTCGTGATGTGCGCTGCCTTAATACTTCTTTTCGTAACTTCGACTTTTGCTAAGTCCGATAAGCATCCGGCAGAGGTTTCCGACAAACTCGTATCCGAGCCGAAAGACGCCAAACATGGTCTTCCGCTGAAGGCGGAACGAAACGTCGAGTTCACCACAGACGAAGGTACGTGGTTATCCGTTGACATTTCTCCCGACGGAAAGACGATTATTTTCGATTTGCTGGGTCAGCTCTACACGGTTCCAATCGCGGGTGGCGAGGCAAAGGCCGTTACGTCGGGCATGGGGTTTGATAGCCAGCCACGATTCTCGCCTGACGGAACGAAGATTTCTTTCATCAGCGACCGAGACGGAGCCGAGAACCTGTGGATCGCAAATCCCGATGGCTCCAACGCCCGGCAACTTAGCAAGGACGAACAATCGGAGTTTTCTTCGCCTGCCTGGTTGCCGGACGGGAATTATATCCTTGTGTCACGCCAGCCGCAGTTGCCGTTCGGAACCTTCGAACTCTGGACGTACCACGTCAAGGGAGGCGCCGGTTTCGCGCTGGTGAAGAGCAAAGAGAAACCCGACATCCCTCCAGAACACTGGCATCACACCCTAGGAGCGGTCGCGTCTAGCGACGGGAAATTTCTTTACTACGCGCAGCGTGAGGGCTTCTTCGATAAGGTCTACAACGTTACCTTCCCTTTGTCGCAAATTGTTCGGCGTAACCGAATCACCGGCGATGAGGATGTCATCACTTGCGCACCCGGCAGCGCTTTTCGGCCGCTAATCTCGCCGGACGGCACAAAACTGGTCTACGGCACGCGCTACGAAACCGAAACTGGACTGAAGATCCGCGACTTGGCGACCGGAGAGGAGCGCTGGCTCAAGTATCCAATTCAGCGCGACGATCAAGAGTCGTTGTTCACCCGCGACTTTCTTCCCGGTTACGCCTTTACTCCTGATGGAAGAGAAATTGTGATTTCCTATGGTGGAAAGATTCATCGCGTAGACGTCGCGAGTGGTGATGATCACCTGGTCACGTTCACAGCCAAAGTGTCTCGGGGATTGGGACCGTTGCTCTATTTCCCAGCCCGAGTGGAAGATGGACCGGTAAAACTGCGCACAATTCAAGGAGTCGTGCAGTCACCCGACGGGAAGACGCTGGCCTTCTCCGCTGCGACCCATCTCTACACCATGAACATTCCCGGCGGAACGCCGCAGAGGGTTACCAAGAGCACTGATCGGGAATATCAGCCGTCGTGGTCTCCGGATGGCCAGTGGATCGCCTACGTGACCTGGTCGTCAGCCGGCGGACATATCTGGAGGATTCGCACCGATGGCAGTTCCGCTCCGCAACAGTTGACACAGGTTCCCGCGTACTATCGCGATGTAGTCTGGTCGCCCGAGGGCAGCCGGATTGTAGCGTTGCGCGGATCACGCCAGTGGCAACTCGCGAAGGTCGATGAATGGAGCGGAGATGGTGCCTTGCTTGATCTGGTTTGGATTCCGGCCGAGGGAGGACCTACAAACCTTATCTCGCCGGCCCGCGGCGCCAGTTCGCCACACTTTGTTACTGAGCAGAAAGACCGGATCTACGTGTACACAAAGAAGGGACTGGTCTCGATGCGATTCGATGGCACAGACCGGCTTACTCATCTAAAGGTGGTAAGCAAGGCTTGGTTCCCTCAGCCGGGAGCACAAGATGATACGGATGCCGCGGATGACGTGCGTATGAGCCCAGATGGGCAATGGGTGGTCGCCCGCCAGAGCAGCCAGTTGTATCTCATTCCAGCACCCAGCTTCGGAGGAGAACCACCGACTGTGGATCTCACTTCCGTTTTTGCTCCATCGTCCTCCGAAGATAAGTCTGATGCGAAGTCTGATACAAAGTCAAAAGAAAACCCGGAGCCCGCAAAGGATTCTGCCGGAGAACCCGCCGCACGAACCAGTCTCCCGGTCCAGAAGTTCACTTCGGTCGGTGCTGACTCGTTCGCTTGGGCCCAGGGCGGTTCGACCATCACCTGGAGCCTCGGTGCCTCCTTCTTTCGTCAGTCGTTCGCCTCCTTCTTCGCCACCAAAACGCCAAACCCATCGGCCGCAGAAGAAACCAAGGTCACCCTCGTCTTTCCCCGCTCTACCCCCAAAGGGACCGTGCTGTTGCGAGGAGCCAAAGTCGTCACCATGCATGGGAATGACATTATTGAGAACGCCGACATTCTGGTGTCCGACAATCGCATTTCCAAAGTCGGGAAACACGATTCATTCCTAGTCCCAGGCGACTCCAAGACCTTTGACCTCACCGGAAGCACCATCGTTCCGGGATTCGTGGACATTCATCCCCACTGGTTCGAGATTCGCCGCAACGTTCTGGACCCGGAGGACAACTGGAGTTTCTTTGCCAATCTCGCTTACGGCGTTACCACCGGACGCGACCCGCAGACCATGACCAACGATATGTTCGCATATCAGGATCTGGTGGAGATGGGCGAGATCCCCGGTCCGCGCGCGTTCTCCACGGGGCCGGGAGTTTTTCCGCTTAACAACTTCCAGTCCCTGGAACAAACCAAGAGCGTCGTCTCACGCTACAAAGAGTATTACCGGACCAATACTTTGAAGTCATATATGGTTGGAAACCGCCGCCAGCGGCAATGGATGGTTGAGGCATGTAAGGAATATCAGATGATGCCTACCACCGAAGGTGGATTAGATTTGAAACTCGACCTCACCCACATGATTGACGGCTTCAGCGGAAATGAACACAGCTTGCCGATAACTCCTCTCTACAGCGACGTGATCCAGCTGCTCGCACAATCGAAGATCTCGTACACGCCCACATTGCTCGTGGCCTACGGGGGCCCCTGGGCCGAGAACTATTTTTTTGAGAACACGAGCGTGCACGGCGATCCCAAGGTCAGGCACTTCATTCCCCACGATGTAGTCGATGCCCGTGCCAAGCGACGCCCCTCGTGGTTCAGCCTGGAAGAACATGTTTTTCCTCGTCTGGCGGCGCAAGACAAGAAAGTCGTCGAGGCGGGAGGCCGCGTGGTCGTCGGAAGTCATGGCCAGTTTCAGGGCCTTGGTTATCACTGGGAGATGTGGGCGCTCGCCAGCGGCGGGCTCAGCAATTTCGAGGTGCTGAAATCGGCCACACTGCGGGGAGCGGAAGCGATCGGCTACGCTCAGGACCTTGGCAGCATTGAAGAAGGGAAACTCGCCGATCTCGTAGTTCTCGCCAAGGACCCGTTGCAGGACATTCGAAATACAAATAGCGTCCGTTTCGTCATGAAAAACGGCGAGTTGTACGACGGCGACTCGCTCGACGAAGTCTGGCCTGCGCACAAGACGTTTCCGAAGCTTTGGTGGTGGAACGATGAACCAACGCCGTCTTCAAAGCTTAATTGATCGTGCATTCCGCAGAAGCCTTCTTGATCTCCAAGTCGCGAATGAGGTTGCGCATGCTAACCCGAACGTCATTGGCCGGCGTTGTTTTTTTCGCTTTGGCGGTTCTGCATTGCGGGGCAGAGCAGCCTCACCCCATTTCAGCCGACGACATTTTGAGTTTGCGAGAGCTCGGCGACGCGCAGATTTCACCCGACGGCAAGTGGGTCGCATTCGTCATGGGAGCCGAGGGTGGATGGGCGGGCCCGCGTAATCCCCATATATGGCTGGTCGCAACCGACGGTACATCACGAGCACGGCTCTTCGCTGCCAGCGACCAGGGGGAAACCTCTCCGCGCTGGTCGCCGGATGGCCGATGTCTCGCCTTCATTTCCAAGCGGCCCGCCGTGGTTACGCCGCAGGATTTGACCGGCCAGGGCCCGATGTCCGATGACGAGAACGATTCAATCCCAAACAAAGGAGACGCTAAAAAAGAAGACAAGAAAAAGGAACCCACAGAGCAAATTTGGGCGATGCGTATCGATGGGGGAGAAGCCCTTCCCCTTACGTCGGCGAAGGGCAACGTTAGCCAGTTCGACTGGGCCCCCGACGGAACCACGATCGCATTTACTGTACAGGACCCGCTCACCGATGAACAAAGGAAGAAGCACGAGCGCAAAGACGACCGAACGTATGTGGATCACGAATACCGGTTCGCGCGCCTGTGGACGATCGATGTGAAGACGCATGCGGCACGCCTAGTGCTAAATGAAGATGTCAACGTCAATCAGGTCGCATGGTCTCCCGATGGAAAGCAGTTGGCGTTGCGCATCTCCAAAACTCCGCGAATGGTGGACTACTGGTGGCGAAATAAAGTCGTGATTGTGGACCAAGCGAGCGGAAAAATCACCGGCACTATCACCGAGACAGCCAATGCGATCGATATCCGCTGGTCGCCCGACGGACAGAAGATATCTTTCGGAGAGTCCACGCCGAGTGGCATCACTTTTCGACCGGCAGTGAGTTCCTCTCAGGGAGGCAAGCTTCGGACTCTTGACGACAATTATCACGGCACGGTTGGGGATATGCGATGGAAGCCTGACTCTCGCGAACTAATCGCTCAAAGCATTGAAGGAACCACGTCCAAGTTCCTCACCATCGATACCCAGACTGGCAAGATCAGCGATCAGGGGTCGACCCTGGGCGAAGTTGGGCCTTTCAGCGTAAGTGCCGACGGCAAAACGATCGCCTACGTAGGGCAGACATGCTCATCTCCGTCGGACATCTGGGTTTTTGAGATAGGCAAAGGTCCGCGACAGGTGACGCATTCCCACCCGCAAGTGGCTGATTGGAATCTGGGAACCGCCCGCGAGATCAGTTGGAAAAACAAAAAAGATGGGAAGATGATTTACGGCGTACTCATGACTCCGCCGGGCTTCAGTGCAGACAAGAAATACCCGACGGTCGTGCAGATTCACGGAGGCCCAGAGTGGGCGTGGTGGTCGGGATGGTTGGGGTCATGGCACGATTGGGGCCAATATCTGGCTTCCCACGGATATGTTGTGCTCCTGCCGAACCCTCGCGGTTCCGATGGACAGGGATGGGAATTCGCCGAAGCCGTGCGCGGCGATTGGGGCGGAATGGATTTCGAAGATGTTCTCAGCGGCGTCGATGATCTGGTCGCCAAAAACATCGCGGATCCCGATCGCCTCGGGATCGGCGGATGGAGCTATGGCGGTTTCATGAGTTCATGGGCGGTTACTCACACGGACAGGTTCAAGGCCGCTGTGATTGGCGCGGCAGTCACCGATCTGATCAGCTTCGCTGGAACCAGCGACGTGGCTCCCAGCTTTCCCGGCGTCTACTTCAACGGCCCGTACTACCAGAACTGGCAGTTGTACGTAGCACATTCTCCGATGACTTTTGTGAAGAAGGCAAAAACCCCTGCGCTTATCCTTCATGGCGAATCGGATCCTCGAGTACCCGCAACCCAGGGACTCGAGTTCTACAACGCCCTGCAGATGTTGGGCGTTCCCTCTGAGATGGTCACATACCCGCGCGAGCCTCATGGCATCAACGAACGGGCCCATCAGGCCGATTTACTTGTCCGCGTTTTGAACTGGTACGACGCGCACTTGAAATAAATATCCGCCAAAACGCGATTCCTCGAACGAACCGGAAAATGAGATGTTAGCAACAGGGCTGGAGTTTTCCCGCAATGCGGAGGAGGCTTCGGGGAACGCTGGGAGGTTACTGATTGTTTCACTCGTTGTGTCCTCTCCCGCATGTCTTCCGAAAGGAGGATCATGGACAGGGATCGGTTGAAGTTCGCGATACATTTCACATCCTGAAGCGATGGAATGCGAAGGAACTGCGAGGGATCGAGTTTCTGTTCCAGGGCATTCAAGTTCTCGCGCAACAGATGGCAGCGACCCAGGCCGTGCAGTTCGGCGTAGTTTCCTGCCCCTCGAATCCATTCGATGTCTTCCGGAAACACGAGTTGAATGCGCGACCCACCTGCGGCTTCTCCTCGAAACTTGCGAACTATTAATTTATTAATTGACAAGGCGAACCTGGTCGCGGTATAAAACTGGAACTATTAATTAGTTAATTGTTCATTCCCAAGGCAGGCCGGTGCCGATGGCTGCCATCATCGCTTCATCTTTCGTACAGCATGACGCTTGCGCGTCTTCTTGACACAACCCGCCGCACCCTCGAACCATCCTTGTTGCAGGGGCTGTTGGTTTGTCAGCGTTGTGGTTATGGACTCTACCGAGCTTCCACGCGAACTTCCCAGCGCACGATCTACTACTATCGCTGCTTAGGACGGGATGGCTACCGGCATCTGAAGGGTGCGGTTTGCGACAACAAGCCGATTCATCAGGAGCAGCTCGATGCGGTGGTGTGGCAGGAGATTGTGCGGCTGCTGGAAGATCCCAGCTTGCTGCAGGCGGAATTAGACCGCCGGCTGCAAGCGGCTCAAACCACCGATCCCCTGAAGCGGCGCGAAGACGCGCTCCATCGCGACCAAGCGCGCCTGACGAAGAGCATGGATCGCCTGCTGACCGGGTACCAGGAGAACCTGATCACGTTAGAAGAGCTCCGCTGCCACATGCCGGAACTGCGCAAGCAGCAGCGGGCTAATCAAGCGGAATTGCAATCGCTGGAGATGACCGCTATCGCCCCAACCCGTAATCTACGTCTGGTGGAAACCCTCGCCGAGTTTCGCGCACGACTGCGCGCCAGAGGCAACGTCCTGGAAGTGAAAGAGCGTCAGAGAGTCGTACGGCTGCTGGTGCAGGAGATCCTCGTGGCCAGAGACACCATCACGATCCGTCATTCCATTCCTCTGCCAGCTTCTCCGCCAGATTCGAACGATCGCGTTCGACCAAGCCGTGAACCGCCCGAGCCCAATACCGGCTCATGTTACCTTTTGCGTTCACACGGTCAACACGCCTGCAACAAGGTGGCAATATCCCCAAATTGGCGCCCATCTGCGTGGCGTGGAATTCTCTTGAGCGGTTTACTCCAACCCAAGCTGCTTTGGTTTGTCGTAGAGCAAGCGTCTATGCATACCCAGACGCCGGGCGGCTTCGGTTCCATTTCCGTCAGATTGTTTGAGAGCATTCTGGATCAAGCGTTTTTCCCACTCCGCGACGGAATCGTGAAAGGACAACGACAACAGACTCGACAAGTCGCCGTTACGATCCTCACCCTGTTGCGAAGGAGTCTGGAGGTCGTTACTAGTGATGACCCGTCCCCGCGCATTGACGACGGAAGCCTCGATCATGTGCTCAAGCTCCCGCACATTCCCCGGAAAAGGGTATCGCTGCAGTCGAAGGATCGCATCTTCTGAGAAGCCGCTGATTGGAACGCCGTTTTTGGCGCTGACAATCTCCAGAAAGTGTTCAGCCAGCGGGACGATGTCTGACCTTCGAGACCGCAGCGGCGGAAGGGCGATTGTGAATACGGTCACGCGAAAGTAGAGATCCTGGCGGAAGTTTCCTTCTTCGATTTCCACTTTCAGATCGCGGTTGGTCGCCGCAATCAGCTGGAAGTCCGAGTGGATGGTCTCGTTGCTCCCCAACCGTTCAAACGCAAGTTCTTGTAGGACCCGCAAAAGCTTCGGTTGAAGAGCAACAGGCAACTCTCCAATCTCGTCGAGAAAAATGGTGCCTCCCGAAGCGGTTTCGAACTTGCCGAGTTTTCTCGCGAGCGCGCCGGTGAATGCGCCTCTTTCATGTCCAAAAAGTTCGGATTCCAGAAGCTCAGCGGGAAGTGCTGCGCAGTTGATGGCAACAGCCTTGGTGCGTTCAATATTGCTTATTTCATGCTGACAATATATAGTCATGTGGCTATGCATTACAGTCCGGCCCTCAACCTCACTTTCCACGCTCTGGCCGATGGCACGCGGCGTTTGATGATTCATGCTTTGGCGCGCGGCGAGACCCGCAGCGCCGGCGAACTCGGCCGCCAGTTCCGCTCCGCCCAGCCCACAATTTCCAAGCACCTGAAAGTTTTGGAACGAGCTGGGATAGTGGAACGCAAGGTGGAAGGGCGAATCCATCAATTCCGGCTGCGCCGGAAAGCCCTTGAACAGGCGGGCAGATGGATTGCACGTCATCAAACCTTCTGGGAAGGAGCAGTTAATCAACTTGATCGGCTTCTGGCGGAGGGTGCGGAGTGATGATCGCAGATAAGTCCTACGCTGAAGTCCGGCGACGCCTTGCCGCCGCTCCTGAAAAAGTATTCGCCATGTTCGCCAAGGCCGACTTGGTCAGGCGCTGGCTGACCCCATCGCCGGAAATCAGCCTCACCGTGCTCCAGTTCGATTTCCGTGAAGGCGGTTCTTACCGGTTCGCCTACCATGTTCCAGCGGCAACCACCGTCATCGTGGCTGGTTCGTACAGCGTGATCAAGCCGCCCTCGAAGATTGTCTTCTCGTGGGTCATAGAACCACCGGACGAACATGCCGGCATTGAATCCGAAGTAAGCGTCGCGATCACGCCGGATGGCACTGGCTCTCAACTCGTCATCCGCCATGAGAAACTCGGGCGCACTGACGCAATCGAGCGCCACGCCGCGGGCTGGCGCGGCGCTGTCGATCAATTGACAGAGGTGCTGGCTCAGGAGGATCAACATGGCCGATGACCAGGAACTTGCCGCCAACGTGCGCGCCGCTCTCGCTGGACTAGCGTAATCCGCGAAGTGAGGATGTTCGGCGGGATCGGTTTCATGCTGAACGGCAACTTGGTCGCCGCAGCGTCTCGCCGCGGCCTGCTGCTCCGCGTAGGGAAAGACCGTCAAGCTGAGGCGCTCGCGCAGTCTGGCGCACGGTCGATGGTGATGCGCGGTCGGACGATGGAAGGCTATGTTTATGTCGATCCACCGGCACTCAACAAGCAAGCAATACAGAACGGGCTCTGGCTGGCGGCTACCTATGTGCAAACCCTGCCGCCGAAGGCGGATCGGAAACCCCAACAGAGAAAGGGAAAACGAACATGAAGATGCGTTTCGGACTTGGAGTCCTGGCCTACCTAGTGCCTACTTTCGTGCTCGGATTCGTCTGGCACCTGATGCTGTTTAAGGACTACTACGAACGGCTTGCCATATACCGCAAGGACATCATTATTCCATTTGGTTTTCTTTCCATGCTGATCCAGGCCTTCGTTTTTGCCTGGGTCTACCAGCACGCTTTCGCGCAGCGCAACGGGAGTCCGCTGTCACGTGGACTCAGGTACGCTGCATTCGGTGCCGTGCTTTCCTGGAGTTTCACGACAATGGCGGTCGCTGCCAAGAACGTAATGACATCGGTGCCGGACTATCTGGTTATCGAGACGGCATTCACGGCTGTGCAGTGGACAATGGTAGGGCCGCTGACCGCGCTCGCGTTTTCGCGTGCGCGACAGAAAGCAACTGTCATCGCCTAGTTTCTTGGCGGTTGCCTGGCGGGCTGTCGGCGACCATTCGTCGGCGGATCGAACTGTGCACGTTATATGGACCACACAGATTTTGCACATAGCCATTTTCCGCTATTTCTCCACCGCTTGAGACCCGTCTAGCAGGCGGGCTACGGTCTGCGGATCGGCTGTGGGCAGATTACAAATGTAGTTCTCGCAGATGTAAGCGGTAGCGTGTCCCTGCTTCCGGGTCACAGTCGCCAAAGAAGGCACCCAGTGTGCTAATTGCTTTTGCCCTGCAGCTCCGTCTGCGAGCAGAAGCACTCGGTTGGGGAGGTAGCGTTCCCACACCAAACGAAGGAGTGCGCGCGTGTCCTCGGCACCCGGGAGGCCAGCGATGACGATTTGCCTTTGCTTCGAGAGGCTGAAGTCGAGAGCTGACATCATGTAGGGCATGGCTTCCGGCCTTTGCTCAAGGCTCGGACGGAAGACAGCCAACGTCTTATTTGCTTTGTCCTTGTAGCTTTCCTGATCGCTAATCTGCCAGAGACGCAGGAGATTCATCGCGGCTACGGAATTCGGAGAAGGCTCAACCCCATCATATGCTTCCCGCGTACGCAGCAGGATCGACCGGTCCTGGCCGCTGGTGGTGAAATACCCTCCCTGCTTCGGATCCCAAAACAAACGATCCTGTGTGTCCTGAAGCCGGATGGCCCAGGAGAGGAGACGCACGTCGAACGATGCTTCGTACAGATCGAGAAGTCCCTGATTGAGGAATGCATAATCGTCGAGATAGGCATCGATGTCCGAGCTCCCGCCGCGATAGCGGCGCTTCAGCTTGCCTGACTGCGGTTGATAAGCGTGAACTTGGAGAAACGTCTTGGCACGGTTGGCCGCTTCCAGATACTTCGGTTCGTCAAGAACTTGACTGGCTTTGGCCAAGGCGGAAATCATCAGGCCATTCCAGGCGGTGATGATCTTTGTGTCTACCGGCGGGGGCGGCCGCAAAGAACGGTAAGCGAACAGCTTCTGCTTTGCGTCGTTCAATATCTGACTCGTCCGCGTCTCGGTCGTTCCAAACTTCTTCGCCGTGTCCGCCAGAGAATGGTTTTCGTAGAGGACATTTTTCCCTCTGAGCCAACCTTCAATGTCTTGCCTGGATGGAACGTTCCCTCCGGTTTTAACTCCGTAGCGAAAGTCGACGACGGAAGACGTTCCTTTGCCGACCAGTTGTTCAATCTCCGCAGAAGTCCACGCGTAAAAGACACCTTCGCCCTGCTCGGGGCCACCTTTTCGGAGAGGGCTGTCCGCGTCCAATGCCGAATAGAAAGCTCCTTCCGGGCTGCGCATCTCGCGCAGGCTAAAGTCAAGAATGTCACGCACTAGGTTGGCATAGTAAGCGTCTCTCGTCGCCTGGTAGGCTTCTGTATAGAGCATCGACAACTGGGCCTGGTCGTAGAGCATCTTTTCGAAATGCGGCACGCGCCATTGACCGTCCGTTGAATAGCGATGGAAACCGCCGCCAATCTGATCATGGACACCTCCCGCAGCCATGGCGCGCAGATTGTTCACCACCATGTCCAACGCGTCTTTCTTGCCGGTTCGCGACCAGTACCGGAGCAGGAAATCCGGGACAACCGGCCGAGGGAACCTGGGCACCTCTCCAAAACCTCCATTTGCAGAATCAAAGGACGATCGGATCTGTTCGTAAGTCTTGTCCAACAAGCCCGCCTGCAAGGGGCTGTCGGCGCTGCCCACACCACTGTTGACCGCCTGCTGGAGTTTCTGCGTGATGCTCTCGGCAGAGCGCATGATCTCTTCGTGCTGTTTGCCCCACAGGTCGGCGATGCGCGGCAGCAGAGTGCGAAGACCGGTGGCCCCGTACTTATCTTTCGGCGGGAAGTATGTCCCGCCGAAAAACGGTTTCAAATCAGGGGTCAGGAAGATGTTCATCGGCCAGCCGCCACTGCCGGTGGTTGCCTCGACGAAGCTCATGTACTCATTGTCGATGTCAGGACGTTCTTCCCGGTCCACTTTGATGGAAATGAACCAGCGATTCAGCAACTCTGCGATTGCAGGATTGGAATACGACTCACGCTCCATCACATGGCACCAATGGCACGTGTAATACCCCACCGAGAGAAAGATGGGCTTGTTCTCACGCCTGGCCTTGGCGAACGCCTCTTCTCCCCAGGGGTACCAGTCGACGGGATTATGGGCATGCAGCAGGAGGTAGGGGCTCTTCTCGTGGATCAACCGGTTGGTGTAGGAGTGTCGGGCATTAGCTTCGGGTGATCGGGAGGGGGCAGTCGCATTCGTCTGGGTCGTCGAGTCTTGGTTGCCCGGAATTCCGGTTTCGCCTGAAACCGTCAAAGCCAGAAGAGCTACACAGAGCAGTACTCGCGCAATGGATTTGCATCGAGAAAGACCACAGGAGGCGTGGGAGTTTGTTTCTATCGAAGTCGACGTTATGCCAGCCGGCTTCATAGCACCTCGTACCTGTCGACCTCGACAGAACTGGCTCGTCGGAAACAGCGGCCGTGAATGCGAACCGTTCGGCCAAGTAATTTTGGATTGTGAATGAGCTCCTCTGACACCTCTCCCTCGAGGATGTTCCAGATCTTGCCGTCTTTCGTCTGCAGAGAACCGTGATGACCTCTCGTGGGGCACATCGCGTGGTACCCGTATTCATCCTTCAGCAAGCAGTCGCGACAGAGAAGCTTCCCTTCCATCACCGTCGCCCGGGAGTCGTCCAGGTGGAAGGCTGCAACCTCCAGCCTGTTTGCGACTACGGCGCGGACTTGTGCGGAGAAAAGACTCACAAGAGCAGCGAAGAGTATGACGGCCGCCGTGATCGGAATCCAACTCCTCGCGCGCGTCCATCGCGAGATCGTGGACTGTCGAACGCGATCGACCAGTTGCGAGGTTGGCTGGTACTGTCCGACCGCGACTTTAACGGCTTGACGCAACCGCTTCAGGCCTGCCACCGTGCTTCTGCATGCGGAACACTCCGCCAAGTGCCTGTCCGCTTGCACGGTTGCTTCCGGTGACAATTCACCATCAATGTACAGATCCAGGATTTCTCGAATGTTCTTGCAGTCCATCATAGTTTTCTCCGGACGAACTCATCCGGCTTGGGACCGATGCCTTTGGCCTCACCGTAGGTTCGAATCAGCCGGGCCAGCATCTTGCGGCCCCGGTTGAGCCGAGACATTACAGTTCCGATTGGACAGTCGGTTACGCGGGCAATCTCTTCGTACGTAAACTCCTCGACGTCAGCCAACAGAATCGCAAGCCGGTAGTCGGCGGGCAGTTCGGAGAGGGCACGTTCCACTTCCTCTGACATCTCATCGCGCAGGAAGTCATCCTCCCAGTCATAATAGGGCTCGAGCTGCTCTTCTCCGGTTTCGGCGAGCGGCAACTCCAGACGGCTCTTTCGCCACCGGTTGATCCAAACATTCCGCAAAATGCGGAACAGCCAAGCTCTACAGTTCGTCGCAGCGTCGAAGGTTTCGAAGTACCTCCAGGCCCGAAGGTAGGTTTCCTGGATCAAATCATCGGCCGCCTCGGCGCCAACCAGTTGCCGTGCCGTGCGATAGAGTGCCGGTAGATGAGGCAAAGCATCTCTCTCAAAGCGTCTCGACCGGCCTGTCCATCCGGGCAGCACCATTTTGTCCCTACTCTATTGAATCCCCGAGTCCCTGGAATTTATTCCCAGCTTTCGAATCGAGGGAATAAAAGAGATACCCTCCGCGATTTCAGCCAGTAGAGGGACCACGTGACCTTCAAGACATTCTCCGGGATGCCTGTCCCTCGGTATCCGCTCAAATTAACGATCTGCGAGACCGGGAACTGACGTTTTGAAGTCTATCCCGGCAGGAGGACTTGACGATGCGAAGGCTCACGACTCTAGTACTCACATGCGCCCTGCTCTTCATCATGGCCGCAATGGCGACCGCCGCCGAAAAGGCGGTCACGGTCAAGGGTTGGGTGTCTGACACCATGTGCGCTGCGGCCGGCAACAAGAAGTGCGATAACAAAGCTCATCTCCAGCAAGGGGCCAAGCTGGCTTTGGTCACTGACGGCGACAACAAGATCTGGACCGTCGAGAATCCAGATAAGCTGGCTGACCACATGGGACACTACGTCCAGGTAAAGGGAATGGCCAACGCCGATGCGGCTACGATCAAGGTCGAAACCGCGTCTGCCCTTCCTGAGCCAAAGCAGTAATCCCGTTGGAAAGCGGCGGCGGCAAGTCGCCGCTTTCTCCTTTCTCGCTATTAGCGGTGCGTTCGTTCGCAAATGTCGCGGAGCCGTAGCGTATCGTGAGACGGAGTCCGTTCATGAGTCGCGCATCCATTATTCTCTTGGCAGCGGCCCTCGGAGTCACGGCGATTTTGGTGACCAAGTTCCGCAGGACCCCGACCTGCACGGCTGCCGCTCACCCATCGGGCAGCCTCACCGGGCAAAAAGCGCCGGATTTCGCCCTGGAGTCGCTAGAGGGAAGAGTTGTTCGTTTGTCCGATTTCCGCGGCAAGGCAGTCCTGGTTCACTTCTGGAGCACCCCAGTGGCTGCCCTGCAGGGTTGAAATGCAGTGGTTCGAGCAGATGCACAACCAATATGGACCGAGAGGCCTCGAGGTGCTCGGGATCGCCATGGATGGTGCCGATAGGAAGGACATTGCTGAATTCGCCAGCAACCTGGGTGTCGATTACCCGATCCTAGTCGGGCAGGAACGTGTCGGTACTTCCTATGGCGTCCGGCTTCCGCCGGTGATCGTCTATGTTGGTCGGGATGGGAAGATCGTCGAGGAGGTATTTGAGGCGAAAGGACACGATGAGATTGAAGCCAGCGTAAGGAAAGCTCTGAGTCGGAGGCGATGATGCCGTGACTCAAGCGGTGCATGCCAAGCCTCCAACTACGCGACCGGCTTCTACCGCACAGACCGGCCCTCTGCCTCCCGGACAGCTTGTAATCCTTGTCGCGCTCACGTTTTGGCTCTACGGATCCACCTTGACTCACCTGGTCAAGCAGTGGTGGCACGACCCCAACTTCTCTCATGGTTTCTTCGTGCCTGCCTTTTCTGCCTTCGTAGTGTGGCAGAGGCGCTCGCACTGGGCCCAGATTCCGCTGAAGCCTTCGTGGACAGTGCTGGAATCGTGGCGCTGGCGTTGGCCGTCCTCGTCGTTGGACAAACCGGCGTCGAGCTTTTTCTGGCACGATTCTCGCTACTCTTGCTGGTGTGCGGCTTGATCGTGTTGTTTCTTGGATGGAATTATCTTCGCGCACTGCTTTTTCCCATAGCCTCTCTTGTGTTGATGATCCCGATTCCCACAATCGTTTTCAACCAGATTACTTTTCCGCTGCAGCTCTTGGCTTCTCGGCTATCGGCCGAAGGTCTGTCTTGGCTCGGAGTTCCAGTGCTGCGAGAGGGCAACGTTATCATCCTGCCTGCCATGGCTCTCGAAGTCGCGGAAGCCTGCAGTGGCATTCGCTCGCTCATGTCGCTGGCCACATTGACGATCATCTACGGCTGTCTGATGGATCGAAATATCGCGGTGCGGGTGCTGCTCGCCTTTGCCTCGGTGCCCATCGCGGTCGTTGCCAATGGCTCGCGAATTGTGGGTACGGGGTTGCTCGTCCAGTATTGAGATCCGGACAAGGCCGAAGGGTTCTTTCATGTATTCTCCGGGTGGCTGATCTTTGTGGTTTCCTTGGGCATGCTGTACAGTTTGCACCGCATTTTGCGCATGATATGGCGCGAGCCCAAGTTGGCCAGCTGACATGACCTCGGGCATGCTGCGTTTTGTTGTCATCAGCCGTTCGTCTGCTGGAGCAGGTATTTCTTGCGCGACGGCCCGCTGCGCGTCGGTGAAGTCTCCCCGATCCTCATAGGCTAGCGCCAAAATGTTCCACGCCTTGCCAGTGTCGGGCGTATTCAAGGAGCCAGAATCGACAAGGGCCTGGAGGGCTGCGATCGATTGTTTTGTTTGTCCGTCTCGTTCCAGGGCGAATGCTTCGCCAAGCCGTGGATCTGGATTTGTTTGAGCTGCCAGCAGGTGAGCAGCCGCCACGATTACAGCCATTACAGTCGAAAGATATGCCTTTTCCCAGCTCATTGGCCCCCGTCGTGCTTGGAAGATGAAGAACTACAACCCACCACCACTGTCTTTGAGTTGTGAGATTGACGACGGAGTCCTCGGTATGCTGTCCGCCCAGGCTTGGGGCGGGTTAAAGTGCCTCGTGGAACTTGGTCGTACAGCGTCGCACTGCTGTGTTAAGACTCCAACACAAGAAATCAATTGATTTCAATCAAGCCTTCTCATAAGAACCCCCGGCGCAACGTGACACTCCCGCCATAGAGGTCCATCATGGATTCGTCCCCACTCGGCGGTTCACGATCAAACGCAGCGAAGTGGAAACCGCAGCGATGCCGACGATGAGGTTGGCGACGACCACCGGTGCCGAATGGATCGCCACTCCGTATAGCACCCACAGGGAGGCAGCCGCAGCCTGAATTCTGCGTAGCGTCGCCGCCTCTTTGAAGAAGTACGAACTCGAGAAGATTGCTGCCGCCGTCCAGCCAATCACGTTAAGCCACACCTGGAAATCCTCCTGAATCCCGACTCAAGCATTCGCCGCAATCGTCAGCGAATCCGTGCGCGTTTTTCCCCACTCCTGAAGAACAAGTCCCTGCGACTCAAACACGGTTCGAATTCGTGCAGGATCGTATCCAGCGATCTCCTCCAGGATCGGCACGAGTACACAGAGAGCATCGTCACTTAGTACAGTGCGCTTGGCAATCTCATTGAGCTGTTTATTCTCCGAGACCGCGATCGTCAATCCGTCCAGCCGGTTGACGTGCAGCATCACGTGGACATCCGAACTGCCGTCGCCGACATACACTAAGCGATCGTGACCCACTCCCGCGCGGCTGCGCAGCTCTTCAAGCACCGCTACCTTGCCGTAACCTGCAGGCGCACGAACGATGGACTGAAGCTCGCCTGTATCCGAGGCATAGCGGAATTGCGTTCCATGAATGTGATTTTCGGGAACGATGCCGGCCAATGCTGACTGAATGACTTCCTCCGGCGCAGACGAGAGTACGTGACAACCGAAGTGGAAGCCCTCCAGATTCTCAAGAGACCGCAACAGCAACTCAACGCTTGCCTTCAGACGAACTCGCTTGCCCACCTCGATCAGGTGCTCCTTGCGAACACAGCGAAACTCCGGGTCATGGAGTAGGAGATATGCTAGCTCTCCACCTTGCTGCACCAGATGAATGCCCGATAGGCCGGCAACTCGCTGGCGGAAGTCTGAGATTCCGAGCATCTCACTCAATACAACGCCCGAGTCGTTGTGACTCAGGGTCTGGTCGAAATCGCTGATCAGCAGATATTCCCGCGTACGTTTTGGCGAACTGGTTAACATGTCAATCTCCTACACCGCCGGATCCGGCACCGATACAAACGTTCAGATTTCGTTTGGAGAACCACGAGGTTAGGAAGTTTGCCTCACCGCTACGAGCGGCAGGCAAACATCTACTTCGCGGAAACCGGCTGCGGAGCAGGATGCGAAGTCAGTTCAGCATGAACGAAGTTGGAGCCCGAGTCCAATGGAAAGAATTTATGGGAGTGATTCACGCGCGGGCATGACCAAAGTAACATCGTGGGCGGACAGAGTGCTCCGATGAACCCAGATTCCGCACCTCGAGCTGCTGACGTACGAGCAACTGGGGCATTCCTTCGCGTATCAGTTCCCGAGGTCAGGCGAACGCCGCACTCAAGGACCGATGCTTGCGCTATTTTCGCATACGTTCGCTCCGCTATCTTAACGGATGAACGTTTCCTCCATTTTCAGCTGAGGCGGGACAACAGAACGACGCGAAGACTGGCAATCACATAAACGCCCGACCCCGTCCCTCACGCACCCGGCGCGCCGGCGTTGGTGATGCTGAACGAGGAGTATGCTGAACGGCACTTTGTTAAAACGACTGAGAGAACCGTGTTTCCAGGAATTCTCCCAGCTTGGCTGTTGCCTTGAATTGCGGAATGGGTTCCAGTTCTTTGAACGCAGAAGTGAACGCATTCGACAGACTCCAGATCGTCCGCGACCGGAATTCCTCGTATTTCGGCTCGAAGTACAAATCGTGAACGGTCCGCGCCAGGTGTTTCGGAGCCTCCAGTTTTCCTTCCACGAACGCTTCGTAGATGACGACCTTGTCGGAACATCGGCGAGCTCGCTCCTCTGCCAAGTCTCTACCTACTTTCGCATCGGCTCGAAATTCCTCTGCATCCGGTCAACCCCGACCGAAATACAGTCGATCAAGGATTGCGCGACCAGGGAATACTAGCGATGCTTGGCGACGACGCTGGTGACTTCACTCCCGCCAGACCTCCACCTGCCTCCGCATGGGTTCAAAGCTGCGCTGACACTACCGCTATCAGCCCTCAAGCTATCGCACGGACACACTAGCTTCTCCCGCTGATACCCTCGTGTGCTGCTCGTTGGATTCGATGACTGCGCCCGTGACCCGTATCGGGAATCGTCCCACCCCACTTGCCTGAAACGTCAATGTTGCAACGACCCCGTGGCCGGACACTCCACCTGACTTTGCCAGTCGGCACGCCGTGATATCTAACCTACCCTCGGAAGCATCTTCGCGATGAACGAGTGCGACCACTTGTTCTCCCTGGGAAAGAAAGTTTCCGTTCGATACGTTGACCAGATGTAGACCGCCTGGGTCGTATTGAACCCTCAAAGGAACAGATTGCACATCTTGTGCTCTCGAAAGAAGCACGTCGACCACGAAGGTCCCTCCTTTCGGGACCGAGACAGCGGCGGGATTAATTTCTAAGGCAGTCTCGCTTTTCGTCGAAGCCGCAGCTGGCCGAATTTGTTCGCTTCTTTCTTTTGAGTCTGACGCGCTTGGGATATCCGCTGCATGTCGCAGGCGCACACCAGTCGCCGTTCCCACATCAATGGTTTTCGCATTGAATTCGTCGACATCCTTACGTCGAACGATGTGTGGAATCAGTGCAAAGACAACTTCCGTATCAGTCACCTCGCTGTTCTTTTGTGCAAACAGGTATTTCAATATGGGGATCTGGGCGAGCCAAGGGACGCCCGTCAACGACTGCGTATCCTGTTGCTGAAGAATACCTCCGAGCAAGCTGACTTCACCGTCCTTCAGCCGGATCTCATGTTCAACCTTCCGTTGCCCGATGACAGGCTCACTGATCCCACCGATGGTCTCGTACGAAGTGACGGAGGAAACGTCGAGCGCAATCTTCAAAGTCACATCCCCGTTTACGTGGATTTGTGGTGTGACATCCACATTCACTCCGACATCGATGTACTGGAATTGCGTAGTGTTAAGGCCGGTGAGCGATACTCCGCTGATCGCCGATGTGCTTGTGCCGGTGGCAATGGGCACGCGGTCTCCGATCTTAAGCGATGCTTTTTGCCCGCTGAGAGATCGAATTTGAGGGTTCTGAATGATCTTGGTTCGGCTATCAGTGAAAAGCGCCGCTGCACTGGCACTCGATATGGTGGCTGTGAAGTCGGTGGCGTTAAGATTGCCCAGTGTGTTTAGGTTGATGCTGCCAGTCGAACTACTGCTCGAAGTGGTCGAAGTCGAAGAACTCGTGCTGGACGTCGTGCTGGTATTGCTTTGCAACTGAACTGTTGCGCTCGTAGGTGGACTGATACCGATCTGGTGCACTTTGTCACGGCTTATCTGCATGACCGCTACATCGATGACGACTTCGGGTGCCGCGCGATCGAAATCGCTGACCATCTTTTCGGCGAGCAGGACCTGATCGGGAGTTCCTCGGATGACGATAGCTTCCTGAGACACCAGTTGCTGCACTCTACTCACGTCAAGCACCGCGCGCAAGCTATTCACGATGTCCTGGAGTTCGGTCGGGGCCGTCAGGTTGGAAAGGTAGAACGTCTTAATCACATTCTCTTCCAGTTCCTTGCGCTTTGCGGGATTGTCTGCTGAGACAAAGATCGTGTCGGCAGTCATCGGTTTCCAGAATGTCTTGGACTCCGCCGAGACCAGATCGAGGGCTTCCCGTAGAGTTACTTCGTACAGCTCGATCGCGATTCGGCGGGAGGGATAATCCGGATCGAAGAGCACGTTCAGACCAGCAAGTTTGCCGATGGTTTCATAGACGAGTTTTGTCTCGTCGGAAATCTTCAGAGTGATGGGTACGTTCTCTAGTGATCGCAATTTAACCGGTCCCTGGGCGTCGAGAATGTCGGGGCTAAGCGTTGCCTCCGATTCAGGAGCCTTCTTGGCTTTCATACCCTTTGCTTCCCGAATGATGTTGCGCGTATTGATTATCTGCTGTGACGCGATTGGACTGGAAGGATCAATCCGTGCCGCTTCTTGAAACAGTGCCAACGCATCTTCTAACTCTCCTGCCTGCTGAAGCAGCGTCGCACGATGTACTTTAGCGGTCGCTGCGAGAAACCGAATTCGAGTCAGTGCCGCCCGATATTCCACCTTTTTCGGGTTTGCCGCATAAGCCCGTTCATACGCCTCGTAGGCGGATTCGTAATTCTGCTGGGTTTCCAGTTCTCGGCCCTGCTTGTAGGGCGATTGGCCCTTTTCCGTCGCCCGTGCAGGGGCCGCGAGAACGGCGCTAAAGAGCGGAATAAATGCAAGCATCCAAATGAGTATTGGTCGCCGCAAATACACCCGTTGCCTCATCAACAATTCGGAGAGAGCCATTTTTCGCGAGTACCTGTTGAACTGAACGTAGTCGCCAACCGGGGTTGGCTAGCTTTTAAGAACGCCAGCCCAGATCCGCTCTTGCGTGGCAGTTGGAGCAAAACAGGCGGCCGTTGAGATGTTTACAGGGTCCTTACGCGCACTTAACACGCCCGACCGCGATAGCGGCAACAAGAATCCTTCCTATTCTGTGTCATCTTGATTTTCTGGGTTCAGACGCGCATCTTAATGCCATAGAGTTGCGGCGAGCCTGGAAACGATTCGAACCTGCAAAAATTGAGTTAACTTCTGAGAGAGGGTGTACAACCCGCGCTTGCGGCTGTCATGTTTCCTCTCTATTCTCGGGGTGGTATGGACGAAAGAATCCTGGTAGTCGAAGACGACGAAGTGATCCGGATGACGTTGGGAGATCGCCTGAGAAGCGAGGGATACGAGGTCGATTTTGCGATCGACGGCGAGGAGGGCCTCCGCAAGGCCACACAGGGCGACTTTGATCTCGTGAT
>Ga0307479_10001084_pt1 | contig 24603 bp, 17 predicted proteins | sample atmos_gasesECM4C_FD_203743 | JGI IMG/M metagenome (GOLD analysis project Ga0307479, IMG submission 203743) | Hardwood forest soil microbial communities from Morgan-Monroe State Forest, Indiana, United States - atmos_gasesECM4C_515 | ecosystem: Environmental > Terrestrial > Soil > Temperate... | reverse complement strand
AACTATCCATCGACTTCCGCAAGAGCCCAAAAATCTGGAACGCCAGCCCTTCGCAAATCTTCAGCGCGATGTTTCCCACGAATCCATCGCACACAATCACGTCCACTTCTCCTGAAAACAGATCGCCGCCTTCCACGTTGCCCACAAAATGCACCGGGCTCTTCTTCAATCGCGTATACACTTCGCGAGTCAATTCGTTGCCCTTGATCTCTTCCTCGCCGATGGATAGCAATCCCACGCGCGGCCGCCGGTGGCCAAACGTCGCCCGGTAATAAATCTCTCCCATCACCGCAAACTGCACCAGATGCTCGGGCTTGGAATCCACGTTCGCGCCCACGTCCAGCAAAACCGAAACGCCGCCCTTGGCGTTCGGAAACGGAGCCGCCAGCGCCACGCGGTCCACAGACTCGAGCGCGCCGAGTAGAAATCGCGCCACGGTCATCACCGCGCCGGTGTTTCCCGCACTGACCAGCCCATCGGCCTTCGCTTCGCGCACCAACCGCGCCGCCACGTGCACCGAGCTATCCTTTTTCCTGCGAAACGCCTGTGCTGGGTGATCGTTCATCGTGATCACCTCGCTGGCCGCCACAATCTCAATCGGCAGATTAGGCGACGCGTGCTTGGCCAGTTCCGGCCGAACTACATTCGGCTGCCCAACCAGCAAAATGCGCACGCCATATTCCCGGGCGGCCAGCACACTGCCTTCAACCTCGGGGCGGGGCGCATTGTCTCCACCCATGGCGTCCACAGCGATGGTGATCATGGAGGCTTAAACCTGGCAAATGCCGGAAAAACTCGTTGGAAAGGCCGACGAACTCGTCAGGCGGACTTGCCCGCCCTAGGCGGACTTGTCTTGCACCGCGCGACCTTTGTAGTAGCCGCAATGCGGGCACACCTGGTGCGGCTGCTTCATTTCGTGGCAGTTCGGGCATTCCCCAGTGGTCGGCTTGGTCAAAAAATCATGCGCCCGCCGGGTGCTGGTGCGCCTCTTCGAATGTCGTCGTTTTGGGTTAGGCATAGCAATACTCCTCGTTCCTGCCCTTGCGGGCGGATTGTATAAGGCTTTCGCCTTGGGAACCTATTGTTTTTTCAGCCAGTCCTGCTTGAGGCGCGCGAGTGGAGCCAAACGGGGATCCGTCGCGTGGGTCTCACAGCGGCACTCTTCGTGATTGAGGTTCGCGCCACAGTTGGGGCACAGGCCCCGGCAGTCGCCGCGGCAAATCACCTTCATCGGCAACGCCAGTAGCACCTGTTCACGCAACACGTCCGTCAAAAAGAGCCCCTCTCCTTCGAAAAACCCGATTTCCGCGTCATCTTCCTTCAGCCGAGCCTCTTCTGGTTTCACACCCTTGGGCAACGGGCTATAAAAGAGGTCAAACGTTCGACTGACTTCCTCAACCACCGGCTCAAGGCAGCGCGCGCACACCAGTTCCACCTTGGTCTCGATATCCCCCGCGATCCGTATCTGGCCGTCTAGAAGCTCCGCGGTAGCATTGACCTCCAGCGGCTCAACTTGCTTGATCTCCGCCGTCTGGTAATCGATGCTGCCCGGAGCGTAGCTCTTTCGGATCGGGAGTTTGCGGACGGCAAGATCCTTGACGTCAAGGAACATGTCTTCAGCGCCTCCGGCGCGCACGCTCATGCTTTATTCATTATTGAGTCGCTCGCCTGCCAAGTCAAGGAATCTGCCTAATTTGCGCCCGAAACGCGTTTCTAGAGTGTTACTGGATGGCCCGCCTGGGCGTAAGATTGGACTTGCGAACCGCCTCGGAGGACTTCCGCGCTTGCCAGTCGCGATAACCCGTCAAGCTCCCATTTCCATCCGGCGCCTCCGCCGCGTCGAACTCCCCGCGGACACCATCGAGCTGGCCCGTTTTCTGATCGGCAAAATCGTCGTTCGCGAACTCCCCGGCGCCCGCCTTAGCGGCCGCATCGTCGAGACCGAGGCCTACCCGCCGCGCGACCCCGCCGCGCACCACTTTCGCGGTCCTACTCCGCGCAATCGCTCTATGTTTCTCGGCCGTGGCTACGCCTACGTCTATTTCAGCTACGGCAATCACTTCATGCTCAACGTCAGCGCGGAGGCCCCCGGAATCGGCGGTGGCGTCCTCATCCGCGCCCTCGAGCCCTTGGAAGGAATCGAGCAAATGGAGGGTCACCGCAAAACCACGCGCCTGCTCGACCTCACGCGCGGTCCCGGTCGCCTCGCCTCCGCTCTGCGCATTGACCGCTCCCTCGACGGGACAGACCTCTGTGCCCTCGGTCCGCTCTGGCTCGGCGCGATCACCCGCCCACGCCGTCCGGCACCCGCCCTCCTCCTCGGCAAGAGCAAGCGTATCGGCATCACCCGTGCCGCGTACCGCCTCCTTCGCTTCTACGCGCGCGACAGCCCCTTCGTCAGCGGTCCCCGGAACCTCCGCTCCTAACTCCGCCTTTGCACTCTTGACCATCCGTCTACCTGTACCCCTGTACAGAATCATCTCCGCCGCTACGGGAGTACAATAATGACCAATCTGCGCGCGCGCGGGGGTGCACTATGTCCGAATCCTGGAAGCAGTGGGAAGGCCAAATCGTCAATGCCAGATTCCTGCTGCAACGCTATCTCGCCGGCTCCGAGTACAGCGCCGTCTTCCTGACCGTGCGCGGCATTCCGCCGCAAAAAGTTGCCATCAAGTTCATCCAGATCGATGAACCCGATGCGCAACTCCAGTTGTCTCGTTGGCAGCACGCCGCGAAGCTTTCCCACCCGCACTTGCTGCGCACCTTTGAGTCCGGCCGCTGCCGTCTCGGCGATTTCGATTTGCTCTACGTCGTGATGGAATACGCCGAGGAAAATCTCTCGCAATTTCTCCGCCAGCGCCCCCTCACTCCCGCCGAAGCGCGCGACGTTCTCACCCCTACGCTGCAAGCTCTCACCTTCCTCCATGGCGAAGGCATCGTTCACGGACACATTCGCCCCTCCAACATTCTCGCCATCGAGGATCAACTCAAACTATCGAGCGACGGCATTTCCTCCCTCGCCGAGCACACCGAGCCGTCGAATCCACCCGTCGCCGAATCCCAGCAAAGCGTTCCCGCTGGGAGCCTCCGCCATCTGAGTCCGTACGATGCGCCGGAAATCGCGAAGGGAATCATCTCGCCCGCGGGCGACATTTGGTCGCTCGGCATCACGCTCGTCGAGGCCCTGACGCAACATCTGCCCGCCTCCGTCGGCTCCGCCGCGCAAGAACCTGTCGTGCCAGACACCTTGCCCGCTCTTTTCTTGGATATCGTGCGCCACTGCTTGCAACGCGATCCCCAGCGCCGCTGGACCGTCGTCGAAATCGCCGCGCGCTTGAATCCCGGCTCCGCTGCTCCCTCTGCTTCGGCCGCGACGCCCGCCTCCGCGCCTCCTTCCGCGCACGTCGCCACCGCGGCTGCACCTGCGCTGATCCCGGCCGCTCCCTCGAAAGAACCAGCCACCGCTGCCTTATCCAGCGCAAAGACTGAACCCGCGCACCCAATTCCGTCGCCGGACGTCAAACCTCCCATCCACACGCAAACCGTCGTGGCCAGAGGCACCGCTGCCAGGCCGCGCTACGATCTTGTTCAACCCCACCTTCAGCGGCCTCCCTTGCTGCCGCCGCTGCCCAAATTCAATTACCTTGCGCTCGGCATCGTGGCCGCCCTCGCGCTCACCGCGATTTTCCTAGGCCCGCGGCTCCTCCATCACCGCGCTCCCATCCAGCAAGCCGCTGCCGTGCAACCGCCGCCCTCCGCAAAGCCCAGCCCTGCTGCCGCAAACGCGAAGAACATTTCCAAGTCCGCGCAGAAACCCGCGCGGCCAGTGCTGAGTTCGGTCCCGCCATCGTCCCAGCACACATCGCAAACTCCACGGCAATCTTCACCGCAAAAGACGGGCGATGCGCGCACAAATGACACGCGCGCGTTGAGCGCTTCGACTCCCGCGCCAGCTCCCACCGCTCTTACCAGCGTCGCCAATCCTCCGCGCCTTGAGTCCACTGCCAAGCCTGCTCCCGGCTCCGTCGCCCAAGGCGAAGTGCTCGATCAGGTCATGCCCGCAGTCTCGCCTGGCGCGCGCGCCACCATCCGCGGCACCGTCCGCGTAACCGTCAAGCTCCATGTCGATTCTGCAGGCAACATTTCCTCCGCGGAGCTCTTTTCCCCCGGCCCCAGCAAATATTTTGCTGACCAAGCGCTGCAAGCCGCGCACCGCTGGGATTTCGCGCCCGCCAAGGTCGACGGCCACGCCGTCCCCTCCGACTGGCTGGTCCGCTTCGAGTTCACCCCTTCCATCACCAGAGCCCACCCCACCCAGTCCACCCCGTAAGGCCGTTGTGGAGTGCGGCGGTCTTGTTTACCCTGCTTGCCCTGAGCCAAAGCGAAGGGAGCCTCGAAGGGCCGCCGCTTTTACCCAAGAGACTTAGGCTCAGAAGCGACCATCCAGGCGAAATCACTAACCTTCACGCGAGGTAAGAGCTGCTACTCGCGGCATGCACATAGTGGCGCAAATCAAGCCGTTATAGGGAGATGGGGTACCTTCTAGAAGCAAGGGAGCGACAAAGTGCAAGATTCCACCCGCAGCGCGTTCTAACATTAGAAGCACCGGCAATAGAAGCAATCCAGGTCGCACCGAAGGAACGAAATGTCGCCTTTGGCCCAGCTCTTCTTCGTTTTGTACGGACTCTTCGCGCTTGCAACACCCGTTTTGGTGATTGCGCTGTATGTGCGCTACAACAAGCTGCAGGCGCGCGTGAAAGCCGCGGAAGAGGAGAGCGCAAGACAGGCCACCGCGCTGCGCCACGAAATATCCGATTTGGAAAGGCAAGTCGCAGCGCAGAAAGCTGCCGGCGACAAAGCGCCCACGGAACACGAACCTGTTCCTTCGACTGTTCACGAAACTCCGCCTGCACCCGCAAAGCGAGAAATTCCTCCGGTTGTATTGCTGCCCGCCGTGGTGGTCCCACCGCCAAGGCAACTGGAACCAACGCGCGAACCGCCTAAGCCGCAGCCGCCGCAGATGCACCCGAGCGCTACACCGCCTCCCTCACCTGCTCCTCCGCTCCGGCCGACGCCGACGCCAACAGTATTCCCGTCCGACTCACAAGCTACTCCACCTGCGTCAGGACCTACACGGCCGCCCACGATTCCATCGCCTACGAAACCTGTCCCTCACGGATCAGCGGCCCCGCCGATCGCCGCGCGGGTGACCGTGCCGGCGCCAATGTCCCCGCTTCGCGTTCCTGCGGCGAAACCGACAATCCGGGAACGCATGAACAAAGTTTCCGCATTCGAAGAGTTGGTGGGAACGAACTGGCTTCAGAAGCTTGGCATCGTGCTGCTGGTGCTAGGCGTGGCGTCTTTCGGGATTTACGAACTGGCGGCGCTCGGAAGTCTCGGAAAAGTGCTCGTGTCGTACCTGGCCGCGGGCGCGCTGCTTGGCGGCGGGATGTTTCTGGAGAACCGCGAGCGCTATCAGTTGCTCGGCCGCACAGGAATAGGAGGCGGTTGGGCCCTGCTATTTTTCACGACCTACGCGATGTATCACGTTGCGGCGATGCAGGTGGTGAACTCGCTGGTCTTGGACTCTGTGCTGATGCTCTTGGTGGCGGGAGCCATGGCCGCGCACACCTTGCGCTACCGCTCGCAGTTCGTCACCGGCCTGGCTTTTTTGCTGGGATACACGACCGTTGCGCTGAGCCACGACACGGTGTACAGCCTCTCGGCAGGCGTGATTCTGGCGATCGGCCTGGTAGCCATCGTTCTCAAGATGGGCTGGTACGAGCTGGAAGTGTTCGGCATTCTCTCCAGCTACCTGAATCACTTGTATTGGCTGTATCGCTTGCTGGGCGTCAACGGAGCGCAGGGCCACACCTTTCCGGAATATCACGCCAGCACGGTCATGCTGTTCTTCTATTGGGCGACCTTCCGCTTGTCGTTCATTGTGCGTCGCATTGCCCGCGATCACGACGAAAGTGTCTCCACCAGCGCCGCGGTGCTGAACACGCTTTTGCTGCTGGCGCTGATGCGATTTCAGTCCGTGCAGCCGGAGCTGGCGTACTTGGCGCTCCTGGTCGTTGGCGCACTCGAGTTTGCGTGCGCCTTGCTCCCCGTGACAAAGAAGCGTCGCCAGGCGTTCGTGGTGCTCAGCGTGATGGGCGCGGCGTTGATGCTGGCGTCGGTTCCATTCCATTACAGCGGCAACAACGTCGCGATTCTGTGGCTTGTCGGCACAGAAGTTTTTCTAATAGCGGGGATTGCCGCGAAGGAGATCGTTTTCCGGCGCATTGGACTGCTAACCGGGCTGCTCGTGGGCGTACATCTCGCATTCACGGATTTTCGGCCAGTGATGGATGCCCGGCTCTTGAGCGAAGAGCGGCTGATTTGGGCGACCGCGCTATTCGGACTCTGCGCCGTAGTCTTTTATCTGAACGCGCTGGGAATTGGGCAGAAGTGGAGCGAGTTTTTCACGCAGTCTCCCGACAAGGAAGTGCTCATTTCCTATTCCTATCTTGGTGCGCTTTCTGCGGCAGTCGCAGTCTGGGCATTCTTCACCGACGATTGGACGGCTGTGGTTTTCGCGGTTCTGATGCTCACCCTTGCGAGCATCGCGAAAAGTCTGGAGTCGCCACATCTTCAGGTGCAGTACTTGTTTTTGGGCGCATTGGTCGCGTACCGCACATTTGCTTTCAACTTGCACTGGGATGTTTCGGAAGGGGTACACGTCAAGATGCGCCTGCTGACGTTGCCATTGTTGGCCGCTGCATTTTACGCGACGGCGAAGCTGGCGGCGCTCCGCGATATGGAGAACCAGAGGATGGTCCGCGGATGTCTTGCCGCCGCCGGAACTTCGGCGCTGGCGCTGCTGATCTGGTTCGAAGCGCCTGAGCTGTGGCGGCCCGTGGCATTCATTGTGTTCGCCATCGCGCTGGCCGAAGCAGGGCGCGGACTAAAATATCCGGCGCTCGCGTGGCATACACACGTCGTATGTGTGCTCGCCGCAGTAACGACGCTGACCGCGGATTTGGACACGCGGCATCGTTGGCACGATTTGCCTGTGCATGCGCTCAGCGGGCTGGTGGTGATCGCCGGGTATTACTGGCTGGCCAAGCGCGGAACCAAGGAAGCGGACCGCCACCTGGAAATCACGCGAGGCACGTACACCTGGGCCGCGGCCGCGCTGATGCTCTGGGCGCTTTCCGAGTTGCTGCATGCGCCGTGGATCGCGGTGGGGTGGATCGCGTTTGCGGTGGCATTAGCCGTGACGGCGCGCTCCTTGAGCTACTCGCAGCTTGCGTGGCAAGCGAATGCAGTTGCCGTGTGCGCGACAATGCGAACGATTTACGCGAATTACGATCTCGAGCAAAAGATTTGGCCCGGCATCGGGCTGCGCATCGTGACGGTTTCGCTCGTCGCCGCTGGCCTGTATTTCGTATCTCGAAGAGCTGCTCCAAACGCCTCGACGCAACGCTTCGTTGGCTTCTTCCATTCGTTTGCGGCGACCGGCCTGCTTGCCGCCCTGATGTATTACGAAGCGCCGAATGGCTGGCTAGCACCGCTATGGGCGGCGTTTGCCCTGGTGCTGGCTTTGGTTGACTGCAAATGGCAGCTCGACGAGCTTCGATGGCAAGCGCACATACTCGCCGTGCTGACCCTCGCTCGCACCTTCACCTTTAATTTGCATTCCACAGCTACCTGGCACAACTGGAGTGTGCGGCTGCTCTCCATCGCCCTGGTCACTGTAATCTTTTATGCCATGGCGCGCGTGGTGCGAATGCCCGAAGAGTGGCGTGCGCGTGACTTTCACCATGCGTATTCGTGGGCGGCGTCGGTTCTCGGTTCCTTGCTGCTCTGGTATGAGTTATCGTCGCTGAGCGTTGCGGTGGGCTGGGCGGCGTTCGGGCTTATATTGTTCGAATACGGCCTGCTCCGAAAAATCCCGCAATTCCGGTATCAGGCGTACATCGCGTTCATCGCGGCGTTCACGCGCATTTTCTTCGTGAACTTGACGGCCGGTGAGCCGGGCGAATTCTGGGGTCCCCGGATGTACACCATTCTGCCGCTGGTACTGATCTTCTTTTTCGTATACGCGCAACTGCCAAGGACGGGATCATCGAAAGAAGAAACCGAAGCGATTGCCCGCGAGCGCGCGTGGCATGTCGACACGCTGCTGGCCTATTTGGGAACCACCGCAATTGTCGCGCTGCTGCGGTTCCAGTTTGTGGGAGAGTGGGTGGTGGCGGCGTGGGCGGCGCTGGTGCTGGTCCTGTTCGCCGCCGCGTGGCTGCTGGACCAAGAAATGTTCCTACACCAGGGACTCCTGCTGACTCTCCTGACTTTCGGCCGCGGAGTCACACACAATTTATTCGGAAGCAGCTACTTTACCGAGCGTGACTGGAAAGGACGTTACGTAATCGTGGGCGCCGCGGTGGCCCTCTTGTTGGCGAGCCTCGCATTGGCGTTTCCCCTGCGCCGCCGCTACACGCGTATCGAGAACGCCACTGGCGCACTCCGCGTCCTTCTCGCTGTCGCGCGGCGTCCCGAACAGATGCAATTTTTCGCTCCAGTCGTTCTGCTTTCTCTAATGCTGGCCCTGAAGATGCGTGCCGGCATGGTGACCGTATCGTGGGGTCTTGAGGGCTTGCTGATCATCGTGCTCGCACTTGCTGTCAAGGAACGCAGCTTCCGTCTGACGGGTTTGGTGCTGCTGCTCCTGTGCGTCGGGAAAATCATGATCATGGATGTTTGGCAATTGCAACCGCGCGACCGCTATATCACGCTCATCATCGTGGGGAGCGCCTTATTGCTGGTTTCCTATCTGTACAGCCGGTACCGCGAAACCATCAGTCAGTTTCTATGAAACGCGCGGTTCTCTTTCCGGTGTTTTTTCTTGTGCTGGCAGCCTCGGCAGGAGCGCTCTATTATGCGCAACGACGCGAGAAGGCGAGCCAAGTCTCGGCGAACGCGATTCTGCAGCTGGCCGCCGACGCGCAACGGGATGTCACCCGCGTGCCGATGCACCTGACGCGCATTTCCGATGAGGACGAGATTGCCATCGGCAAGCAACTGAGCTCGCAGTACCTCGCCATCAATCAGCCTCTGAGCGCCGAGCAAAACGCCTTGCGGGCTTACGTGCGGCGTGTCGGCGGTGCAGTGGCAGTGCACGCCCACCGGGCATTGCCCTACGAATTTCATCTCATTCCCGACCGTAACCTCATCAACGCGTTTGCTCTGCCCGGGGGGGCAGTGTACATCGGGGAAGGCATGACCGACCTGGTGCTCACGGAGGACGAGCTCGCCAACGTGCTGGCACACGAAGTGGAGCATATCGACCACTATCACTGCGTCGAGCGCTTTCAACTCGAGGCGAAGCTGAAGAATCTGAATTTAGAAGCCGTGGGAGCTCTGCTGCAATTGCCGCTGTCGCTTTGGGAAGCGGGTTACCACAAGGACGAAGAGATGGAGGCGGACCGCGAAGGAATGTTTCTTGCTGTGCAAGCGGGCTATTCACCGTACGGCGCCGTGAAAACCTTCGAGCGCTTTGCGAAGCTGCACAACGAATACGTGATTCACGCACAGACGCCCGAAGAAGAATTGTCCGAGCTGGCGATACAGAGCTTGGGCGGATATTTTCGGACGCACCCGCTTCCGAGCGAGCGCATCGGACAGGCCAATCGGATTATTGCCGAGCAGCACTGGGAGACGCGGATAGAGCAGAAACCATTTCGCATCGAATACGACTTGCATAACGGCCAACCCGTGAGTCCCTGATTCTGTACCGCGTCCTCTCTTTTTACGGAATCATCATGGCCTTCAGCGTCCGCCCGTCTCGCCTTCTTCCGCAAATGGCGGATAACAATCGTAATTCCTCTGCGAAACGATCTTGCCATCGCGGAACGTAAGAAACATCGCCACGAACGCCGTCATCTCAATTCCGGCTGCCAAGCCCATCACTGCAACGGCCAGGATTCCGCTCCACTCCAACTCCACCGCCACCTCATTTCCCGCCTCGAAAATCCGCTGCACTCGGTACGTTTGCGACCGCAGAATCTTCCGTCCCTGCTCATAGGCGGCGCGCAGGTCCCCGGCGCGCCGTACGCGCCCCTGCGGCGCAACCCGGTTCGGAAACTCCTGGATCACCACATCCGGCGCATAGAACTCGAACACCTTTTCAAACGATTCGCCGGCGCCGACAGCCTGCAAATATTCTCGCGTACGACTGATGTTGGACGATGTCATTGCGTTGCGACAATCGCGCCTTTCCCGCGCGCCAGTCATTCTCCGACCGCCACTCCCTCCGCGGCAAGCTTGTCTCCACACAACACCTCGTTGCGAATTGACGCTAAGGCAGTACAATGCCCCGGCGGTATTCCGAGCGCACTCAAAGAGGAGGTCCGGCTTATGTTTTTCGCCAGCAGACTTCGCCCCGTCCGCGTCGCCAGTTACCTTTATTCCCTAGCGGTCGCACTTGCTGTAATGATTTCCGCGCCAGCGGCTCGCGCCCAAGAACCCGACATCACCAAAAAGCTCGATGGCTTTGACTCCTACATGGCGCAAGTGCTAAAGGACTGGAACACGCCCGGCATCGGCGTCGGCATCGTCGTCAACGACAAACTTGTCTTCGCCAAAGGCTACGGCTACCGCGACTACGAGAAAAAGCTTCCTTTCACGCCAACCACCCTCCAACAGATCGCCTCCAACTCCAAGCTCTTCACCGCCGTCGCCGCCGGCATGTTGGTCGAAGAAGGAAAACTCACGTGGGACAAGCCCGTCCGCGACTCTGTCCCCACCATTCAGTTCTATAACGATCAGCTCAACAACAACGTCACCCTGCGCGACATGCTCTCCCACCGCACCGGCGTAACCCGCCACGATTCTATCTGGTTCAAATCGCCCTTCACGCGAAAGGAACTGTTCGACAAGTTGAAGTACCTCGAGCCTCAGGAGCCCATGCGCCAGACCTTTCTCTACAACAACCTCATGTTCTCCGCCGTCGGCGAAATCATCGAACTGAAATCCGGCCAGAGGTGGGAGCAGTTCGTCCGCGAAAAAATCTTCACGCCCCTCGATATGACCTCCACCACCTACTCCATCTCCGATATGACCCAGCACCCCGACCACGGCGTGCCCTTCCGCGAAAAGCGGGACTCCTTCGAGCTCTACAAAATCCCCTACTACGAAGACACCGAAGGCGTCGCCCCCGCCGGCGCCATCATCTCTAACATCGACGAGCTTTCCCACTGGCTCATCGCTTTGATGAACGACGGCAAATACAACGGCAAGCAAGTCCTGCCGGCCAAAGTCCTAAGAGAAACCTTGCAGCCCGCCATCGGCCTGCCCAACACGCTCGGCGAAGCCCTCGGCTATTGGGAGCTGCTCAATCCCGCCTACGGCATGGGCCGCCAGACCGTTTCCTATCGCGGCCACCTGCTCACGTTCCATGGCGGCGACCTTCCCGGATTTCACTCCCAGGTTTCCTTCATGCCCAACGACAAAATCGGCGTCATCGTCCTCGTCATCAGCGATCACAGCGCCCCGCTCTACAATGTCATCAGCTATAACGTCTACGAACGGCTCTTGGGCATGGACCAGACGCCTTGGAGCCAGCGCCGCCTTCAGCAGCGCCTCGCCAACAAAAAAGCCGGCACCGAAGCGCGCGCCAAAGCCGGCGCCGACCGCGTCCCCAACACCAAGCCTTCGCATCCGCTGTCCAGCTACGTCGCCGAATACGAAAACCCCGCCTACGGCATTCTCAAGATCGGACTCACCGGCGATCAGCTCCAATTCGCCTTCCACGAATTTCAGTTTCCCATGACCCATTTCCACTACGATCGCTTCGACACCCCCGACGACGAGCAGTACGGCAAATTCTCCGTCAACTTCCGCACCAATCCCCAGGGCGACGTCGACAACGCGGTCATCTCCCTCGATGAGGCCGAAGTCATTTTCACCCGCAAGCCCGAGACTCTCGACGCCAAGCTCCTGCAAAGCCTCGCTGGCACGTACCTCACGCCTAGCAAAGTGAAATTCCAGGTCACCTACCAACCCGGCACCGGCCTCGCCCTCGAATTTCCCGGCGCACCTCCGCAAAAACTCATCCCCGTAAAAGGTCTCCAGTTCCGCACGCCGCGTTTCGCCGACGTCATCTACGAATTCGTCCTCGAAAACGGCCAGCCCAAAGCCCTGAAGGAACGCGATCCCTCCGGCGAATTCACCTACACCCGACAATGATTTTTGCGTCTTGGTTTTGGAGCCGGATCTTCAGTTTATCCCAAGCCTCGAAGGGCGCCGACCGGCAAACCTATCATCCCGAACCTGCTTGCGCCGGGCAGGCGTAGCAAGCGAACTGCTTTTTGGTTTGTGAGGATGGGCTCCGGTTCCTTAGAAGTTTGGACTTCTCTCACCAGCCCGCTTCAACTCGCTGCCGCGGCCAGCAGCGCAAGCCACTCGTCGTGGTCATTCAGGACCACGTTGTAATCGGCGCCGATGAGTTGGTCCCTGGATGGATTCAGCGCAACAATCTTGACCTTCGGATAGTTTGCCTTCAGCCAGGCGACCATATCTTTTCTGGTTTGTTCCGGCGCCGTATGGCCAACAATAAATAGGTCGACGTCGTGATACGAGCTCAGCGCCACCTTAGCCGCCTCGTTGTGCGTCACCGAGATGACTTCATGACCGAAACGCCGCAGCAGTTCCGCCCGCGCGTTTATTCCTCTTTCGTCATAGCCGATCTGAAACAGAATCCGTTTCGTCTTTGGCTTGATTGAAATCTTCTCGCCCGTCTTTTGGTTCGCGATGATGTATTCGCCAGGCGCAGAGGTTGCCAGTAGTTTCACCCGCGCCTTGGCACGCGCCATGTCTGCCGCCGCTTCCATCCAGCGCGGGCCTTCGCTTTCCACCCTGAAAATGTTGAATCGCGGAATCATTGGCTAGCGCTCGTGTGCTAACGCCCGTGGGTAAGTGAGTGCGTGCCTATAAGACCACACTAGCCCACTGAATGTCTACCCAATCTAATACACTGCTCGACCCACCCTGGAGGGACTGGCGAGCGCCGCGTGCCGGCTTATTCTGATTCTCAATTACCCGGACCAGCTCTCCCCTCAGCCGGTCCGTTAGCTCCGCGATCCGCTTCGTCTCATACATTGCAGTTTCGCTTGCGGTATGCCACGAACCTTTGCAAGAACCTGATTGTTTCGTCCATACAGCAGATTGGATGGCTATTTCCTGAACACGCAAGACCGCCTCCAGATCGACCAAGGCCCAACTCCTCCTCATCGATATTGTCCCAGTGACGGCAGTCCGATGTACTTGCTCGAAGTGCAGCCGAGGCATCCCAGCTTTCGCCTCTGGCGATGCCCAAAGTGGAGCATGAGTCGGAGCGCCGGCCAGCTTACATGATCCTGTGGGCGTACCCCCCTCCCCCGTTTTTGTGTAAGTGTTGATTCTAAACGGGGTTAAAGCCCTTTGTTTTGATACACTCTTGCAAGGGCAATAATATACTTGACTAACCAAGGACGCTGCTTTATCATCGCCGTATGTCACTCGATGGCGCAAGGCTGAAAGTCGTCCGGGCAAAGGAACACTTGGATGCCATCGAAGATGCAATCGCTTCGTACATCAAGTCCGAGCCGTATATCATGAGTGCTAAGAAGTATATACAAGGTAGGCATCCTCAAGCCGAACTCTCCAATCAAATCCATCCCCGAATCAGCGCCATTATCGGCGATTGCCTTCACAATTTGCGTTGTTCCCTTGATTACGTCATGTGGGAGGTCGGTGGAACTTACGCAGATAGAGTTCTCGTTCCACCCCCGCATGGTCGGGATAAACTCTACTTTCCTATCTGTCACGCTCCGACCGAATTTGATAACAGGTACGTGAAACTGCTTGCTGACTATAAGATTCCCGACCCTGTAGTCGCTGATCTTAGAGCGGTGCAGCCGTACAATGCTGGGTATGAGGCTCTCGCGTTGCTCAACGTTCTCATAAACGTTGACAAGCATCGTCTTCCGATACTCACCCTGGCAGAAATAAGCGGTTTTAAGCTCATTATCCGCCATACCACCAACTCTGACTCCAACATCCCACCAAAGTTCAATAGCGCCGGGAGCCAGAATCCTGACGTGGATATTCAGCCGACCGTCGCGGTAACGTGGGAGGATGTCACGATGCCACGTGAACCGGTCCACCGAACTTTGAAGGAGATTTTCGAAACGGTTGCGGATGTCGTCCCAAAATTCGACCGATACGTTCTGTAGTTGACTTTTTGCAGACACAGATACACACTCCAATCTGTGTCTGCGCATCACCCCAAACCTTCCGCCAAGAATGAGTCGGGTGAATATGCAGCCTTTGAAGGCGCTCTAAAACAGATTCTTTCCGTATCCCACTCGGAACTGAAATCCAAGCTCAAAGCCGAAAAGCGGAAGCGGTCTAAGAAGGCCGCTTCCCACGCTTCCGACGCTTAGCATCAATTGCACGCGGAGGCTCCCACCTTGCCAGTCACCTCCGCAAAGGTGAGCCGCTTCCCCGCGATCTGCGATAAAGCTAACTGAAACCGTTCCCCGTCATTCGCCAATTCTCGATTGTTGTAGCGATACACCTGTTCGTCGAGATAGCGAAACAAGTGGAACGGCTCAACCGAAATGTACGTGCCCTTCAATCCACGCTTTACCAAGCTCCAAAAGTTTTCCAATCCGTTTGTGTGGACCTGCCCGTCAACATAGGATTCCGCGTGGTCTACCACTTGATGCGCAAATCCTTGTTCCTGCAATCCCATGTAGGACATAAGCGCATCGGAATAAATCGCGCTCTTCGCCTTCACGTGAGCGCGAATGTTGGCCTGAATAGCGTGCTTCTTGCGATTCGGAATCATCATGGCGCGAACCTTGCCATCACGTTCTAAGATGCCCATGACTGCGGTCTTGTCTTTCACACCGCGCTCCGTAATCATGCGCTTTCGCCGTTGCGGGTGCATGAAGCGAGCCGCGCCGCCGATAAAAGTCTCATCGACTTCGACGTGCTTCCCTTCGCCGCCGAGTTTTTCCATGCTGCCGAATTGGAGCGCCAAGCGGAGACGGTGAAGCATGAACCATGCGGACTTCTGTGTGACGCCGAGGTCGCGCCCGACTTCATAAGAGCTAATGCCGTTCTTGCAGTTAACGAGAAGCCACAAAGCGGTAAGCCACTTGTCGAGAGAGATTGGCGAATCCTCGAAAATCGTTCCCACCTTAACAGAGAATTGCTTGTAGCATCCCTTGCACTTCCAGCGAAGCTGAGAGGCGAGATAGTAGTGCTCTGTTCCGCCACACTTCGGGCAGACTGGACCTTGCGGCCATCGGAGAGCGGCGATAGTGTCGATGCAAGTCTGTTCATCTCGGAAGTACCGGATGGCTTGCTGTAGTGTTTTGGGCTTCATGGCGTTCCTCATCTGCCCAAATCATCCCATATTCTCTTTGGTTAGTCAAGTATATTATTGCCCTTGCAAGTGTTGATTCTAAGGGTAGTTAAGATTGCTGGTTCGATCGATTTGCATGGACCAGGTACCCCCCACCCGGGTGTTTTGGGAAAAGAGGCTGCAAGCTGTTGAAAACAAAGGAGGGGAGCTGAAAAAAAAGAACAAAGAGGCTGCAAGCGATTGAAGGGGCGAGACTTAGAGCTTGGGCGACGAGCAGAGTTTGCGAGGTTTGTTCGAGATAACACGCGCAATTATGCGATCGATCCGAACGTTTGTCAATAGTAAACTTGTAAGTTCAGGATTGTGAGTGGATTACGCCGGAATTTTCGCCGGAGGGAAAGTCGAAACCCATGACGTTTTTCCGGCGGGAGGCCCGAGCCGGTGGGTAAACGCACGGAATTACGCCAAGAATTTCCTGCGCACCGCGCCCGCGAGCCCGAACAGCCCGGTACCCAGGAGGAGCAGGCTGGCAGGTTCCGGCGTAGTCCCCGCACATATGAAGTAACCGTACTCGCCGCGGGAACCCTGAAGAAAACCTCCAGGCATTTTGTAGTTCAGGTTTACGGTCAGCCTAGGAGGGCCCCCCGAGGAAACCCTGTAGGAATTTTTGGGATCGGCACCGCATGTGCAAAGGTTTGCACTAAGTTGGAACCTGGTAGAACATCATCGCGCGCAGGTTTTTGCGCGGCCGTCAGCTATCTATTTCTGTTCTCAAACACTTAGCTTGGATCCGACAGTGGAGAGGCAGTTGCCTTAAAGCGGACGAACGTAGGAAGTGTTCCCGGGGTGTCCTGCAGCGGCGACGCAAGAGCGCCGCCTTAAGTTTACAGCAAGTAAGGGGGGGTGACATGAATTCCACAGTCCGACGGATGACTCTGCTTTGCTTTAGCACTGTCTTGGCTCTGGCCCTTTGTGCCACCGCGCACGCCAATACGGCCTGCCCTATGGGCCCTACTGGTGCCCTAGAGTGCTCACTCTCGATCGGTAGCGATTACTTTCAAACGCAGACCGGTACGTTTGCCACTTTTCCCCCGCCCATTGGTGTGGTCAACTTCATGGGAAACCCCGTTGGACCAGGCAGCACCGACACCATAGTCCAGCGGCTAAACGAACCCACTTTGATTCCTGGCGGCGGTCCGTCCACGGTGAGCACGTTGTTGACGACGCTGTCGCTCGAGAGCACGACCCCTCTGAATATCGGAGGGTTCCATTACAGTGTATTTGTGAACCTCGATCCGAGCCACCTTGCCGACGATACCGGTACATTGCTAGTTTCGCTGAACAGCGCCGCAAATGGAGGAACGTTCAGTTCGACCCTGAATGTGTTCTTTGATGTCAGTTTCCTCCCGTTGGATGGCGGTCCTGCGCTTGCCACGCTACCTATGAATTTCACGCTCGGCAGCACCGGCACTCCCTGGAGCACCACGCCAGCCGCTGGCAGCTTACTGGTATCTGGTACCGACGGAGGGTCAGGCGACCAGGCAGGTAACATCCACACCGGGCTCGCCCCAGGCGAGCTCGATTTCTTTACGGGCACATTCACCGAAGGCGGTCCCGGCGAGGGCCACGTGGTCTCCAACACTCCAACTCCTGAACCTGGCTCACTCCTCCTTCTCTTTACGGCTATTCCAGGACTGGGGATACTACGGAGAAGAATGCTTCTGTCGAGGCCAAGTCGCTAGCAAGCGCGCATCGAATCCATGCAACCTGGTCAGATCGTTAGAATCGAGGGCTAGGTCAAGCGGAACCCCATCCGGGAACGCCAACTCTGCTCCATCCCGCGCGTCCCGGGATGAATCTCCCCGATTGGCGCCGTCTCATGCCCCAACGCCAGTATGCTACTCGCCGATATGGGAATATCACAGACCCATTTCAGGTATGCCGATTGACGCCTAATCTGTTTCGAGCAAGTTGCCTCAACAAAACAACTGAGTTCTTTCATCCGTGCACACGGAGGCAATGGAATCTGAATTGCCAGTTACGAGTTTGCGCGGGAGACTCGAGTTGAAAAGCCTCATGGTATGCCCTATTATCGAGTCAATGCAAACCTCGGCGGTTGGAGCCAAAGACACCAGTTTCGCACTGCATTGTGGGGACGCTCGCGAGCTGGACTGGCTTCCTGACGAAAGCGTTCATCTCGTGGTAACGTCTCCGCCTTATTGGACGCTGAAAGAATATCCTACGCACAAGAGTCAGCTCGGACTTATTTCGGATTACGAAAAGTTTCACAATGAGCTAGAAAAAGTCTGGCGTCACTGTTACAGGTCTCTTGTCCCAGGGGGGAGACTGGTCTGTGTTGTCGGAGATGTTTGTCTCTCGCGTAAAAGACACGGACGGCATATGGTAATGCCACTCCATGCCGACATTATTGTTCGGTGCCGCAGGATTGGCTTCGACAATCTGACGCCGATCATTTGGTACAAGATTTCAAACGCACAGTATGAGATCGAGAACGGGTCCAGTTTCCTGGGCAAGCCATACGAGCCGAACGCAATCATCAAGAACGATATTGAGTTCATTCTTATGTTGCGAAAGCCCGGCGGGTACCGACAGCCAACTGAAGAGCAACGGAATTCTTCGCGTCTGACGAAAGAAGAGCATCACGATTGGTTTCAACAAATTTGGTCAATTCCGGGAGAATCGACCAGACAACATCCCGCGCCGTACCCCGTGGAGTTGGCCTATCGATTGGTCAGGATGTTTTCCTTCACGGGGGATACGGTGCTCGACCCATTCATGGGAACCGGCACAACGATATTGGTGGCGGAACGATGCGGCCGAAATAGTGTGGGGGTCGAGATCGATGAATCGTACTTCAAGAAAGCGAAGTTACGCCTTGCCTCTGAGCCGCGCGAGCTATTCCCGGGAGCTCGTCCTTACGTGCTAGCCCGCCGTGCCGCACGGTAAACCTACGGACGCCTTTGGTATTTGCTGCTGATCCTGGTCAAGACTGAAGCGTAGTCTTTTGTGGTCTCTGTAAAATCGAGCCACTCAAAAGGATAAGGCGGTTCGTTGCTCGCTTTGTACGGAAGCATCAGAAATTCATCGAAGGCGGGGGCCGCCAAGTCACGTAGCCTGCGGTTTGCTTCTGCTGCTTCTTGGATGGGATGCAAGTACCCATCACGTCCCGTCGTGGGGTATGACCTGTCCGCTTCCCAGCTAACGTACCGATCTGCTTGATTGATACCTACGATTCCGATGCAGATCGGGTTGTCGCCGTGCTTTCTAAACTGTGCAACCTGATTGCAGAGATCTGTAATCACGCGGTCGATCTGCTTAATCATGGCTTTCGCAAGAATCTTAACCTCAACTCCAATCTCGACGGTAGCGATTGTGCCTCGCGCTACAACGAAACCAGGATCGATGATGGGAGGTTGGCCGGGAACGATTTCTCCGAAAGTTCCATCTCCTCTCCTCGCCTGAACTCCGTGCCTCCGATTCTGCACATTCAACACTATAAGGTGCTTCTTGATACCGTCCACTAGCTTCGAGGACCTGTCGATTGCAAACAAGTCTTCATACAAATGCATTGCGATAAAGTCCCCCTGGTTGGACTTTCGGTGAAGATAGACACGGCCATCGAACAGTTTCCGAAATTCTGTTAGTAGTCGAAGTTCTATTTTGGGTGCAGTGTCGACCAAAGCAGACAAATCTTAACATCAAGCGTGTACCCTCAAGCCTCAAGCTTCAAGCCTCCCGGGCCTCCAGGCTCAAGAATCTGCAGCCTCCAGAACCTGCTACCATGAACTCCATGAGACTCCGAACCCTTTGTGTCGCGCTCCTTTTCTTGCTTCCCGCTGCGGCCTCTGCCCAGACGGCCGACGAGATCCTGGCCAAGGTGCTGGCCGCGCGCGGCGGTGTCGACAAACTGCGCGCCATCCATTCCGAGCGCGTGTCTGGGCAAATTTCCTTTGGCGATGACTCCGGTCCGTTTGTGGTGGAGCTGAAGCGCCCGCTCAAGATGCACATGCAGCTCACTATTCAAGACCGGACCATGGTGCGGGTGTATGACGGAAAGTCCCAAGGCTGGGCGAACAATCCCTTCGCCGGCAAAGTGGATCCCGAAGCGATGAGCGGGGACGAACTGAAAAGTATCACCGAGGAGTCCGACTTCGACGGCCCGCTGCTGGACTACAAGAGCAAGGGCAACCAGATCGAGCTGGTCGGCAAAGACAAGGTCGACGACAAAGATGTCTGGCGCTTGAAGCTGACCACCAAAAACGGCGACGTGCGCTACTACCTCTTCGACGTCAATTCCTTTTTGCTGCTTAAGTGGGAGGGCAAGCGCAAATTCCAAGACCAGGAACTTCCCGTGGAGTCTCACTTCAGCGACTATCGCGAAGTCGGCGGATTGAAATTCGCTTTTGCCATCGATTCCGGCAGCTCGCCAACGGATCTGAGGCAGAAAATCAGAATCGAGAAAATCGAGTTGAATCCGGAGCTGAGTGATGCGGAATTTGGGAAGCCGGCCACGCCTCCGACTCCGCCGACCCCTTGAGGCGTTCACCACAGAGGGCACAGAGGGCACAGAGAAAGTCAGGAAACCTGCCGCCCGCCTAAAGGCGGCCGCTACGAAATCATTAGGGCCGCGTGGCGCGGAAGATCATGCAGGTGATGTCGTCGGACTGGCGCGTTGCTCCCACGAAGGCGTCGACCGTCGTCATCAGAAATTGCAGCGACTCTTGCGCGCTAATTTCCGGAAGGCCGCGAATCGCCGCCAGCCAGCGGCCATCGCCATATTCCTGGCCGCTTTCGTCGAACGCTTCGACGACGCCGTCGGTGAAGAAAATCAGCGCATCGCCGGGCCGCAAATCTTTCGCGGAGGTTTCGTACGCGGCCGCGGAGTCGATCCCCAGCGGCACACCGCCAATGTCGAGCTTTTCCAGGTCGCCATTGGCGCGCCGCAGGATCGGCGCATTGTGTCCCGCGTTCACGTAGCTGAGCCGCCGCGTCGCGGGCTCGTACTCGGCAAGAACCGCGGTGGTGAAGCGGCGGCCATCGAGACTGTGCGCGCACGCGTAGCGATTCAGGCGTAGCACCAGATCCGCGAGCGACGCGCCTTCTCCCGCGATGGTGCGCAGGCTGGCTTGCAATGTGGCCATCAGCAGCGCGGCGGGAATGCTTTTGCCAGCGACGTCGGCAATCACGAGCGTGAGTTTTCCGCCGTCGGCGGCAGCGGTGGTGGCAAAAAACGCGTCGTAGTAATCGCCGGCCACGGAATTTTGCGGCCGCGACGCGAAGGCGATTTCCGCGCCGGGAACCTTCGGCGGAGACGACGGCACGAGCCAGGTTTGGATTTCGCGCGCGATTTCCAGATCGCGCTTCATGGTGACTTTGTCGGCCAGTTCCAGGGAGAGAAGAAGCAAAAACAGTGCCGCGGAGACAAATTCAAACTTGATGTCCAGGACGAAGGTGCCGATTTGCACCTTCAAGGCGGACAACAGAAACATCGCCATGGCGATGAGCAGAAGCACGCGCCGCGCAGGCGTCATTTTCAGCAGGAGTGCCCAGAAAAATTGCTTGGCAATATGGAGAGGCTGATGCCAGCGCGGAAGTTTTTTGATTTCGTCCCAATCAATGTCGCTGCCGTAGAAGCCGTAACTGGCGCGCGCATCCGCCGCGAATTGCGTCCACAAATCGTCGATCTGGCGGCCTTCGCTGACGCGCTGCCAGAAATTGCGCACGTGAGTGCTGAAATGCTCGCGCGTGCGAGCCGACGGTGCCGAAGAAGCAACAGGTGGCGTGCTCATCAGGAGAGAGTATAGGTCATTCTTTTTCGTCGTGCTCGTCGCTCGGCTTGGAATCGCCGGAGTGAAGCGAGCCGCCGAATTGTACGGAGTCGAAGCCGAAGCGATCGCGCAGCAGGTCGGTGGCGCGCGTCAACTTTTCGAGTTTGGCGCGGCGTTCCGCGGAGAGCAGATCGAGTTGCTCAGCGCCGTGCGTCAGGCCGCTTAGGCTGACGCCGAGGAGGCGGATTTTGCGGTTGCGGTCGCGGTGCTTGCGAAAAAGATTCTGAAAGACGGCGAAGATGTCGGCGTCGAGCTGGGTTGGCTCGCTGAGTGTTTTCGCGCGCGTGTAGGTATCGAAGCCGGCGTAGCGAATGGTGAGAGTTAACGTGCCCGCGGCTAGGCCCGCTTCGCGCAGGCGCTTGCAGGCTTTTTGCGAAAGATGGCTGAGCATCGCGGTGAGCGCCACGGTGTCGTCGGTGTCTTCGCCGAGGGTGTGATTGTGCGAAATGGATTTGGGCTCGGCATCGATTACGAATTCGTAGGAATCGCCGCCGCGCGCTTTGCGGTATAGCGCGGTGCCCCACTGACCGAAAACTTTTTCGAGTTTTTCCAGAGGCTGCGCGGCAAGTTGTTCCACGGTTTCGATGCTCAGTGCGAGCAAGGCGCGTTCGGTCACTTCGCCGATGCCCGGAATTTTGCGAACGGAGAGAGGAGCGAGAAAACGCGCTTCGCTTCCCGGGGCGACCCAGAGCAGGCCGCGCGGTTTGGCTTGATCGGAAGCGACCTTGGCGACTAGGCGCGTGGTTGCGAGGCCGCCGGAGCAGGGGAGTCCCGTGGCGCGCGTGATGGCGCGAAGAAGTTTGTCGGTGGCGGCGAGCGGCGGACCGTGCAGGCGCTCCGTGCCGGTGAGGTCGAGATACGCTTCGTCGATCGAAACCATTTCGACGATGGGGGAAAATTTCGCGAGGATCGTGGCGACGCGATCGCTCCACTCCGAATATTTGGCGTGGTGGCTATCGAGATACACGGCGTGGGGACAGAGACGCCCAGCGGTGCGCAAAGGCATCGCGGAATGAACGCCAAATTTTCTCGCTTCGTAGCTGGCGGCGGTGACTACGCCGCGTTGATTGGGTTGGCCACCAACGATGACTGGCTTGCCGCGCAATTCGGGGCGCTCGAGGAGTTCGACGGAGACGAAGAAGGCGTCCATGTCGACGTGGAGGATGGATGCGACGGTCGGCGGCGTCTGCTCGTCGACAGGACCGTGAATGGCGCGGAAGCGAGCCAGTTCCGGCATGGACCTAGGGTACGCCTTTCACTTTTTGTTCGCTAGAGATTCGGTGTGGTCAAAGGCGCTCGGCCGCGATGATGCGGGGGATGCCGGCTAGGTCGTTGGTTATGCCGACATTCGTCCAGGCTAATGCGTCGAGGAGAGGCTGGACGGCGGGGAGGGAGTTGTGGCCCAACTCGAGGACGAGGATGCCTCCGGGCTTGAGATGGCGGGCGGATTGGGCGATTAGGTCGGCGTAAAGTTCGTAGCCTTCTTCGCCGCCGAAGAGGGCGGCGGCGGGTTCGTGGTCGCGGACTTCGCGGGGGAGGGAGGGGGCTTCGCGGCGGCCGATGTAGGGAGGGTTGCTGGCGATGAGGTCGAAGAGGCGTGAATCGTGACTCGTGACTTGTGACTCGTGAACGTCGCGTGATGCGTTGTTTGCGAGCTTGCCGGGCTGGGGTCCAGCTTGCTCCGCCCCTACTGGGGACAGGAGATTTGCTTCGCGAAAATCGATTTGGTCAGCTACCGCGTGGCGCTGCGCGTTGCGCTTTGCTACCGCTAAGGCTGCTGGTGAGATGTCAGTGGCGATGAAATTTGCGGCGGGGAGTTCTTTGGCTAGGGCTATGGCGATGCAGCCGGAGCCGGTGCCGATGTCGGCGATGCGCAGGCCTTTGCCGGCGGATTTTTGTGGGCGTCCGGCGCGAAGTTCGCGGAGGGCGAGGCGGTCGAGGGCGACTTCGATTAGGTGCTCGGTTTCGGGGCGGGGAATGAGGACGTCGTGCGAGACTTCGAATTCGAGGTCCCAGAATTCCTGTTTGCCGGTGAGATGCTGTGTGGGTTCGCCCGCGGCGCGGCGCGTAATTAGTTCGAAGTAGCGTTGCTCTTCGCCATCGGTGAGGATTTCTTCGGGATGGGCGTAGAGCCAGGTGCGATTGCGGCTTAGGACGTGGAGGAGCAGGAGTTCGGCGGCCAGCGTGAAGGAGGGAACGTTCGCTTCGCGGAGTTGGGCTATACCGTTTTTCAGCGCTGTGCGGACGTTTACCATTTGCGAGGCAAGCAAGAGAGAATCTAACGCAGAGACGCGGAGAACGCAGAGAGTCGCAGAGGAAAGATAGGGGGTCTCATGCTTGGGCTAGCTCTTGATCGAGGCGCTCGGCTTCGTAGTGGGAGACTAGGGCGTCGACCATGGGGGCGAGTTTGCCGTCCATGACTTCGGTTAGTTGGTGCAGGGTCAGGCCGATGCGGTGGTCGGTCACGCGATTTTGCGGGTAGTTGTAGGTGCGGATTTTTTCGGAGCGGTCGCCGGATTTGATTTGGCCGCGGCGCTCGGCGGCTAGGGCGGATTGCTGCTTTTCCATTTCTTGTTCGTAGAGGCGGGCGCGGAGAACGCGCATGGCCTTGGCGCGATTCTTGATTTGCGATTTTTCGTCTTGTTGGGAGACGACCAGGCCGCTGGGAATGTGGGTGATGCGGACGGCGGAATAGGTGGTGTTCACGGACTGGCCGCCGGGACCGGAGGAGCAGAAAGTGTCGATGCGCAGGTCCTTGGCTTCGATTTTGATGTCGATGTCGTCGGCTTCCGGGAGGACCGCTACCGTGGCGGCGGAGGTGTGAATGCGGCCTTGCTGCTCGGTGGCGGGGACGCGCTGCACGCGATGCACGCCGCTTTCGTATTTCAGTTTGGAATAAACCTTATTGCCCTGAATGGCGGCGACGATTTCTTTTACACCGCCCATCGAAGACGGAGAGCTTTCGAGGACTTCGACTTTCCAGCCTTGCGTTTCGGCGTAGCGCGAGTACATGCGATAGAGATCGCCGGCGAAGATACCGGCTTCGTCGCCGCCGGTGCCGGCGCGGATTTCGACAATGACGCTCTTTTCGTCGTTGGGATCCTTGGGCAAGAGGAGAAGCTTTAGCTCGCGCTCGACGGTTTCCTTGCGGGTGGCGAGCTGTTTTTCCTCGTCGTGGGCGAGCTGCTTCATTTCTTGATCGTCGGCCTCGAGGAACATCTGGTGGGCGCCGGCGAGATCTTTTTCGATTTGCTTGTACTCGCGATGCTTGGCGACGATCTCGGCGAGTTCGGCATGCTGCTTGGCGACTTTTTGGAAGCGTGAGGAGTCGGAGACGAGCTCCTGCGTGGAGAGCTG
>Ga0307479_10001083_pt1 | contig 24610 bp, 22 predicted proteins | sample atmos_gasesECM4C_FD_203743 | JGI IMG/M metagenome (GOLD analysis project Ga0307479, IMG submission 203743) | Hardwood forest soil microbial communities from Morgan-Monroe State Forest, Indiana, United States - atmos_gasesECM4C_515 | ecosystem: Environmental > Terrestrial > Soil > Temperate... | reverse complement strand
AGACTTCCTGTGCCGCACCGACGGCACCTACTGCATCGGCAACCCGGCCCAGGGCATCATGCAGCGGATCTTCACCCTCGACTACTCGCAGACCTTCCCGGCGCCGAAGCCCAAGCGCATCTACAAGGCCATCCAGCTCGACGTCACCAAGCGCTTCTCGCACAACTGGCAGGCGCTGGCCTCCTACGTCTACTCGAAGCTCGACGGCAACTACGACGGCACCTACGCGCCGTTCACCAACGTCGGCGCCGATCCCAACATCTCGGCGGCGTACGACTACTATGATTTCTTCACCAACGGCATCGATCTCAACCGCATCACCAACCAGGGCCCGCTGTCGAACGACCGCCGCCACCAGCTCAAGCTGTCCGGCATCTACATCACACCGTTCAAGCTGTCGATCGGTCTCGCCGCCTACTACCGCAGCGGCACGCCGGTGACCGCCTTCGGCTATGCCGACAGCTACGGCCGCTGGGAGTTCTTCCTGACCGATCGCGGCGCCCTGGGGCGCACCCCCTCGAACTACGACGCCGACCTCCACCTCGGCTACCCGCTGCCGGTGGGGCCGGTGACGCTCAACTTCCTCTTCGACGTCTTCAACGTCTTCAACACCCAGCGCCCGGTGCTGCTCGACGAGCGCTGGGATTTCCAGCAGGCCGACAACGCCTCGCCGACGCCGACCAACCCCAACTTCAAGAAGCCGGTGCTGCGCACGCCGCCGACCTCGCTGCGGCTCGGCGTGCGCCTGAGCCTATGAGCTGAGCGGTGGGTTCACGCCGCGAAGCCGAGCCGCGAGGCCACGGCGGCCAGCTTCCGGTCAAGAGTCCAAAGGCGCAAGCGGTCGAGGGCGGCCGAGCAGAGGAGATGCACATCCACCCACCCGAGACCGCTGCCGGACAGCGCCTGCTCGGCCACGAAGTGCAACACTTCGTCATGCGACGCTTGAACGGCCTGCGGCAGGTTCCCCAGCAACGCGAGAACCTCCGCGGGGCGCCGTAGGTGGCCGAGCGCCACTTCGCCGGTCACGATCGGATGGCCGGTGACGCGGCCATCGGCAAGCAGTCTCTGCAGGCGGGCGTTGCCCTGCCTGAGGTGATCCACCCAGACAGAGGTATCGACCAGGATCACTGTGGCAACGAGCGGCGCTGTGGCCGGCGGCGGCGTACCGTGCGCAAGCCCGCTTCGGAGCCACCGAGGGCCGCCAGCCGGCGCGCGCTCTCGCGGGCGATCAGCGCTTCCAGGCCGGCGCGTACCACCGCCGTCTTCTCCTCGAGACCGGAGAGCCTGCGCGCTTTCTCGATCAGCTCGTCGTCAATGATGAGTGTGGTTCGCATATGCATTAGTATGTCTGATCAATGCATATAGGTCAACTGCCGTCCGGGGGCATCCAGGGGGCATCCGTGGTCGCACCCGCTGCTGGTGGCGCGCGCATTGGCAGGCTCGCGGCCGGTGGTGCTATCCTCGCCGGTCAGCCATGACACACAAACGCTTCGTGCTGATCTCGCAGGCCCTGGGCGCGGCGGGTGCGTTGGCCGGCGCCGCCGGCGGCGTGCTGGGCGCGGCGCTCGGCGCCGCCATCATCATTGGCGCGGCGCCAGGCGGCGCTTTGTGGGCGGCGCCGCCCGTGCAGGAGCGCCCCGCGCCGCCGCCGATCGCCGGCGCGGTGGTGGCAGGGAGCCAGCTGCCGAGTGAGCCGGCGCCGCCGCCGGCCCCGCAGGCGCCGAAGGCGGCCAAGGCGGCGAAGCCGGCGCGCGCGCCGGCCGGCGGTGCGGCAGCCGGCCCGGGCGGCGCGACGGCAGAGCTGCACGCACTGTTCGCCGAGGAGTGGCAGTACGACCTGCGCGAGGACCCGCTGTTCGCCACCTCGGTGGGCGACAACCGCTACAACGACCGGCTGCCGTCGCTGACGCCGGCCGACCTCGCGCGCCGCGACCAGCATACGCGCGCGGTGGCCGAGCGCCTGCACCGCATCGACCGCGCCCGCCTCGGCGAGTCCGACCGGGTGAGCTACGACCTGTTCGAGCGCGACCTCGCGGATGCGCTCGCCGCCTACCGCTTCAAGACCTATGAGCAGTCGATCACCGCCGAGGGCGGCTTCCACACCGACTTCTCGCGGCTGCCCGTGGAGATGCCGCTGGTCACGGTGCGGGACTACGACAACTACCTGGCGCGGCTGCGCGCCTTCCCGGCGTACGCGCGGCAGAACACCGAGCTGCTGCGCGAGGGCCTCGCCAGCGGCTTCACCCTGCCGCGGGCGGTGATGGAGGGCTACACCGACGCCATCGCCATGCACGTCGTCGACGACGCCGGGAAGAGCGTCTTCTGGAAACCTTTTGCGAGCTTCCCGGCGGGCGTGCCCGAGAGCGAGCGCGAGCGCTTGCGCGAGGCCGGCCGCGCCGCCATCCGCGACGCGGTGGTGCCGGCGTACCGCGACTTCCTGGCTTTCATGCGCGACGAGTACATGCCGCACGCCCGTACTACCATCGCGGCCGCGGACCTGCCGAACGGCCGGGAGCTGTATGCCTGGGAAGTGCGGCACTTCACCACCCTCGACCTGACGCCCGAGGCGATCCACGCCCTCGGCCAGAAGGAGGTGGAGCGCATCCACGGCGAGATGCTCGAGGTGATGCGGCAGACCGGTTGGAAGGAGGGGCTACCGGAGTTCCTCGAGTACCTGCGCCACGATCCGCGCTTCTACGCGCACACCCCGGAGGAGCTGCTCAAGGACGCGGCCTACATCGCCAAGCGCATGGACGGCAAGCTGCCGTCGCTGTTCAAGGTGCTGCCGCGCCAGCCCTACACCGTCGAGCCGGTGCCCGCCGACCTCGCCCCCAAGTACACCGGCGGGCGGTACAACGGCGCGCCGATCGGTGGGCGCCGCGCCGGCGCCTACTGGGTCAACACCTACGCTTTGGAGACGCGGCCGCTCTACAACCTCGAGGCGCTGACCTTCCACGAGGCGGTCCCCGGCCACCACCTGCAGATCTCCCTGCAGCAGGAGCTCGAGGAGCTGCCCGACTTCCGGCGCTTCGTCTACGTCGACGCCTTCGGCGAGGGCTGGGGGCTCTACAGCGAGTGGCTCGGCCTCGAGGCCGGCTTCTACCAGGACCCCTACAGCAACTTCGGCCGCCTGAGCTACGAGATGTGGCGCGCCTGCCGGCTGGTGGTCGACACCGGCATCCACGCCATGGGGTGGAGCCGCGAGCGCGCCATCGAGTACCTGGCCGCCAACACCGCGCTGTCGCGCCACGAGGTCGAGACCGAGGTGGACCGCTACATATCCTGGCCGGCCCAGGCCCTGTGCTACAAGCTGGGCGAGCTCCAGATCAAGTCGCTGCGGCACGAGGCCGAGGCGGCGCTCGGCGAGCGCTTCGACGTGCGCGAGTTCCATGACGCGGTGCTGCACAACGGCACCGTCACCCTGCCGATCCTCGAGCGGCAGGTGCGCGACTACATCCGGACGGCGGCGGCGGCTGCCGCCGGCGCCCGCGCCGCCGCGCCCGCGCCATGACGCCTGAGGGCCTGTGAGAAGTCCGGGCTTGAGCCTGGCCTGTCGATGAGCTTCCCGCGCTTGGCGAACTTCGTCGGCGGCGCTTTCGCGCCGAGCCGCGGTGAGCGCTGGCTCCTCGACCGCAATCCTTCCGACGACGAGGACGTGATCGCGGAGGCGCCGGGGGGCGATGCCGCCGACGCCGCGGTCGCGGTGGCGGCGGCCGTGGCCGCGCTCCCGGCCTGGCGGGCGGCCACCGGCCCGGCGCGCGCCGAGCACCTCTACCGGTGGGCGGCGGCCGTCGGCGCGCGGCAGGAGGAGATCGCCCAGGCCATGGCGCGGGAGGTGGGCAAGCCGATCGCCGAGGCGCGCGGCGAGGCGGCGCGCTGCGTCGCCATCCTCCGCTACTACGCCGGCGAGGCGGTGCGCGAGATCGGCGAGGTGATCCCGGCGCAGGCGCCCGGGGCGCTGCAGCTGACCCTGCGCCAGCCGCTCGGCGTGGTGGCGCTGATCACCCCCTGGAACTTCCCCGCCGCCATCCCGCTGTGGAAGGCCGCGCCGGCCCTGGCCTTCGGCAACACGGTGGTCTGGAAGCCATCGGAGGAGTCGCCGCACGTCGCGACGCTGCTCGCCGAAACGGCCGCCGCGGCGGCGCTGCCGGCCGGGGTCGTCAACGTCGTCCTGGGCGACGGTCCGGGCGTGGGCGAGCCGCTGCTCGGCGAGGCGGCGATCGCCGCGGTGAGCTTCACCGGCTCGGCGGCGGTGGGGGCGCGGGTGGCGGTCGCCGCGGCGGCGCGCAACCTCCGCTACCAGACCGAGATGGGCGGCAAGAACGTCGCCATCGTGCTCGCCGACGCCGACCTCGACCTGGCGGCGGCGCTGACCGCCGGCGGCGCTATGCGCTACGCCGGCCAGAAGTGCACCGCGACCAGCCGGGTGGTGGTGGCGCGGCAGGTCGCCGAGCCCTTCTTCGCGCGCCTGCGGGCGCAGGTCGAGGCGCTGCCGCTGGGGCCGGTGACCGATCCGGCGACGGCGGTCGGGCCGCTGATCCGCGAGCGCTCGCGGCGCTTCGTCAGCGAGGCGGTCGACGCGGCCGTCGCCGGCGGCGGTGGTGGCGGCGGCGGCGAGGGTGGATCCGGGGCGCGCGTCATCTGCGGCGGCGGGCCGCCGACCGCGGACCCGCGCCTGGCGCGCGGCTGGTTCTACGCTCCGACCGTGCTCGCCGAGGTGCCCGAGGAGGCGGCGGTGGCGCGGCAGGAGCTGTTCGGACCGGTGCTCGCCGCGTTCGCGGCGGACGACCTCGACGAGGCCATCGCCATCGCCAACCGCACGCCCTACGGCCTCGCCGCCTCGCTGTTCACGCGCGATCTCGGCAGCGCCCTCGCCTACGTGCAGCGCATCGAGGCCGGGCTGGTGCGGGTCAACGGCGACACCACCGGCGTCGACCCGCACGCGCCGTTCGGCGGCGTCAAGGGCTCGAGCTCCGGCAGCCGCGAGCAGGGGCGGGCGGCGCGCGAGTTCTTCACCGAGATCAAGACCGTGCAGATCCACCCGGCCTGAGCTCGACGCATGGACCTTCCGGGCCGCATCGAGGTCGTCGATTCCCACACCGAGGGCGAGCCGACGCGCGTGGTCGTGGACGGCTGGGGGGAGGTCGCCGGCGCCACTATGGCCGAGCGCCGGGAGGAGCTGCGCCGGCGCCACGATGCGCTGCGCCGGGCCGTGGTGTGCGAGCCGCGCGGGCACGAGGCGGTGGTGGGCGCGTTGCTCACGCCGCCGGTCGAGCCGGGCTCGGCGGCGGGCGTGGTGTTCTTCGACAACGCCGGCTACCTCGGCATGTGCGGGCACGGCACCATCGGCGTGGTGCGCACGCTCGAGTTCCTCGGCCGGCTGCCGGCCCCGCGCGGCAGCCAGGATGGCGCGGCCGGCAAGCGGCGCGCCACGCAGAGCGTGCGTCTCGACACGCCGGTGGGCACCGTCGAGGCCGAGATCCGCGTGCGCGGGTGGGACGACGCCAGCGACAGCGGCGACGCCGGCGACGGCGGCGACGGCCGAGCTGGCGGCGGCGACCAGGCCGCCGAGGCCTTCGAGGAGATCGACGGCGAGGACGACGAGGACGGCGAGGAGGGCGCGGTGACCGTCACCAACGTGCCGGCGCGCTGCCACGCCCTCGACGTGGCGGTCGAGGTCCCCTGGCTGGGACGGGTGACCGGCGATGTCGCCTGGGGCGGCAACTGGTTCTTCTTGACCGGCATCGGCCAGCTCGGCGGTGTGCCGCTGGCGCGCGACCAGGTGGCGGCGCTGACCGAAGCGACGCAGCGCATCCGCGAGGCGCTCGCCGGGGCGGGCATCACCGGCGAGGGCGGCGCCGAGATCGATCACGTCGAGGTCTTTGGGCCGCCGTCTCAGCCGCGGGCCGACAGCCGCAACTTCGTGCTCTGCCCGGGCGGGGCCTACGACCGCTCGCCGTGCGGCACCGGCACCTCGGCGAAGCTCGCCACGCTCTACGCCCGCGGCGAGCTCCCGCCCGGCCGGCGGTGGCGCCAGGAGAGCCTCACCGGCGGCCTGTTCACCGCCTGGCTGAGCCGCGAGGGCGACGCGCTGGTGCCGCACATCCGCGGGCGGGCCTTCATCACCGGACGGGCCACGCTGCTGTTCGATCCGCGCGATCCCTTCCGCGCCGGCTTTCCGCGGCCGTGAGCCGGCAGCCGGACGCCGTCGTGGTGGGCGCCGGCATCGTCGGGGCCGCGTGTGCGCTGGCGCTGGCGCGCGAAGGGCTGCGCGTGCTGGTGCTCGAGGGCGGCTTCGCCGGCGGCGGCGCCACCGCGGCGGCGATGGGCCACCTGGTGGTGATGGACGACAGCGAGGCGCAGTTCGCCCTGACCTCCTACTCGCTGCGGCTGTGGTCCGAGCTCGCCGGGGACCTGCCGGCCGACTGCGAGGACGACCCCTGCGGGACCCTGTGGCTGGCAGCCGGCGAAGCGGAGATGGCGCGGGTGCGGGCCAAGGCCGGCTTCTACCGGGCGCGGGGGGTGGCGGCCGAGGTGCTCGACGCGGCGCAGCTGGCCGCCGCCGAGCCCGGGCTGCGGCGCGGCCTCGCCGGCGCCCTGCGCGTGCCCGGCGACCGCGTCCTCTACCCGCCGAACGCCGCCCGCTTCCTCCTGGCGCGCGCCCGCGAGCGCGGGGCCGAGCTGCGCGAGGGGTTCGTAGTGACGCGGCTGGGGGACGGCGTGGTGGAGGGACGCGGCGGCGAGCGGATCGCGGCGCCGCTCGCGGTCAACGCCGCGGGCGCGGCGGCGGCCGTCCTCACCCCGGGGCTGCCGGTCGTGCCGCGCAAGGGGCACCTGGTGATCACCGACCGCTACCCGGGCTCTTGCCGGCACCAGCTGGTGGAGCTCGGTTATCTCGACAGCGCCCACGGCGCGCGGGCGGCAGCGGAAGGGGCGGGAGCTGCCGAGGCCGCGGAATCGGGGGCGGAGGACCGGGCGAAGGTGGGGGTAGCGGCCGGCGAGACCGCGACGATGGCGGGCGAGGCGTCGGTGGCCCTCAACGTGCAGCCGCGGGCTACCGGCCAGGTGCTGATCGGCTCGTCACGCGAATGGGCGGGCTGGGACCGGAGCCACAACCACGCCCTCGAACGGCGGATGATCAGGCGGGCCCTGGACTTCCTGCCGGCCCTGGGCGGCGCGACGGCGCTGCGCGGCTGGATCGGCTTCCGGCCGGCCACCGCCGACAACCTGCCGCTCATCGGACCGTGGCCGGAGGCGCCAGGGGTCTGGATCGCCAGCGGTCACGAGGGACTTGGGATCACCACCAGCCTGGCGACCGCCCGCCTGGTCGCCGACCTGGCGGCCGGGCGGCGGCCGGAGATCGACCCGGCTCCCTTCGCGCCTGGCCGGTTGCCGGCGGCGGGACGAGGCGGCGCGAGCGCCCAGGCGTCCGACGCCTTTGACGGCAGCCGGAGAGGGTGATCGCGGTGGCGTCTTCCGGGGCTTCGGCGATCCAGGTGCGCCTCGACGGCCGCCAGGTGTCGGTGGCGCCCGGAACCTCGGTGGCGGCGGCGCTCTGGAACGCGGGCATCTCCGGCTTCCGCGCCTCGGTCCGGGGCGAGCCGCGCGGGCCGGTCTGCGGCATGGGGATCTGCTTCGAGTGCCGGGTCACGATCGACGGCGTGGCGCACCGCCGCTCCTGCCTGGTCACGTGCGCGCCAGGCATGGTGGTCGAGACAGCCGCGGCAGCGGCAGCCAGCAGCGCGGCCGGCGAGGCGGCGGACATTGCGGGCACGGAAGCTGGCGCAGCCCGCATCGCCGCCGACGGGGCCGAGGATACCGGCAGGTGGAGCCAGCACGGCGGCGCGAGCGCGACCAGGCCAGAGGCGGCTGGATGCGCCAGTTGGCCGCCGGGCGCCGGCCGCGGCGCTCCGACTCCCGCGGCATCGACGATGCGCGCCGACGCCAGCCTCCCCTCCTCCGCGGGGTCGACGATGCGCGCCGACGTCGCCGTGGTCGGCGGCGGCCCGGCCGGCCTGGCCGCCGCCTGTCGAGCGGCGGAGGCCGGAGCGAGCGTGCTGCTGCTCGACGAGGCCGCCGCGCCCGGAGGCCAGGTATGGCGGCGAGCGGTGGCGGCCGTCGGCGCTGCGCGGGCGGCCGAGTGGGAAGGCGCGGGGGATGTCGAGACCGCGGCCGTCTTCCAGGCGCCCGACCGCCCGGCGCGGAGCTGGCTGGCGCGGCTGGCGGCGAGCGGCGCCCGCTGCCTCTTCGGCGCCACGGTGATCGACGCCCTGCCCGGGCCGACTCTGCTGGTCGATCACGCCGGACGCGCTCTGCGAGTCGAGGCGCGGCGGCTGGTGATCGCGACCGGCGCCCGCGAGCGCTTCCTCCCCTTCCCCGGCTGGACGCTGTCCAACGTGGTGGGCGTCGGCGGCGTGCAGGCGCTGCTCAAGTCGGGCGCCAGCCTGAGCGGCAAACGGGTGGTGGTCGCAGGCAGCGGACCGCTGCTCCTGCCGGTCGCCGCTGCCCTCGCCCGTGCGGGCGCCCACCTCGCCCTCGTGGCCGAGCAGGCGCCGGCCGCCGCGGTGGCCCGCTTCGGCGCCGGCCTCTGGCGGCGGCCGCGGCTGCTGGCGCAGGCCGCCCGCTATCGCGCGGCGTGCTGGCGCGCGCCGTACCGCAGCGGCGTCTGGGTCAGCGAGGCGTCCGCGGCCGGATCGGGCCTGGCGGTGCGCGAGGCGACCCTCACCGACGGCGTGCGCAGCTGGCGCGAGCGGTGCGACCTCCTGGCCTGCGCCTACGGGCTGCTCCCGAACCTGGAGCTGCCGCGTCTCCTCGGCTGCGCGGTGGATAAGGGCGGCGGCCGCCGCGGCGGCCAGGTGCGGGTCGACGCGCTGCAGCAGACCAGCCTGCCGGGCGTCTACTGCGCCGGCGAGCCCACCGGCGTCGGCGGCCTCGAGCTGGCGCTGCTCACCGGCCAGATCGCCGGCCTGGCCGCCGCCGGCGCGATCGGCCAGGCTGGAGCGATCGGCGGACCAGAGGCGACCGACGCACTCGGAGCCACCGCGACGATCGGCGCTGCGGGGACGGCTGACGCGGCCCGCGCGGGTGCCGGGACCGGTGCGATCCGCCCCGCGGCCGGCGGAGCGGATCAGGCGCGCGACCTGCGCGCCCTGCAGCGCCGGCGCGACCGCGGCCGCCGGCACGTCGCCGCACTCGAGCGCGCCTTCCAGCCGCGCCCGGAGCTGCTGCGGCTGGCCGCCCCCGAGACGGTCGCGTGCCGCTGCGAGGACGTGCCGCTGGGGCGCCTCGATCCGTCCTGGACCCCGCGCCAGGCCAAGCTCTATACGCGCGCCGGCATGGGTGCTTGCCAGGGGCGCGTCTGCCGCCCTGCCCTGGAGCTGTTGCTCGGGTGGACCGAGGCCGACACCGTGAGGGCGCCGCTCGCGCCGGTCGCCCTCGCAACGCTCGCCGAGCTCGATGCCGAGACTGGCCATGCGCCCGAATGATTCGATGACCCGGCAGGCTGAGCCGGCCGTGCCGGCGAGCCGGCGAGCCTGGCCTCAACGGCCTGCGCCGGCCCTCGCGCGATAGAATCGGCGCCACCGGACTTCCCTACCTGCCGCTCACGACCAGGAGATCGAGCCATGCTGCGCTGGCGCGGCGTCTTCCCAGCGATCACCACCCCCTTCAAGCCGGACCTCTCCATCGACTTCGACCTCCTGCGGCGCCAGGTCGGCTGGCTGATCGACCAGGGGTGCCAGGGCCTGGTGCCGCTGGGCTCCCTCGGCGAGGGCGCGACCTTGAGCTTCGACGAGAAGGACGCCGTGCTCGCCGCCTGCCGCCAGGCAGCCGCCGGGCGGGTGCCGGTGGTGGCAGGTGTGGCGGCGCTGTCGACGGCGGAGGCCGTGTCCCTGGCGCGCGACGCCGCGAAGCTCGGCTGCGAGGGCCTGATGGTGCTGCCGCCCTACGTCTACGCCGGCGACCCGCGCGAGACGGCGGCGCACTTCCGGGCGGTGATCGGTGCCACCTCGCTGCCCTGCATGATCTACAACAACCCGCTCGCCTACCGCACCGACGTGAGCCCCGCGGCCATCGCCGACCTGTGCGCGGCGCTGCCCAACCTCGAGGCGGTCAAGGAGTCGACCGGCGACGTCCGGCGGGTCACCGCCATCCGCGCCCTGCTCGGCGACCGCATCGCCGTCTTCATCGGCGTTGACGACCTCATCCTCGAGGGCCTCCAGGCCGGCGCGGTGGGCTGGATCGCCGGGCTGGTCGACGCGCTGCCCGCCGAGTCGGTCCGTCTCTTCGAGCTCGCCGCCGCCGGCCGCCTCGACGAGGCCCGGCGCCTCTACGACTGGTTCCTGCCCCTCCTGCGCCTCGACACCGTGCCCAAGTTCGTGCAGCTCATCAAGCTCGTGCAGGCCGAGGTAGGCATGGGCACGCCCACCGTCCGCCCGCCGCGCTTGGAGCTCGCGGGCGCCGAGCTGGACGAAACCCTGGCCCTCATCCGCGCCTGCCTGCGCCATCGCCCCGCGATCTGAGGCCGCCCACCACCCGGCTGCTAGAATCCTCCTCCACGCCCGAGTGGCGGAATGGCAGACGCAGGAGACTTAAAATCTCCCGCCCGCAAGGGCATGCGGGTTCGACCCCCGCCTCGGGCACTCACTAGAATCAGCGACCTGAATCCAATTCCGGCCGGCACTCCAGATGATCGACGATGCGACGACGGATCAGGGCCTGCGCGTTCCACCCAGCAATCACTTCGAGAGGTTGGGTGGCCATCTGGACGGTTTTCATTCGATCCGCGTGAACAAGAAATGGTGGCTGATCTTCCAGTGGGATGGCGGCAAGGGCGAAGCCAGCGGCGTCTATCTGGACGATCACAGCTACAAGTGAGGTAAGCAATGTTGGTGACAAAGCGCAAGCCGGCCAGCGTGGCGGAGATTCTGGTCGAGGAGTTCATGGCACCAATGGGCCTAACCCAGGCCGCTCTAGCCAAGGCGATGGGCGTCCAGCGCAAGCACGTCAACGAGCTATGCAACGAGCGCCGAGCTGTGACCGCCGCGACCGCGCTCATCCTCGCCCGCGTGTTCGGCAACAGTCCCGACTTCTGGCTGAACATCCAGCGGCGTAGCGACCTCTGGGAGGCCATGCATAGCTCGCGCGAGCGTAAGCGGATCGAGCGGGCGAGGCCGCTAAACACCGCCGCATGACTGCCGGTGGTGGCCCCTTCTCGGCTCTCCGCCTCACCCGCTGTGCTGCCCTCTGACAGGGATCGTGGGCGAGAGGCCGGAGCCGTCTACCTGGCCATCCTGGGAGTCCGCAAATTCTGCCGCGCCGGCTGAGCCTCGAAATGCAGGAGGTCTACGACCTGGTGGGGTTGGCACCAGCAGGAACCCTCCCAGCAGGAGGATCCAGGAGTTGAGGTAGGCCCAGATCAGGAACAGCACCATGCTGCCCAGCGTGCCGTAGAGCTGCGTGGCGCCCCACAGGACCGCGACGGCCCGGGAGAAACCCATGCTGGCACCGATCCAGCCAAGGGAGGCCAGCAGCGCTGCCAGCGTCACCCATAGGAGACCCGCCCGCTTGCCCGCGACCACTCGATAGGTCAGGAAGATCGCGGCGAACAGAACGCCGGCGGAGAGAGCTGCGCGCAGCGCCGCAAGCACGGCGAGCGAGAGCTGCGACAGCACGGGGAGCCTGAGCAGTCCGCTTTCGATGACGCGCGCCAGCAGGAGGAAGAGCGGCGTTGCCACCAGAGCCGCGGTCCAAACCGCGAGCAGCAGCAGCGAGTTGGCCGCCGAGCGCCAGGTCTGCCCGGGTGGGCGGTCGGCCGAAACCGTCGTACCGAGCGCGCGAAGGCACAACGACATGAAGCGAAAGGAGGTCCACAGCGCGAGCAGGCAGCCGCCCTTCAGCCACCCCCGGCTGGCCGACGAGCGCGCCCAGCGCAGCACCTCGCCAGCATCCACGTGCGACCCGATCGGCAGCACGCCGCGCAGCACGTCCTCGATGGGCGTGGTCAGGTCGAAGGGAAGCCAGCGGCTGACCAGCGCGATGGAGATGCCGACGAAAGGCACCAGCGACAGCGCCAGAAAGAAGGCCATCTCGGCGGCGGCGCTATCCGCCAGCGAAAGCCGCGCCAACACGGCCTTGGGCTTGGTCCAGTCCATCGTCGGCCACGCTGACGCGCGTGTCACTGCGGGAGCACTCGTTCTACGAGATACGGGTCACGGCGCCTGAGGAGCTCGCGGCGCCGGGCGGCGGACGGCGGGCAAGGGCCGCGGAGGCGCGCCTGGCCTCGCCCGCCTGAATCGTGCTCAGCGCTGCGACCAACTACGGTTCGAGTGCGTTGCCCGGCGAACGGCGTGATACGCGAGGAGCAGGGCCACCGCGCCAACGATGGCGACGGCAAAGCTGTAGGGGTTAAGCCCGGTGACGCCGGATTTCCCGAAGGCGTTGAGCAGCCAGCCGCCGACGACCGCGCCGATGACGCCAAGGGCGATGTCCAGGAAGAACCCCTCGCCGGTCTTGTTGACGATCTTGCTGGCGACGAAGCCGGAGATCAGACCGAGGACTATCCAAACCAATAACGACATGACGACCTCTCTTTCTGGTTACCTTCAGGGCCAGGAGTCGATTCGTGTTGCTGCGACCTTGCATGGCCCAGGATGCCACCTGCGCGCCCACATGGCAGCGTCGGCGCTCAATCGGGACCTGAGCAGTTCCTATGCCACTCTGCCCATGATGGATCGAACCGCACCGCTCGCTGGCTCTCCGGCTGGGCCTGACCCCCGGCGCGACACGCCGTCGCCATCGAACCGCTGCCAATGCAGGATCTGCACGGAGCCGTGCAAGTCGTGCACCGCCGCGGCCCTGGTCCAGCGCCTGGCCCTGTTCCGTCGGGCGGCGCAGCGGCGCGCGGTGCAAGGGGCGTCTGGCATGGGCCCTGCACCCACGCGGCCTGCGTAAAGCACTGCACCTGGGGCTGGGTAAACACTCGGGCGAGCCGGCATGAGCGGTATGGAAGGGATACGTATGAATTGGGATCGTGGCGCAGAGAACTGGACGCAGATCGAAGGCAAGATCAAAGAACGGTGGGGCAAGCTCACCGACGACGACCTCGAGCGCATCGCTGGAGAGCGGGATCAGCTGGTCGGCAGGCTCCAAGAGCTATACGGCTTGAACGAGGTGCACGCAGAGGCCGAGCTGCGGGACTGGGAGCGGCACCAGGAGCCGATCGTGCACGCCGGGCTCGCAGCGCGCTGGTGAAGTCGCCCCACACCCCGCGCAAGAGGAGTACGGCAGCGCGCAGGCCGTGCTGCCGACGGGCAGGAATCGAAGCCCTTCGGGATCTCTCTGGCCGTCTCAGGCGGCCGTTGCTGTTGACAGGCGGTTCATCTGGCGCAATGTCTGTTTCCACTCCCGCAGTGCCTGCTCCAGAGCGTGATGAATCATCCCCAAACGGGTTTCCGGGAGATCGTCCCCGGCGGCCGCCTCGCGGGCGGGCCGGCGCTGCAGGGCGAGCAACTCGTGCAGAGCAGACTGCAGCCTCGTATAGCCCTCGTGCAGACGCGTCTCATAGCTCTCGCGGGCGGCGCTGACCACCCGCGCCATCCTCTCCTTGGCGGTCTCGAACTGCACATCGATCTTGGCCTTGAGGATGGCGGCGTCGGAGGCGCGGCGCAGGTCGCTGGCAAGACCCAAGCGGGAGAGGCAGAAGATCACCCACTTGGCCGGATCGAAGTGCCACCGCCTGATGCCGTTGCGGTAGTCGAACGGAAAGCTATGGTGGTAGTTGTGGTAGCCCTCGCCGAAGGCGAGCACGGCCATCACCGCGCTGTCGCGCGCGCTGTGCTCGCGGCTGTAGGGTTGGCGTCCCATCATGTGGCACAGGCTGTTGATGAAGAAGGTGCCGTGGTGGCTGATCACCACCCGCAGGACGCCGCCGATCAGCAGGCAGCCCAGCACACGGCCGGTGGCCAGGCCGACGGCGAGCGGGATGCCGAAGGCCACGGCCACTCCCACCTCCTTGTACCAGCGGTGCTGCCAGCGCACCAGCGGGTCTTCCAGCAGGTCGCGGACCACGGTCTGGGGGATCGGCTCGTTCTCGTAGAAGATCCATCCGATGTGCGCCCACCAGAAGCCCTTCTGGATGTTGTAGGGATCGCGCTCGTGGTCGACGTTGGAGTGGTGGACGCGGTGGTCGGCCGCCCAGTTGAGGACCGAGTTCTCGAAAGCGGCAGCACCGAAGACGAGGTAGAACAAACGCACCGGCCAGGCCGCCTGATAGGTCTTGTGGGTGAAGAGCCGGTGGTAGCCGGCGGTTACCGAGACGCCGACCGCCAGCCAGAGCGCCACGAAGGTGATGACCTCCGGCCAGCGGAGTCCGCGAGCGAAGATGTACCACGGGGTCCCAATCAAGGCGATCAGGAAGGTTCCCAGGAGAAAAGCGATGTTGGGGTAATTGAGATGGTCTTGCTTCGCGTCGGTCACGTGCGTTCTCCCGAGAGGTTGGGAAGGTCTCCTGCTGCGAGAGAGCAAGAAGGCTGCCAGAAGGAGCCGCGCAGCCGGCCCGCGGCGGCACGGTTCTTGAACCGCTCGGCCCCGGAGGGCTTCCCATGACGACTCGAGCGCTGCTGACTGTCCTCTCATTGCTGCCGATCCTGTGCGTGGCTCCGCGCTGCGGCGAGACCCAGGAGGTTCCCGCCTTCGACCACCAGCTCGAGCACTTCACCGAGCTCGCAATGGCGGGGAAGGTGGCCGCCGCGGAGGCTTTCCTGCGGGAGCCGGCCTTCAGCCGCTCGGTCGACCGGGAAGGGCGAACGGCTCTGTTCGCCGCGACGGTCGCCGGCAACCTGCAGGTCCTGGAGCGGGTCCTTGCCCTGTCGCCCAATCTCGACCTTCGCGACGTCCACGGCGCGACCGCGCTGTTCTACTCGGCCACGGGCGGCACCGCGGTCCTCGGACGCCTGATCCAGGGCGGCGCGGACGTCAACTTGGCGGACCAGCGGGGCAGGAGCCCGCTCATCGTCGCGGTGCTGATGAATCGCATCGACACCGTAGGCCTGCTGCTCGCCGCGGGCGCCGACGTCAATCACCGCGATCGCCACGGCGCGACGGCGCTCTGCTATGCGGCGGATGCAGGCCTCTTCGAGTTGGCGGAGCTGCTGGTCAAGGGCGGCGCCGATCCCAAGCTGGCCGACGACAGCGGTGACACGCCGATGCAGATCGCCGGGGCCAAGTCCTTTTCCAAGATCGTGCAGCTGCTGCGCTACTGAGGCGAGTGAAGACAATGATTCGCCGCGCTCGCGCTCTGCTCCTGCTGAGCTCCATCATCCTGGCGTCCGTTGCGCTCGCGGCTATACCGGGACCGGCGTCCAACGTGGATCAGCCGGCGCCGTTCCCGCCGCCGCCAGCCGACGCCCAGATCCTGCTCGACCGGATCAACTTCTCGCCGGGGATGATCGACGGCAGATGGGGCGTCAACTCGCGCAAGGCGGTTGCCGCCTTCCAGCGGGCGCAGGACCTCCCGGTCTCGGGGCGGGTCGATCTTGCGACCTGGCACAGCCTCCTGGCGGTGAGCCACGATCAGGTCGTGGCGCTCTACACCATCAGCCAGGAGGACGCGAACGGGCCCTTCTACAAGATCCCGGACGACGTCGAAGAGCAGGCCAAGCTACCGGCGCTCGGCTATGGCTCGCTGCTCGAGCTGCTCGGCGAACGGTTCCACTGCTCCGAGACGTTGCTCCATGAGCTCAACGCGGGTGTGCGCTTTGCGGCCGGAGAGGCGATCCGGGTGCCCAACGTACGCAAGGTGGCCGAGGGTGTAACCCGCTCCAGGGCGGCGACCGCCACGGTGCGGATCGTGGTCTCCAGGTCGAGACACGAGTTGACCGTGGACAACGGTGGCCGTCTCCTGTTCTTCGCGCCGGTCTCGGCGGGCAGCGAGCACGACCCGCTGCCTCTGGGCACCTGGGAGGTGCGCAGCATCGTCCGAGACCCGGTGTTCCATTACGACCCCGAGCTGTTCTGGAATGCCGACCCCGGGCGGGCCAAGGCCACGCTCCCGCCCGGTCCCAACAACCCGGTCGGCCGGGTCTGGATCGACCTTTCGAAAGAGCACTACGGGATACACGGGACGCCGCGGCCGTCGAAGATCGGCACTTCGTTCTCCCACGGATGCGTACGCCTGACCAACTGGGATGCCCTGACCGTGGCCGGCCTGGTCAGAAAAGGCACTCCCGTCATCTTCGCGCCCTGACCAAGCTCAGGGGGTGAAGAGCCTTGACGGAGCACACGACCACCCCTGATTGTCGCCCCGGCCGTTCCCACGGGCGGCAGCTCGCCGGCCTGTCCCTCGGCGCCCTCGGGATCGTCTATGGCGATATCGGCACCAGCCCGCTCTACTCGATGCACGAGTGCTTCCACGCCTCCCACGGCGTCCCGGTCACCCGCGCGAACATCCTGGGAGTGCTGTCGCTCATCTTCTGGGCACTCATCGTCATCGTCACTCTCAAGTACCACGTCTATGTGCTGCGCGCCGACAACCGCGGCGAGGGCGGCATCCTCGCCCTGATGGCCCTGGTGCGCACCAAGATCGCCGGCAGGCGGCGGGTCGCGCTCTTCGTCGGCCTCGGCCTCTTCGGCGCCGCCCTGCTCTACGGCGACGGCGTGATCACGCCGGCGATCTCTGTGCTCTCCGCGGTGGAAGGCCTCAACGTCGCGACCAGCGTCTTCACCCCCTACGTGGTGCCGATGACCGTCACCATCCTCATCGGCTTATTCCTCTTTCAGCGCCGCGGCACCGGCGGCATCGGCAGCGTTTTCGGGCCGATCATGGTGGTCTGGTTCGTCACCATCGCGCTGCTCGGGATCGGCGGCATCGCCCGCCACCCTGCCGTGTTCGCGGCGCTCAACCCCATGATCGCCCTCCACTTCCTCGGCCGCAACGGCTTCCACGGCTTCCTCGCGCTGGGTGGGGTCTTCCTGGTGGCGACCGGCGGCGAAGCGCTGTACGCGGACATGGGGCACTTCGGCGAGCTGCCGATCCAGATCGACTGGTTCAGCCTGGTCGGCCCCTCACTGGTCCTCAACTACTTCGGGCAGGGGGGCCAGCTGCTCGACGATCCCAAGGCCTACGATTCGCCCTTCTACCATCTGGCGCCGGCATGGGCGCTCTATCCACTCGTGCTGTTGGCCACGGCGGCCACGGTCATCGCCTCGCAAGCCGTGATCTCCGGCGCTTTCTCGCTCACCCGCCAGGCGGTCCAGCTCGGCTACCTGCCGTTGATGAAGATCATCCATACCTCGGCGCGCCAGATCGGGCAGGTCTACATCCCCGGGGTCAACTGGCTGTTGATGACGGCCACCATCGGTCTCGTGCTCGGCTTCCGCACCTCCCCCAACCTCGCCGCCGCCTACGGCATCGCCGTCAGCACGACGATGGTCATCACCACCGTGCTCGCCTACTCCGTGGCCCGGCGCGTCTGGCGCTGGCCCTGGTGGCTGGCGCTGCTGGTGACTGGCGGATTCCTCACCGTCGATCTCGCCTTCTTCGGCGCCAACATGGTGAAGGTGGCGGATGGCGGCTGGTTCCCGCTGCTGGTCGGAGGCCTCGTGTTCCTCCTGCTGTCAACCTGGAGCCGCGGGCATACCGTGCTCGCCGATCACCTGGCGCGGGAGGCACAGCCGCTCGAGGAGTTCGTCGCCCAGCTGCGGCCCGGCGAGCCGCAGCGGGTGGCCGGCACCGCGGTTTTCCTCTCGCGCAGTCCCCAGGGCACCCCGCGGGCGCTGCTCCACAACCTCGAGCACAACCGGGTGCTGCACGAGAGGGTCGTCTCGCTGATGGTCGAGACCGAGGAGGTCCCGAAGGTGCCAGGGGAAGAACGGATCGAGGTGCTGCCGCTGGGCGCCGGGTTCTTCCGCGTCATCGCCCGCTACGGCTTCATGCAGAGCCCCAGCATGCAAGAGGTCATCGAGCAGGCGAAAGCCAAGGGGCTCGACCTCGATTCGGACCAGACCACGTTCTTCGTGGCGCGCGACTCGCTGGTGCCGAGCCGCAACCGCCAGATGTGGATGTGGCGGGAGCGGCTCTTCTCCTACCTGGGGCGCAACGCCCTCCACCCCACCGACTTCCTGGGCATCCCTCCCGCCAGGGCCATCGAGCTGGGCATGCAGGTCAAGCTCTGAGGCCAGGCCAATGACCGCGATCTGGCACCGGGTTCCCGTGATTGTCCGCGCTATCTTGGTGGGCCTCCTGGTCAACGAGGTGGGCCAGCTGGGAGCGGTATTCATCTTCGTCAACCTGAAGTTCTTCCCCCAGGTTCCGTGGCTGCTCCCCGCTGCGGCGGTATGGCTGTGGGGTTTCTGGCTCTACGTCAACGGCAGCGGATGGCCGCTGGTTTTCCTCCTCTTTCCGCTCAGAGGACTTCTCCGGCGAAGATCCCTGCTGGATGCCGGGCTTTACCTCGCCAGCTTCCCTTCGGCGCGTCCGATCCGCTGCTGCGTCCTTCCCACGTGCTTCTGAACCGTGCCCTTGAGCTCTCGGCCGCGGTCGCCTGTCGCCGCGCCGATCACCTCGTTCACCTTGCCCTTGACCTCCTTGACGATACCCTTGCCCTGGTTCTTTGCACCGTCTTTGCCAATTCCCATGGTGTCTCTCCTTGGCGACTGCGCCGCCCTGCTGACCAGCTTCAAGCTGTCAACGGTGCAAGGCCCGAGCCATGCCGGGTTTGAGGCCCGCCTCGCACGCCCTCGTTGCGGTCCGCGACCGCGCCGGCAAGAGAGTGACCGGCGAGGAGCTTCCCGGCTTGCGCCGGGTGCTCACCGCGCAGAGCGCGTACCTGGTGACTTCGATGCTGCAGGGGGCCGCAGCCAGTTCGACCGCGTCTCGCAGCCTCACCGCCAGCTCGGCAGCGCTTTCAAGCCGGTCGTTTACGCCGCCGCCTTCGAAGCCGGGCTCGCCACCCCGACCACGCTGCTCGACGACTCGCCGATCGTGGTCCGCTCCGGCAGCGCCGGCGAGGACCCGGTGGCAGCCGCCCATCGCGGCCGGCGAGCCTTTTGACTCCGAGGCCTTCGGGTTTGACCCAGAAGATGGCTTGTAGTCGCGGCGGGGTACCCGCCTGACGCGCTGCGGTGGGCTGACCTCCGGACTCCGAGCTCCGGAATCAGGTAGTAGCAGTTCCTATGCCACTCGCGCTTGCGCCCGCTTCGGGGTTGATACGGCGGCGCATGGCGCCGAGCAAGGTAAGGGCCAGGGCCAGGGCGATCGGACCGATGAAGATCCCGAGCAGGCCGAAGGCGGGCAGGCCGCCGAAGACGCCGAAGAAGACGACCAGCGTGCTGAGCTCCTCGGAGCCGCGGACCAGCCGCGGCCGGAGGACGGTGTCCGAGAAGAGCGACACGGCGAGCAGGCCCCAGAGGAGGAGGAAGATGGCGGTTCCAGGGTGGCCTTGCGTCCAGGCCCAGATGCCGCCGGGCAGCCAGACGATCGCGGTGCCGCCGATCGGCAGCAGGGAGAAGACCGCCATTGCCGCCCCCGCCAGGGCGGGAGAGCCGAGCCCAGAGATCCACCAGCCGATGCCCCCGATGACGCCCTGCACGAGCGCGCAGAGCAGCGAGCCGCGGAAGATGGCCACCATCATGTTGCGCAGCGAGCGGCTCAACTCGGTGCGCGCCTCGTCGTCTATCGGCAGCAGCTCGAGAGCCGCGGTGCCGATCTGCGCGCCGTCGCGGAACAGGAAGAAGAGCACGAAGAGCGCGATGGCGAAGGTGACAACGACGTCGAAGGCGCCGAGCAACAGCTTGCCGCTGAGGCCGGCGACGACTGACGAGGCGGTGGTGGCGAAACCCTCCGCCATCTTCTGGAACTCCTCCTGGGAGATGCCGGCCTGAGCCTTGAGCCCATCGAGGAGATGAGCGACCTGCGGCAGGGCCACCAAGTCCGAGAAGGAGGAGACCTTCTTCATCTTGAGCAGGGCAAGGCCGTGGCTCGCCACGGCGTTGGCTTCGTTGACCAGCATGCCGACGAAGAAGGCCGCCGGGAGGAGGACCAGCAGGGCCAGCGCCATGGCGAGCAGGGCGGCGGCGAGGCCGCGACGGCGACTCATCCGGCGCTCCAGGCGGCGCCAGGACGTCCAGGACGCCGCGGCAAACACCACCGCCCAGGCGATCCCACCGAGGAAGGGCAAGAGCACGCGCCAGCAGGCGTAACCAATGACTGCGACCAGGATCACCGAACCGAAGAACCTGGCCTGACTCGTCTCTTGCTGCGCGCGCATCGAACCCTCCTCGCCGCGCCTCCGCGAAAGACCACCTGCTGCGTGCCGTCAGCCATACACCTCTACAGGCGGAGCCAGCCGTTGTCAAGGTCGTGGCGAGCGTGCTGCAGACGGGATACGGAAAGAGGGCCGGATCGACGATGCGTGGACCCTGCGCGGCTGGCACAACCCCATGCCCGACCAGGAGACCGCGTGACGTCGCCAGATGAAACCGAGGCCGCGCCCGGCCGCCGCGAACGGCGGCGAGGCGCGATCCGGATTGCGCGTTGAATCAGAGGCAGCCAGCCGAACCCGATGCCTAGCGCTTAGGCTGCTGCTTCTGGGCCTGCGGCTGTCCCTTGGTCGCCGGTGGTGGCTGATGCAGGGGCCTGGCCTGAGCCGGCGCGTGCGCCGGGTGCTGGGAGGCCACCGCAACATGGCGAGGTGCCGGCGGGTTGGACCTGGCCGGGCCCTGCCGCGCGCCATGCTGCGGCGGGTTGGCGCTGGCGACGTGGCGAGGTGGCGAGTTGGGCCTGGCCGAGCTCTGCTGCGTGCCATGCGGCGTGTTGGCGCCTACGACATGGCGGGGTGGCGTGTTGGATCTGGCCGAGGCCTGTTGGGTGCGGTGCGGCGGCGGATTCGTGGCTGCGGCGTGAGAGCGTGCCACAGTGCCGCCGCTGGTGCGCGCCTGGGTGCGAGTGGTGGAGGGATTCGAGCTCGCGTGCTGCGTCCGAGAGCGGCTGACGTTATTGCGGCCATTCTGTCCCTGGTTGGGCAGGGTGGCCGACCGTGACTGGCCGCGGGCGGTAGCGCCTGGCTGGTCGCTACGTTTGGTGGACTGGGTATTGAGCGCCTGATGGCCGTTGGCGGTCCGGCTGCCGGCCGCGATTAGAGGTGTACCCGCCGATGCTGCCCGCAGTGCCGGGCGATTGACGAAGCTTTCGCTCCTGGTCTGCCGTGCCGCGTTGGTCACCACCCCTGGCTGATAGAAGGCGGCCTGGTTGCCCACCTGCACGCGCGGTACGGCGCGGCCGCTCACCTGCTCGATGCGCTGCACGCTCACGCCCTGATTGACGACGCGGTTGTTGACCACCGCGATGCCGTTGATGTTGGTGGTGCCGCGAATGATCTCGACGTTGCGCGTCGGGGACGCGATGAAGGTGCCAAGGCGCGGTTCCAGAATGGCGCGCTCGGGCACGAAGCAGTAGTACGTCGGGACGAGCGCGGCGTTCAGGTCAAAGCCGCCGAAGCTGACTCCGACGCCGACGGTGAAGCCGACCTCCGGCGGCAGCGCCGCCCAGCCGACATAGCCGCCGCCGTTCCGCCAGTCCACCCACGCCGGCGCCCAGACATTGCCTGGCACCCAGCCCCAGCCCAGCCCAGCGTCGTGGTACCAGCGGCCGTAGTGGAAGGCAGCCCAGCCCCAGGGCTCATCGGCGACCCAGGTCCACCCATAGTCGGTGTAAACCCAGTGGCCGGTGGTGTACGGACGCCAGCCGGCAGCGACCCGCGGTCTCCAGACCTCGCCGTAGCGCGCGTGCCTCCCCCACCGGCCGTAGGGCGAGAGCCGCTGGTGGAAGTACTGAGTACCGGCCTGACCGGCATCATCTTGCGCTGCGCCGTCCCCTCGGTAGCCCGCCCGGGCATCGCCTCGGTCGTCGCCCCGGGCATCGCCCCGGCCGTCTCCCCGGCTGTCGCCTTGGTCCGACCGTTGGGAATAGGCCATCCGGCTCCCGACCAGGGTGCCGAGCAGCAGGAATAGTGCAAGCTTGGTGATTCTCATGGTTTTTCCTTCTACGGTCGCGCCAGCGAGAGGCGCTTATCGCCCCGCTCCGTCGGTTCCGATTTGTAGGTAACCTGGGGGTGGAGGGAGCCACGGACAACTGGCTGACGACTCGACCTGGAGGTCTACCCACCGACTCGTCAGGGCAATTCCCGCGCCAGCCTGAGATGGCGAGTTTTCCGACGAGCCGCGGAGTACCGCGAAGCAGGTCGGCTGTACACACCAGTTCGGCAGAGCGGAAGAGCCAAGCGGCCGATCCGTACCGCCATATCCGCCGCTGAAGATCAAGCACAGGGAGGATCGCTACGAGATTGAAGGTCAAGCTCTTGAGGATAGCTACGAGTTTCGAGGACCAACACAGGGCGCCGACGATGGCAGGACTTGCACGGTTTGGTGCAGATCCAGGTGTCGAGCTTCCCGGTACGCCGCAAGCGTGCGTACCGGGATAGTCTCAAAGGTCGCCTGGAAACCGACCGCGTCGCGATCGGTCGAAATCCGCCGCAGCGCTCAGCGGGGGGAAGGTGGCTTCGCGGGAGGCTTTTGCTGTTGCTTCTGCTGTTGTTTTTGCCGTTGCTTTTGCTGTTGCCCCCCTGGGCGTTGTTGTTGCGCTGCTGCGGCGGTCGGCAATCAAGAGCAGACTACGCCGTTCGCCTGCGCATCGCCGCCAAGCCGGACAGGATCAAGAGGGATGACCGGGTGGCTCCAGGCTGACGAGCGGGAAGAGGAGGCTGTCACAGGGCCGGAGCTATCCGGCTTCGTACTCGCGCAGCCGGTTGTACAACGTGCGCAGGCTCACGCCCAGCGCGTCCGCTGCCTGGCGCTTGTCGCCCCCAAAGTGGTCGAGGGAGGCGAAGATCAAGCGGCGCTCGGCTTGGGCCAGCGTTTCGATCGAGCCCGGGAGCCGTCCGTCATCCGCCGCCGGCACCTGGCCGGACAGCTCGGGCGCGAGGCAGGACGGGCCGATCTCGCCGCTCTCTTCCTTGGCCAGGATGAAGGCGCGGTGGACGACGTTCTTGAGCTCACGCACGTTGCCGGGCCACGCGCATCGGCCCAGGATGGCGATGGTCGTCGGCGCCAGGGTCTTGCGCGTGCCCTCCTGCTGGTTGAGCTCGCCGAGGAAACTCTCGGCCAGGGCCGCGATATCCTCTCTCCGCTCGCGCAGCGGCGGCAGGTGGATCGGGAAGACCTTCAGCCGGTAGAGCAGATCCCTGCGGAACTTGCCTTCCGCCACCGCGGCGTCGAGATCGCGGTTCGTGGCGGCGATGATGCGCACGTCGATCTTCACCAGCTTCTCGCCGCCAACCCGCGCCAGGACGCCGGCTTCGAGCACGCGCAGCAGCTTGGCCTGCAGCTCGGGCGGCATCTCGCTCACCTCGTCGAGGAACAGCGTGCCGCCATCGGCGCGTTCGAAGTAGCCATGGTGGACGCGCTCGGCGCCGGTGAAGCTGCCGCGCTCATGGCCGAAGAGATCGCTGTCGATCAGGTTGGGAGAGACCGCCGCGCAGTTGACGACCAGGTAGGGCTTGCCTTGTCGCCGGCTGAGCTCGTGGACCGTTTGCGCCACCAGCTCCTTGCCCGTGCCACTCTCGCCGGTGATGAGCACGGTGGCGGTGGAGGGCGCCACCATGCCCACGTGGTCATAGACCTTCTGCATCGCCGGCGAAGAGCCGACGAGCAGACCGAAGCGGCCGAGTTGGCGCACCTGGCGGCGCAGCTCGCCGATCCTGGGCCGCAGCTCACGGGTACGCGCGAGGTTGGCCAGCATCGTCCTGAGCCGCGCCGCGTCGACCGGCTTCGTCAGGTAGTCGCAGGCGCCGCAGCGCAGCGCTTCGACGGCGGTGCCCACGCTGGAGTGCCCGGTGATCACCACGATCTCGGCGCGGTCCGTTTGCTCCTTCAGGTCCTGAATGAGGTCGAAGCCGGTGCCGTCGGGGAGGATCAGGTCGAGCAGCACCACGTCGGGAGGCTCGGCGAGCAGCCGGCCGCGCGCTTCGCGCAAGCTGCCGGCGGTATGCGCAGCGAAGCCCTGCTCGGCGACCAGGGTCGCGAGCGCGCGCTGGGAGTTCTTGTCGTCGTCCACCACCAGGGCATGCAGCATGGCGGTCATCTGCCCCGCCCGAGCGCCGGCACGCGCACACGGAACTCGCTGCCCCGGCCCGGCGCGCTACCGACGCTGATCTCGCCACCGTGCGCCTCGACGATCGAGCGCGCCACGTAGAGGCCGATGCCGGTGCCGCTGCTCTTGGTGGTGAAATGCATGTCGAAGATGCGCGGTCGCACCTCCTCCGGAATGCCGGGCCCATTGTCGGTGATCAGCACCTCGGCATGGTCAGGGAGCGCCTCGAGGCGCAGCTCGAGCGCGCCGCCGTCGGACATCGCCTCGAGAGCGTTGATGGCGACGTTCAGGATGGCCTGCTTCAGGCGGTCGCGCTGACCGGCAATGCGTAGCGCCGCCCCCGGCAGGTGAGCCTCGAGAGCCACGTGCTGCAGGCGCGCCTGCGGCAGCAGCAGGCGCTCGATCTCCTCCACCATGGCGCGCGCGTCGAACTCCTCGCGCCCACGGCCGGCAGGGGTGGTCTCGGCA
>Ga0307479_10001082_pt1 | contig 24654 bp, 18 predicted proteins | sample atmos_gasesECM4C_FD_203743 | JGI IMG/M metagenome (GOLD analysis project Ga0307479, IMG submission 203743) | Hardwood forest soil microbial communities from Morgan-Monroe State Forest, Indiana, United States - atmos_gasesECM4C_515 | ecosystem: Environmental > Terrestrial > Soil > Temperate... | reverse complement strand
CGCCACCTCCTACCGTGGCGATTTGCAAGCCTTCGGAACGAAAAATTAAAGCGCTGACCGGCAGGATGTAGGTGGGCACCTCATTCGGCAATTGGAGATGCACCTCGGTGTAAGCGCCCGGCAGAAGTTCTCCAGTTGGATTTCCCACGTCCACCTCGACGAGAAGCGTGCGCGAGGTGGCGTTAATCGCGTTCGCCGTTCGCATCAGCTTGCCGTGGAAGCGGCGACCGGGGAGTTCGGCGAGCGTCAGATCGGCGGTCAGCCCGGGCTTCGCCGATTGCGAATACTGCTGGGGAACGTATACATACACGCGCAATTGATTCGTGGACGCGATGTGGAAAAGTTCGCGTAGGTTGCCGGAGTTAGAGACAGGAGCGCCGCCGTTGCCCGAACCTCCGTTCGCGCCAGAATCGATGAGTTGGCCGACGTCCGTGTTGCGCGCGGTGATTACGCCGTCGAACGGGGCGTAAATCATCTTAAAAGACTGCAATTGTTCGAGGCGCTTGACGTTCGAACCCACCGATGCCACCGTGGCCTTTTGGGCTTGATAGGCTCCGATGGCGTTGTCCACGTCCTGCTTCGAAACCGAGTCGGTGCTTTTGAGATCCTGGTAACGCGTGGCGGTGATTTCCGCCAAGTGATAGTTCGCCTGGGCCGTGTTCAATTCGGCGCGCGCCTGCGCAAGCTGTTGATCCACTTCCGGCGTGTCAATCTCAGCCAGAAGTTGGCCGCTTTTCACATGAGCGCCGATGTCCGAGTACCACTTCTTCAGATATCCGTTCGTTCGCGCATAGATCGGAGCGTCCGTGAACGCCTGGATGTTTCCGGGAAGCACAATTTCTTGCTGGGGCGCACCGCGCTTTGGATGGACGACTTTTACCGTCGGGATGGCGAGATCGTACGTCTCGGTGCGCAAAGCCGCCTTAGCTCGAAGGCGCGGCACAATGCCGCCGACCACTACGATCGCCACGATTAGCAACACGACGACGGCAATCAGGACGCCGTGCTTTGAGTGCGGACCTTCGCGCCCAGGCGGATTCCCACCGCTCTTGTTTGCTTCCGTTTTCTCCAATGTGGCCCGCTCACTCATGAATTCCTCTTTCGGCTTGACCTCTCCTAGAATATCAACTTCGGGCCTATTTCGTTCAGCGAGAAGTGGCGTACGCCGCTGAATCCTTCCGGCGCCAGCTGTGCACCAAGGCGAAGAATACCGGGACGAAGAACAAGGTGGCAACGGTAGCGAACAGCAGCCCGCCGATCACCGCGCGCCCCAGGGGCGCGTTCTGTTCGCCGCCTTCGCCGAGCCCGAGTGACATCGGCAGCATGCCGATGATCATGGCGAGGGCCGTCATGATGACGGGCCGGAAACGCGTGAATCCCGCCTCGAGCGCCGCTTCCGCAGGAGTCTTGCCTTCCTCGAACTTTTCCTTGGAGAAACTGATTACCAGAATGCTGTTCGAGGTGGCGACGCCCATGCACATAATCGCGCCCGTAAGCGCGGGCACGCTTACCGTCGTTCCGGTAACAAACAAGAACCACACGATGCCCGCAAGAGCCGCGGGCAGCGCCATAAGAATGATGAATGGGTCGAGCCAGGATTGGAAGTTGATCACAATCAACAAATAAACCAAGACGATTGAAAATCCGAGCCCAGCCAGCAGTCCGATGAACGAGGAGTTCATCGTCTGAATTTGGCCGCGGGTGATGATCTCGGAGCCCTTGGGAAGATCCTTTTGACTCCGCTTCAGGATGGGCTCGATGTCGCTCGCCACTCCACCGAGGTCGCGTCCCTCGACCGCGCCGTAAATATCGATCACCGTCTGAATGTCGTAGTGGGAGACGACGCCCATCTCAGAGCCGCGGCTGAAGGAGGCCAGGCCGGCAAGGATCTGAGGAGCGCTCGTGCCATTCGTGATGGGAATGTTTTCGAGATCCTGCAAGGATTCCACGCGGTACTGAGGCGTCTGAGCCGCAATGTTGTAGCTTACACCGGTTTTGGGGTCGAGCCAGAATGTAGGCGAGGTTTGGAAGCTACCACTCAGTGAAATGAGGAGATCGCTGGCCACGTCGCGCTGCGTAAATCCTACCTCGCTCGTCTTTGTGCGGTCCACGTCGATGTGCAGTTTCGGATAATTGAACGGCTGCTGGATTCTGAGGTCGACCGCACCCGGAATGAACTTCAGCTCGTTCAAGAGCCTTCCAGCGAACTCCCGATTGGCGGACAAGTTTCGGCCGACAATCTCAATATCAATCGGCGCAGGCAAACCGAAATTCAGGATTTGGGTGACGATGTCCACGGGAAGATCGTAGAAAATAACTCCGGGGAAATCCTTCGACAGGTTGGCGCGAAGGTCGCGGACATATTCCTTCGTCGGCCGGTGCTTGGGCGCGAGTTCCACTTGGATATCGGCGTCCGCCGGTCCAATGGGAGCGGACGTGCTGTAGGAAAGATTGATGCCGCTATAGGGGAGACCGATGTTGTCGATGATGGTCGTCAGTTCTTTCGGGGGAATCTGCTTGCGGATGTCCGCTTCGACGCGATCGCACAAAGCGGCGGTTTCCTCAATGCGAGTTCCCGTCGGCGCGCGCATGTGGAGCTTGAACTCGCCGCTATCGACGCCCGGGAAAAAGTCGCGCCCGAGCCATGGCAAAAGCAAAAACGAGAGCAGGCAGGCGGCAAAAAAAAGGACCACGAAGGCGCGGCGATGTTCGATCGAAGCGTCGAGCAGACGATGGTAGCGCTCGCGGAGCCGTTCGAAGCTGTGTTCAAACTTTGCCTGGACTACCACGAAGGGGTTTCGCGATTTCGCCGTCTCCTCGCGGCGTTCTTCTTCGGTCTGCGATGCCAGCAGGAACTTGGCCATGGTGGGCACCAGTGTTCGTGACAGCAGATAAGACGCGAGCATCGCGAAGACTACCGCTTCCGCCAAAGGCACGAACAGATACTTCGCGACACCCGAAAGAAAGAACATGGGAACGAATACAATGCAGATGGAAAGCGTCGATACCAGAGCCGGCACGGCGATTTGCGAGGCGCCGTCCAAAATCGCCTGCACGATTTCCTTGCCCTGATCGATGTTGCGATTGATGTTTTCGATTTCGACCGTCGCGTCGTCGACCAGGATTCCGACGGCAAGGGCCAGCCCGCCGAGCGTCATAATATTGATCGTTTCACCCAGCGCGCTCATCACTATTATGGACGTGAGAATCGAAAGCGGAATGGAAACGGCAATAATCAGGGTGCTCCGCCAGCTCCCCAGGAAAATGAGGATCATCAAACCCGTCAAGCAAGCAGCGATCACGCCTTCCCGAATCACGCCGTTGATCGATGCGCGAACGAACAGCGACTGGTCCGAGAGAGGATGAATATCCACCTGGGAAGGCAGCGACGCCTCGACGCTGGGCAGCTTCTTCTTTATGTTCGAAATGATGTCCAGCGTTGAGGCATTCCCGTTTTTCAGCACCGACATCAGCACCGAGCGCGATCCGTCCACCCGCACAATGTTCGTTTGCGGCGGGTAACCGTCCCTCACGAAAGCCACATCGCGAATATAAATCGTCGAGTTGCCTACGGTCTTTATCGGGACGTCGTTCAGATCGTTGACCAACACCGGCGCTCCGTTCATCTCCACCTGATAATCGAACGGTCCGATCTTGGCAGTCCCGGCGGGGAGAATCAGGTTTTGGGCGCTGATGGTATTCACCACGTCCACTGGTGATAGCCCCTTGGACTGAAGCTGGGCGGTATTCAAGTCCACCATCACCTGCCGTTGTTTTCCGCCGTACGGATAAGGCATCGCGACGCCCGGTATCGTTACCAGGTTCGTCCGAATGAAATTCACGCCTATGTCAAAGAGTTGCTGCTCGTTAAGCTGCGGACCGGCAAGCGCAAGCTGCAGAATCGGCACCGTCGAAGCATTGTATTGAATAACCAGCGGCGGGGTCGCGCCGGGCGGAAGTTGCCGCAACGCCGTTTGAGAGATGGCCGTTACTTGGGCGACCGCCGCGGCGATCTGCACGTTCGGATGAAAAAAGATCTTTATGACAGAAATTCCGTTCAGCGATTGCGATTCGATGTGCTCGATGTCGTTCACGGTGGTCGTGAGCGATCGTTCGTAGCCGAAAACGATCCGGTTGGCCATGTCCTCGGGCGACAGTCCGGCATAGTTCCAGATCACGCTGACGACCGGGATATTAATGTTCGGAAAGATGTCGGTCGGAGTCCGCAGGATGGCGACCGGACCAAGAATGAGGAGCAAGATGGAGGCCACAACGAAGGTGTACGGCCGCCGTAAAGCGAGTCTAACGATCCACATCGATCATCCTCAACCCCTGCTTATGCACCGGATCCAATGTATTTGATTTGACGCCTGTTAGCGCCTATGCGTTTCATAACAATCAGATTATGCCCTCCTGTCGGATAAAAGCGTCCTCGAATTATATTCTTCCCTGCAACTTTCTTGGATGAGCCGGGTTTTATTTTGGAACCAGAAGATTATGGGAAGGAAATACGGAATAGGAAGCGGCGGTTTGGAGTCTAAGGGAAAGGGAGCATCCATTGTCAGCCACTGTGATGACGCTTCTGTTCTTGCTTCTTTTCCTGGCCATCGCGATCCTAAGCATTCTTGCGCCTTTCCTGGGGTTGGGCTTCATGATCTGGAAACGGCATCGCTTTCTCGATCATTCGCGAGTTTCCCAACAGAATCTACTTAAATAGATCAACGGTTCCTCGCCCGCTCCCGCTGGGCCCCTCGACGTCACAGGTGATAAGATCACCGGCAACCAGGGAAACTGGTGCCGCGGCGCATGCGGCGAGGCGCCCGAGTGATGAAATCCATCGAACTCGAGATTAACGGCAAACGGCATCAGGTTTACTCCGACCCGCAGACGCGTCTGCTGTACGTCCTCCGTGACGAGTTGGGCCTCACCGGAAGCAAATACGGTTGCGGAGAGGGACAGTGCGGAGCCTGCACGGTTCTAATTGGCGGGAACGCCCGCCGATCGTGTCAGATTTCCCTCAGCGCGGTCGCGGGAAAACCAATCACTACAATCGAAGGCCTCGAGCAAAACGGCCGGCTGCATCCCGTGCAACAGGCGTTTGTTGACGCTGGCGCGTTTCAGTGCGCCTTTTGCACGCCCGGGATGATCATGAGCAGCCTCGCCCTGCTCGGCCAGAATGCAACTCCCAGCGAATCTGAAATCGTGCAATTCCTGCAAGGGAACATCTGCCGTTGCGGAACTTATCTTCGTATTGTTGATGCGGTCGAGCGCGCTGCAAAAACGATGCGGGAGCGCAAATCATGAGCAGCTCTGCGCAAGGATCTAGTTCTGAGCCGGAACGCTACGAGTTCCGCGCCCGACCGATTCATCAATTCGCATGGACGCGCCGCAGTTTCTTCAAGGCTCTCGGCGCGGGGATTGTGGTTTTCACCGTCGCGAAGGATGCGCTCGCGCTACAGGAGTCGGGCGGCGCGCGCCGTCGCGATGAGCGGGAACCTCCGAAGGAGATCACGGCGTGGCTGCATGTGGGCGAAGACGGCAGCGTAACTGCGTTCACCGGAAAAGTTGAGATTGGGCAAAACATCCGCACGTCGCTGGCCCAGAGTGTCGCAGACGAACTTCGGGTTCCGTTCGATGCGGTCCGCATGGTGATGGGCGATACTGCGTTGACTCCCTACGACATGGGCACCTTCGGCAGCCGCACCACTCCGACGATGTCGCCGCAGCTTCGCCGCATGGCGGCTGCTGCGCGAGACCTGCTTGTGCAAGTCGCTGCGAAGGAGTGGAACGTCGCGCCGGAGAAGCTAACCACGGCGGATGGGAAGGTCACCGCCACCGCTACCGGAAAATCGATTGGCTATGGCGAATTGGCCCGTGGCAAGGCGCTCGCGCGAACCATTCCCGATGAAGATCCGGTTACGCCGCCGGAGCGCTGGACGATTGCGGGAAAATCGGTCCCGAAGGTCGATGCGTACGCTTTCGTGACCGGCAAGCACGAATACACTTCCGACCTGCGTCCCCCTGGACTTCTGTACGGCAAGGTATTGCGGCCGCCATCGTTCGGCGCAACGCTTGTATCGCTGGACGCGAGTGCGGCGCAGGCTATGGCTGGAGTTGTAGTTGTGCACGACGGCGAATTTGCGGCGGTTGCGGCGCCCAGCGAACGCGAAGCTCAAAAAGCGGTAGACGCAATGCACTCGGAATGGAAAACGGTGCCGCAACCGTCGAGCAAAGAACTGTTCACCTATTTAAAGCAGAATCCTGAAAGCGGCGATCACGAGTACCACAAGGAAGCCGGTTCGATGGACGACGGCCTTCGACGCGCGGCGCATCGCCTGGAGCAGACCTACACCGTCGAGTACATCGCGCACGCGCCTCTCGAACCGCGCGCCGCCGTAGCGGAGTGGGCGCGCGGAAAGCTCACTGTTTGGACCGGAACGCAGCGCCCGTTCGCGGTTCGCGACGATCTCGCCGAAGCACTTCACGTTCCGCACGAGCGCGTGCGCGTCATGGTGCCCGACACGGGTTCCGCCTACGGCGGCAAACATACCTCCGATGCGGCGCTGGAAGCGGCGCGGCTGGCCCGTTCAGCCGGGCACCCTGTGAAAGTGGTGTGGACTCGCGAAGAGGAATTTACGTGGGCGTATTTCCGTCCCGCCGGTGTCATGGAGATCAAAGCAGGGGTCGCGAGCGACGGCACGCTCACGGCATGGGAATTCCACAACTACAATTCGGGCGCAGCCGGGATCGGTACCCCTTATGCCGTGCCGAACCAGCGCATTCAATTTCATTTCGTTCGCTCGCCGCTGCGGCAAGGTTCCTATCGCGGCCTGGCGGCAACGGCGAATCACTTCGCGCGAGAATCTCATATGGACGCGCTGGCCCGCGCCGCAAAAATCGATCCTCTTGAATTCCGGCTGAAGAATCTTTCGGACGCGAGGCTGCGCGCTGTGTTTGAAGCGGCGGGAAAATCGTTTGGCTGGCCCGCAGCAAAATCAAAGCCTGGGCAGGGATGCGGTCTGGGCGGAGGAGTCGAGAAGGGCGGTTACGTAGCCACGTGCGCGGAAGTAGCGATCGACGGTGAATCAGGTGAAGTGCGCATCGTGCGCGTGGTGACGGCATTCGAATGCGGGGCCATTGTGAATCCCGATGGGCTTCGCAACCAGATTGACGGCGCGAATATCATGGCAATCGGCGGCGCGCTTTTTGAAGCCGTCGCATTTGAAAATGGCCGCATCACAAATCCGAGGTTCTCGACCTATCGCGTCCCGCGCTTCCGCGATGTCCCTCGAATAGAAACTGTGTTGATCGACCGCAAGGACATTCCGTCGGCCGGCGCCGGCGAAACTCCACTCCTGGGAATTGCGCCCGCAATCGCCAACGCCATTTTCGACGCGACGGGCGTGAGGCTTACTTCCATGCCTTTAGCGCCAAACGGCCTCCAGGCATGATCGCACCCTCACACCTGGAAGCGAGTGACTTCCTTTACGGCACGATAGGCTTGATCGATGGCTTCGCTGGTGTAGGCGAAAGCGCCGGCGTCTGAATTCGCGATCGAGATGCGCCCAAAAGGCCGGCGGCCGACAACGCATGGCTGTTCATCGGCCGGCCAGTCCGGATCGTACAAGGAGTTGTATTCATAGGCGTAGCCGTGCGGCCAGCGATTCACCGTGATCGCCTGGATATCTCGCGCGGAATCGAAGCCGCCGTCCCCGAGCATTCGCCCCAGCTGCCCGCGAATATTGCGCTCGAAGGTTTCATACGGAGTCTGAAACAGTTCCGTCCGGCCGGCCACTTGTTGCTGCCGCGCCGGCAATCCGGGTCTACACGGCACTCGCTCCAGGTGAAGGACGCACGGCTCGTCCGAATTTCCGGTGAATTTGTATTCGCCCATGCTGACCGGAAAATCCATCCCGACCGTATCGAAGTAGCTTCCCGGGCAATCGGCCAGGCTGATGCGGAGCTTCTCAAACGCGCGCCAATTGCGAATCAGCACATTGGTGTATACGAGAGGCACTTTCGTGCCGTACTCGAGCGCATCTTTTTGCTCCCTCGACATCTCCGGACACAGATACGGAATCACCATGTTCCAGCACGCGAGAATACAGGCGCCGCCGCGGACAGAATGCGTTTGCCCGCCCCGCACATAGGTGACTTCTACTTCCTTGGACGCCGCCATGTCGCCCAGATTGCGCGCGGCGACGGCGGTGCTGTTCAAGCGAATCCGCACCGGGGATGCCGGATCATCGAGGCGCGCGTAGTTCATTTTCGCCGTGACGATGTCTTCCATCGTGTGGCCTGGGGCGGCTGCCGGAATCAACTCGCGCACCAGCAAGCGTGCAATTGAAGCGCCGCCGTCAGGAAAGTGATAAATGTACGGAGCGCCCTCGTCACGCTTGGTGATTTCGGCTCCCATTCCCGGCCCATACTTGCCGGAGAGATCCATTCCCTGGAATCCGGGGTATCCGAGGCCTGCGCAATCGCCAGCTGGAACCGCGTCAATGCCCACGCCGTACAGCCCATAAGTTCTCTTCTGAAGAAACGGAATCGCATCGGCGTGCACTTGGACATGTTCCAGCAGATAGTCCTTGTAACTGATCCTCGCCAGGAGAACCTTCTTGTCCCACGAAGTCATGCCCGGCAGATAGTCGACTTTCTGAGTGAAAAGACGAGCGAGGTCTTTCTGAGCTTCAGGCGAAAGAGGGGTCTTCGCAAGAAACTCAGGCCACGAAGGCTCTCCGCGGCCGGACACGAGTTTGTCCACGCCGAATGTTTCCTTATCGAAGAACACACCGGAAGAAAGTCCGCGTGACTTATAGAACCCTCGGTCCAAGTATTTTTCAAATCGCTGAACTTCAATGTCCAGTTCCTTCAGAAGCCCCGCGGCTTCGTTGCTGTATCGCAGCGGTGAATCGATCGACTGTGTGCCTCCATACCCGAGAATCATGCGATGGCCCGCGTGATACTCGTTTCGCTTGGCGTGCCCGCCGAAATCGTCGTGGTTGTCGAGTATGAGAATCTTCGCCTTCGGCCCCGCAGTCTTGCGGAAGAAATGCGCGGCTGAGAGGCCGCTGATTCCACCGCCGACAATGATCAGGTCGTATCGCTCGGAGTCCGGCGTAGCACTCGGCCAGCCGTTGCCGTCACGCAGTTGTTGATGAGCGACCTCCCACGAACCGTCGTGGCTGCCCCTCATGCCGGTACGAGTCGGCGGATAATATTGGGGATCTCGTTCAGGAGCCATGGGCGATTGCGGCAAGCCAAAAGCTTCGAGCCATTTCGAATGTGACGGAAGAAGCGATACTCCGGCGGCGACTGCGAAACCGTTCAGGAAATCACGGCGGGTAATACGGCGGTGCATGCCGAGTTCATGGTCCGACTTCTCACACTTCACGATCTCCTCGCAGAATGTGACCGCCGGGGAAATACGGGCAGGTCCCGGGTCCCCGGCTTTAGATTTTGCCGAAATGAGGATACCGCAGCCGCTCAATTCCTGCGGAGAAATCTTGGAGTCATAGGGAGGTTCGCCTGACGATCTCCTCCTGGAATTCCTGCAACAGAGGCAGGAGCAGTTTCCAAAATGTGCAGGAGGGCCGAGAGATAGGCGGGGTATCCGCGTACGCCCAGATTACGAATACCCCGGAATTCTATCGAGCGGGCGCGCTTTGGATGAACTGGAATGCGTCGTCGATGCTGCGCGGCGCCGCGTGTGATCCCAGTCCGTTCGATTCCACCTTCGTAAACTGAGGACGCCTGCGCGGCGAAAACCTCGCCGGGTCGAAAGCGCCCCTCTTCATCTGAAAGACCCAAACATATTCGTGCTTGCTTTTATCAAGCTCGGACGCGGAAACCACCGTGTCGTCCGCCCTGGTCATCGGATTCCAATCCGAGAAGCCACCCTTATCGGTGTGCACGGCCGTGGGCATTGTGGAGTTATAGAACGCCACGTCGTGCGTGAAAATCACGACGAAATCTACCTTGTTGGGCGACGAAGCAGGGCAAATACCGGGATACTTCTTCTGGCGATTCTCCACTATCCACTTATACTGCATGGGCGAAAGTCCATACGCGGAGAAATAAGTCCCGCAGGACGGGTTGGCGCTTTCGTCTTCGATCACGCGCTCGGGATAGTCCTCGGATTCGGGCTCGGTAGTGGCGGCGATGGTCCGAGTTGTGGCGACTGGTTCGGCTCTGAGCGTAGCCGAACTTGTTTCAACTGCGGTGATGGCTCTTGGCGTCGGACTTGCCGTAACGGACGCCATAGCAACCGAATACTGGCCGCTGCCGCTCGCCGCTGACCCTGAGGCGGCAGTCGCAGTCCTCACCGCAGGCGCCGGTCCTATGTTTGAAGCAGAGCTCGTCGAACTGGGTGGAGCTACCGCGGGACGCGCAGGCTTGCTCGGAGGCGGCTGCGTCGTTTTCGCTTTGCTCGTGACTGCCTTATCGCCTTTCTGAACTAGCGCTCTCGATGCGGTCGATTCTGCGGGGTTTGGCGAAGCAGCAGCGGAACGAGAAGTGCTGTTCGGAGACGGTTGTGTTGCGGCTGGCTTCTCTGCTGCGCTTACGCTGCTTTCCGCCGTGGTGATACTCATCGAAACAGCATCGGTAGCGTTTGCCGATGCAGCAACCGGCTGCAGCGATTGACTCGATCGATCCTGCGCTCGGGGAGCCGCAACCTTTATCTCCGCAGGTTTTTCGTGCAGCGGAATCGCCGCCACTGCCACTGGCGCAGCGGCGGCCGAGGATGCACTCGGCTGGGCAGCAGCGCCACGCGCCGCGCGAGCCGCTCGCGCTTGCGCCGCAAGGGACAGCTCTTCAGCCGGCTTCTCCTCATTGGCGTCCGCAGTCAGTGGCTTGGGGAGCGCAATTTCCGGCACGTAGCCTTCCGCGCCGCTCTGCGTCCGAATTTTCACGAACCCTTTCTGTCGCGCTAAAATCTCCACCGTTTCGCCGCACTTCACTTTGGCCTGTACTTCAAAGCTGATCAAGGAATCGTACAGCCACACTCGATCCTGGTTTGCGGCGCATTTAAGCGGCGCGCTTTCGCCGGCCAAAGCTGGCATCGCAAAGCACAGCCCGGCCCATGCACCGAGCAATCGAAATGTAAGATTCATTTTGCCTCCGAGAATGTTGAGGCGAGGGAGATCACCCAAACTTCCGCAGGTCAAGAATTTCCACCCTGCACAAGTATCCGCGACGCCGATCAACCGGAGCAACTGGCCGAAAGGACAGAAAAAGGACGGCTCACCGGGGCGCTCCCGCTTTCGAATTCTCTTCACCTAGCGTGTTTATGTTAATGTGCAGCGTCTGGAGGTGCGAACACATGCGCTGTGGCTCGTCGCTGTCGACCGTTGGATTCTTCATCATTTTGTTTTTTTCCGTCGCTCCAGCTCGCGCGCAGCAGGCCCCGCAATCACCCCAGGAGGGCGCTCTTGTGCCACAGGAGGGCGATTTCGTCATCCCTGATTTTCATTTCAAGTCGGGAGAGACGCTTCCGGCCCTGAGGATGCATTACCTGACGTTTGGTAAGGCCGTTAAGGACGCGAGTGGCCGCACCACCAACGCGGTGATGATTCTTCACGGCACGGGAGGCAGCGGCCGCACATTTCTGCAGCCGGTATTCGGGGGCGTACTCTTCGGTCCCGGCCAACTCCTCGATTCCAACCGCTATTTCATCATCATCCCCGACAACCTCGGCCATGGTAAATCGACCAAGCCGAGTGACGGCCTGCACGCTCGCTTCCCGCAATACGAATACGCAGACATGATCGCGGCGCAGCGCGAACTCGTCGAAAAGGGCCTGGGAGTGAATCATCTGCGTTTAATCTTGGGCACCTCCATGGGCTGTATGCACTCGTGGATGTGGGGCGAAACCTATTCCGATTTTATGGACGCGCTGATGCCTCTTGCTTGCCTGCCCGTTCCAATTGCCGGGCGTAACCGGATCTGGCGCAAAATGGTAATGGACGGCATTCGCCAGGATCCCGACTGGAAGAACGGCGATTACACCACGGAACCGCGCGCCGCCCTGCAAATTGCCGCGGATTTTCTGTTGATTGCCGGGAGTGCTCCGCTACAAATGCAGAAGGATCTCAGCGTTCGCGATGCTGCCGATAGATTCCTCGAAGGCTACATCGGCCGCACTACCGAACACCTCGATGCCAACGACCTGCTCTACGCCGTCAATGCCTCTCGAAACTACGATCCTTCCCAGCGCCTCGGAGATATAAAAGTCCCGGTGATGTTCGTAAATTCCGCTGACGATTTCATCAATCCTCCAGAACTGGGCATTGCCGAGCGCGAGATCAAGCGCGTGCCGAAGGGGCATTTCGTGCTGATCCCCGCCTCCGAACAGAGCCACGGCCATGGCACGCATACTTATGCCGCCGTCTGGCAACAGTATCTGAAGGAGCTTATTGACCACTCGGGAAATGGAATGCCCTAAAGCGCAGGCTGCCCGCCTTCACCGTGTCCGATTGCGCCGTAGTTTTACCATTTTAGGGCCGTAAAGCCCCCGGCGTTCAGTCCGGGGTCCGGGGATATAAGGCTTGCTTTTCTGGATTCTTGGTTCATAAACTCTCGGCGTCCTGAAAAACGGACCTAGGGCTGGATAAGCCCAATGTGAAGCCTGTGGAGATTCGGCGCAGTAAGGCCGGTCTGTGAAGCAGGAACCCGCCGAAGCGCCCATGAGAATCTATCATGGCAACGCCGTAGGAATCCTCGCCATTCATGGCGGGGAGGATGTCAACTCTATCCCTCAACGGGAAAGAAAAAAAAGGCGCCGATTCCGGCGCCTTTTTCCTCTTGGGCCCTTTTTTGAGCTTTCCACACACCCCGCGCTCCTTCGCCCGGCAGCTAGCTTGGCACGGCCTTTGCTCGATACTATAGCTGCGTCTTCGACGCCGGAGACTCAGGCGCTGGAATGAATACCCTCGAATTCGTTGTGGTGCTTTGGTTCGGTTCGCTGCTCGCCGGATTCCTTGGATCGCTGACCGGCCTGGGCGGCGGCGTGGTGATCGTCCCGCTCCTCACCCTCGTTTTCGGCGTGGACATCCGCTACGCCATTGGCGCGGCGCTGATTTCCGTTATCGCCACTTCTTCCGGCGCGGCTGCTGCGTACGTCAAAGAAGGCTTTTCCAACATTCGCGTCGGCATGTTTCTCGAGATTGCCACTACGCTCGGCGCAATCGCCGGCGCTTTCATCGCCTTCTATTTGCCGATTCACGCGATCGCCGTAATCTTCGGTTTCGTTCTGGCCTACTCGGCCTATCTCTCATTTCGTCCGCCGTCCCCAGCGCGCGATGCGGGCCAACCAGATAAGTTGGCAACTCGGCTCCGGATGGACGCCGCGTATCCGACTCCGAACGGGCTCCGGCAGTACCATGTTCGCGGTGTTCCCGCCGGTTTTGCGGTGATGTTCATCGCGGGAATTCTTTCTGGCGTGCTCGGTATCGGCTCCGGCGCCGTCAAGGTTCTGGCAATGGACCGCGCCATGCGCTTGCCTTTCAAAGTTTCCACCACCACCAGCAATTTCATGATCGGAGTCACCGCCGCCGCGAGCGCCGGTATCTATCTCAATCGTGGTTACATCGATCCGGGACTCGCTATGCCCGTCGTGCTCGGTGTTCTCGTCGGTTCGCTCATCGGAAGCCGCCTCCTCGCTGGTGCGAAGGCGCGCGTGCTGCGAATTGTATTCGCGATCGTCATCGCGTTCCTGGCGATCGAAATGATCTTCAACGGACTCACAGGGAGAATCTGAAAATGATCGTCCAGAATCGCGAAGCAATGGATCAACGCGCGGAAAATATCATTGGGATTCTACTGCGCACGGGCGTCACCATTTCCGCCCTGGTCGTACTCTTCGGTGGCATTCTCTACCTGGCGCACTGGTGGTCCGCTCCCACTCACTATCAAACATTCCGCAGCGAGCCCGGCGATTTGCGTTACATCCCCGGCATCGTTCGAGAAAGCATCGCATTTAACCCCGCGGGAATTATTCAACTGGGACTCCTGCTGCTCATCGCCACGCCGATTGCCCGCGTGGCATTTTCAGTATGGGCATTTGCCGAGGAACGCGACTGGCTCTATGTCACCGTGACGCTGATCGTTCTTGGGCTCCTTCTGTTCAGCCTCGCCGGGCCGCATTCATGACCGAATCCTTCGACCCGCGTTTGCTTCCTCGAACCGCTTGACGTTCCTCCCCCGCAAATGTAGCTTCGGCGTGCTTCCGAGTGTCTCTCCGCCCTGGGGCAGGAGCTGGACCATGACCCAAATGACGATGCGCATGACCATGACGCGCAGCTTCTTCTCTGTCCTCACCGCTTCGATATTCATCTTCGTATCTTCGAGTTGGCTGCGCAGCGCCGATCCGCCGCCGGAATTTAACGTCAAGGAGCACTATACGAAATACGAGTACCGGATTCCCATGCGCGACGGCAAACATTTGTTCACTTCCGTCTACGTGCCCAAGGATTCTTCTCGCCCCTATCCTTTCTTGATGGATCGCACACCCTATAGCGTCGCGCCTTACGGCGTGGACCAATATAAGAAATCAATCGGCCCATCCGAAGAATTCGAGAAGGCAGGCTACATTTTTGTCTACCAGGATGTGCGAGGACGCTACATGTCCGAAGGCTCGTTCATCGAGATGACTCCGCACATCGACAACAAAAAATCCAAAGACGACGTCGACGACAGCACCGACGCCTACGACACCATCGATTGGCTCTTAAAGAACATCCTGAATAACAACGGCAAGGTGGGTATCTGGGGAATTTCGTATCCCGGCTTCTATACCTCGGCGAGCATCATCGATTCACATCCCGCTCTGAAGGCCGCCTCGCCCGAAGCCCCGATGACCGATCTTTTCATGGGTGACGATGCCTATCATGGCGGCGCCTTCATGCTCGCCGCGAATTTCGGCTTCTATTCTTTTTTTAAGCCGCAATCCAACCCCGTGCTGCCGCCGAGGAATTCTCCCCGCTTCGACCCCGGCCCGGCGGATGCCTACGATTTCTTTCTACGAATGGGGCCGCTCTCGAATGCAAACGCAATGTACTTGCACGGAGAAAACTGGCTGTGGAATGACCAGGTCGCGCACGATACCTACGATGATTACTGGAAAGCTCGCAACCTCGCGCCGCACATGAGGAATATTCACTGCGCCGTGCTCACCGTCGGCGGATGGTTCGACGCCGAAGATCTTTCCGGCCCCTTTCGGACCTATGGCGCAATCGGACGAAACAACCCGGGAGTTTTCAACTCGCTCGTCGTCGGTCCCTGGGTCCACGGGGGATGGGCGCGGTACGACGGCAATCATCTCGGAAGTGTCGGCTTCGCCTCGAGCACCGGGCAATTCTTCCGCGCGCAAATTTTATTTCCCTTCTTCGAGCAGTATCTGAAGGGCGGCGGCGACGCGAAATTGCCGGAGGCTTACGTTTTTGAAACTGGCACGAACGTCTGGCGGCAATATCCCAGTTGGCCGCCGAAGAATCTGCAGACCAAGACGCTCTATTTTCACGAGAGCGGCGGCCTGTCTTTCGATCCACCGGCCGCGAGCCCAGACCACCCTGATGATTCTTTCGACGAATACATTAGCGACCCCAACCAGCCCGTGCCTTTCGTTGGCTACACGGCCGCTTTCGTGCCGCAGGAATACATGGTCGCCGATCAGCGTTTCGCGGGGACCCGGCCCGACGTGCTCGTCTATCAAACCGCGCCGCTCGAGCAAGACCTGACCGTTGCCGGTCCCGTTTCACCGCGTCTTTTTGTCTCGACCACTGGAACGGATTCCGATTGGGTAGTGAAGTTGATCGACGTCTATCCGCCAGACTATCCCGAACCTGTTGCCTCCGGTTCGCCTGGGGCGATCGATGCGCCGCCCAGCGATGTGCCGCCTCCGAAAATCACGTTGAGCGGATACCAGCAACTCGTGCGCGGCGAGCCCATGCGCGGGAAATTCCGTCACAGCTTTGAAAAACCGGAGCCTTTCACGCCCGGAAAAGTCGAGGAAGTCGATTTCACCATGCCCGACGTGAATCACACCTTCCGCCGCGGCCACCGAATTATGGTCCAGGTGCAGAGCACCTGGTTCCCGCTGGTCGATCGCAATCCGCAAACCTTTGTGAATATTCCCGACGCCAAACCCGCGGATTTTCACAAAGCCACCGAACGCGTCTATCGGGGCAACCAGGCGCAAGCTTCCGGGGTGGTTGTGCAGGTTCGCCAGTGACGATGCGGGCGGTGGAAGTTAGGGGCTCGACGCAGCCGTTTTCCAGGCTCCGCCCAGTAGCACTCGAATGGCTCTCACCAAGGCGTCAATGCCCTCTGATTTTGAGTGGACCGAGGCGATGCCTAACGAAGTAGCCTCCCGCTCGATTTGAGGGCCGCTGAATGACGTGAACATCACAAGCGGAATGGCGGGCATCAATCGCTTCAACTGCATTGCAGCCTGAAAACCATTCATGCGAGGCATCGCCAGATCCAGGACGATCAAGTCCGGGCCGAGTTCCTTGGCTTTTTCGATTCCCTCGTAGCCGTTTTCGGCTTCCCCGCAAACACTTAAACCGTATTGGGTCTCCAGAACGTTTCGCACGCACGTCCGCACGCTGGCGTTATCGTCGACGATAAGTATCCCATGCACAGATTTTAGCTGGGTATTCAGGTCTCATGTTCTGCCCTTTCTAGGCTTTAACAATAAGGTCTCCGCTGTACGCTGCCGCACAATCGTACAAACTCAACAACTACCTCAACTACCTCGAATCCCTGTAAGAAGCCTGAAAACGAGCGTATACTCACGATGTCTCTTCCAGCATCTTTCCGCCGGGCCTTCATGGGTCACGGTTCCTTGCGAAATCAGACAGCTTTAGGTCTCGTAAGGAGCCGCAATGGCAAAGAATTCCTCTCGCTCTCCCGGAAAGGTGAATCCTGCTCCGGCGGGTCTCAATGGCCACTCCATTCACAATGAAATCCTGCTCAGCTTGCCTGCTCAGGAATGCACCGCCTTGTTCTCCGATTTGGAACTTGTTGAACTGCCGACGCACACGATCGGGAACGAGGTGGGAGAGCCCATCAAATTCTGCTACTTCGTAAACTCGGGACTGTTTTCCATTCTCACGGTACTGGCTGACGGCAAAAGTGTTGAAGTGGGTTTGGCCGGCAAGGAAGGCTTCGTCGGTCTGCCGTTGGTTGTAGGTTTAAAGACGAGCGCCGCTCGAGTGCTGGTTCAGGTGGCGGCTACCGCGTTCCGTATCAAGGCCGAAAAAATGAAGGAAATTCTGCGCCAATGTCCGCAGCTCGAAAAAAGTCTGAACCGTTACTCCCAGGCGCTGGCAATTCAGTCCACCCAGGTTGCCGCATGCAACCGCTTGCACGAGGTGGAGGAACGGCTGGCCCGCTGGCTGCTGATGTGCCAGGACCGCATCGGCGGCGACCACGTTGCGCTGACGCAGGATTTTCTCGCGCACATGCTCGGCACGCGCCGCGCAAGCGTCACGGTCGCCGCCGGTATTCTGCACAAGGCGGGATTGATCACTTACAACCGCGGCAGCGTCAACATCGTGAACCGCAAAAATCTTGAAGATGCAGCTTGTGAATGTTATGGAACGATAACCAAGCAGGTTCGCATATGGCAAGACGAGTCGCAATCCTGAATGTAGAATGGCCTACATAGCTTCCTGGAGTGCGCCAGCGTACCGACAACTACCGTCGTCGTAACGACCATCCACCTTCACCGTCACAACAAGCCTGGTTTCGCGGTCCTGTGACGGTCTGGTACAGGGACACGCGGTGCAAGAGCCTACCTTCGATCTCTTCATGGGCGAATCGGAGAAGGACGCGATTTGGCTCGAGAAAGTTCACGGGCTTTCGAAAGCGAAAGACCGCATGGAGCAACTCGCGGCGCATAATCCCGGTCAGTATTTCGTATTTTGTTTGGCGACTCATTCGGTTATGGCGCGCAGAAACACGTTCAAGCAGCCGCAGTTTCCCTAATCCCGGGCCGCAACCCCGTAGAAGCCACAGAAAATCCGCCGGATTTTGCTACGAAATGCCGATTCGAAATGAAATACGTGGTGGGGCCACCCGGACTTGAACCGGGATTGCAGGTTTAGGAAACCTGTGCTTTATCCATTTAAGCAATGGCCCCCGAGAGTTGCTGCGCAAGCGGCACATCCGCGCTTCGCCTTGTCTTACATCCGCGAACAGGCCGGCTGGAAAACGACCTAAGCATATCGCATCGCCATGGGGATGGAAAATCATCGTGCTTTCGTATGCAGCCTTCGCTATTCACCTTCCTACTGCCCCGGGGACGTTATCCCAGCGCAGAAGGGATATAATGAGCGGCATTGCTGTAGGGAGACCCTAGAGGCGAACTCTCATCGCCTGATCGTCATTGGGAGAAGGGCGGCTTGTGGGCCTTCAAGTTGCAATCCGAAAGTCGGGTGACGTCTGGATTCTCGACGTGCAGGGTAAGGCCACGATCGGGCGCGACAACGATTTGCTGAATGCGCAACTGCGAAAGGCCTACGACGGCGGCGCGCGCAAATTGCTGGTGAATCTGGCGGGCGTGACGCAGGTGGACAGTTCGGGCATCAGCACGATCGTGCGAACTTTCGTAACCCTTCACAACGCCGGAGGCGACCTGAAGCTTCTCGGCTTGACCGCCCGCGTCAAGATGGTTTTTGACCTGATGGGTTTGCTGCGAGCGATCCCCAGCTTTGAGAGCGAGGCGAAAGCCGTCGCAAGTTTTGCGGACCGCGATTACTTGGCTCGCGGCTGACCCTCCTTCACACTAGTTTGTTTCCTTGCCGGTTTTCTTCTCGCCGAACCCCAACGCCTGCGACTCGAACTCGAGCGACGCGGGCAGATGCTCGGCAAAATAAATCCAGTCGTGACGCCCGGGATAAATGTGAAATTCGTGAACGATGCCGCGGGCCGAGAGTTCCTTGTCCAGCGCGGCAGCGCCGGCTTCAAAACCGTAGTCGTCCTCCGAGCCGCAATCGAAGTAGATGGTCATCCCCGCGAGATTGGCCGTGCGAGCGAGCGTGAGGGGATTATTGCGCTCCCAGAACGGCCGATCGATGGGCGCGCCGAAAACGCCGCCGAGGATTCGCAGCCGCGGAGTCGCCGCCGCATGCGAATCTCGGACTTCCGGAAGTCGCTCGATCAAAGCGGCGCTGTGCGCGCTTACGGAACCAAAAAGCTCGGGATGCCGGAATGCGAGATGCAGCGCGCCATAGCCACCCATCGAAATTCCTTCGACGCCGCGAGCGGCGCGGCCTCGCCGCGTTCGATAGCGATGTTCGATGAACGGCAGGAATTCCTCGACGACAAAATCCTCGTAGCGTACTTGCCCATCGTGCGAATTGATGTAGAAGCTCGAATCGGCGGCGGGAGTGACGATCAAAAAGTCGCCAATTTGGTGCTGCTCCCAAAGATCCTCGACAAGATTCAATCCCCCGCCGCGCACGAGGAACTGCTCGTTCTCGCCGAGGCCGTGAAGGAGATACAGGATGGGGTAGCGGCGTGCGACTTCAACGTCGTAGCTCGGCGGCAGAAGAATGCAGTAGCCGACCGAATGACCGAGAATTCTGCTCGAGAACGAGAGACAGTCCGCGCGGCCGGTGGCTTGTGCAATGGGCGCCAGCGCGAGCACAAGAAATGCTACGGCCAGAGTGCCGCGGCGCCGCAGGCGGCGAAACATTACCTCGAACCGTCTATTCATAGCGCAGCGCCTCGACTGGGTTGAGGCGTGCGGCGCGCGATGCGGGATAGAGGCCGGCGGCGAGGCTTACCATGACGCCAAAGCCGATCGCTCCGACAATCAGCCACCAGGGAACGGAGAAAACGTGGGCGGGCGGAAGATTTTGCTGCTTCAGATAGACGTTTGTGCCGAAGGTGACGGCTTGCCCGATGAGCCAGCCAAAGCCCACGCCCAAAAACCCACCGAGCAGGCCCATCACGCCCGCTTCGACGAAAAATAATTGTTTCACGTCTCGATCGGCCGCGCCGAGCGCTTTGAGGATTCCGATCTCGCGGCGGCGCTCCAGAATCGCCATGACCAGGGTGTTGATAATGCCAAGCGTGGCGACGGCGAGCGCCAAACTGCCGAAGATCGCGAGCAGAAGATCGAAGACCGCAAAAAAGATGCGGAGATTGCGCGTAGCATCCAGCAAAGAGAATGTTGAAAAGCCCATGTTTTTAATGGCGGTCTCGATCGCTTCCACCTGCGAAGGCTTGCTGACGCGCACGGTCAAGCTTGCGTAGGTGGATTCGCCGCCCGTGCCGCGGACGATGTCGCGCAGGTCGTTCGTCTGCGCCGCGCGGAGCGCTTCGGCCACCTGAAGCGGAATCAGCAGCCGGCCGCTGCCGAAGCCGCCAAACCCGGCGGCGGGTTCCGTTTCGACGATGCCCACGATGCGAAGTTTTCTTTGGCGCGGGACAATTGAAAAACCGGAACCAGCGGGGTTGCGATTCGTGCCGGGCCGATTATCTGCGCCCGCCTGTGGGGCAAGCGCCTGGCGTTCCGCATAACGCAAGTCGAGTTCCTTGCCCAGCAAAGTGGAAGGCTGCGAAGACAAATCTTTCGCGAATTCAATTTGAAGAATGGCTTCGTCGGCCGTGGCGCTCGAGAAAAACCGCCCCTGCATTCCGTCAAACGCGCCGCTCGAACGGGCGGAATCCGGAACGCCGGCGACCATTGCGGAATAGGGAGCGTCCGCATAGCGCACTTCCGTGAGGAAACGAATCTGCGGATACACCTCGACAACGTTCGGAAGCTTTTCCATTTCCTCGCGCGCGGCAGGATCGAGCGGCGGCGAAGGCTGTTTCGGCGAGGAATCGCCGCGAGGCGGGCGCCCGAAACCGCGCAAATTCGATCGCGTCATTACCACCACGGTGTCGAACAAACCTGACTGCGAAAGCCGCTTGGATGCCAACTCCTGCAAACCCACGCCGAGCGAAAGCATGGCGACCAGAGAAGCGATGCCGACCGCCACGCCCAGCGTGGTGAGCGAGTTCCGCAGGAACGATTCGCGCAGATTGCGGACGGCGAGTTCGCCGAGATCGCCGGATTTCATCGCTGCACCTCGGATCGGTGCGCATCGGATGATCGCAGCACCTCTGCCTTCGCGCCGTCGCTGGCGAGTTTGCCGTCCGCTAGAGCGGCGATGCGGCTGGCGAATCGATCGGCGAGCGGACGCTCGTGGGTGACCATCACGATGGTCATGCCGAGCGAGCGCTGAATCTCAGCGAGCAAACGCATGATTTCTTCGCCTGTGGCGCTATCGAGATTGCCCGTGGGCTCGTCGGCAAACAGAAGTTTGGGTCGATTCACGAGCGCGCGAGCCAGAGCGGCGCGCTGTTGCTCGCCGCCGGAAAGCTCGCTCGGGCGATGCGCGAGACGCTTTTCGAGTCGCACATGCTCAAGCGCTTCGCGGACCCTACCGGCGCGTTCGCTTCGATCGACTTCGGCCAGCCGCAGCGGCAATTCGACGTTTTCTTCGAGCGTCATGCGCGGAAGCAGGTTAAAGGATTGAAAGACCATTCCGACAGCTTCGCGGCGGTATCGCGCGAGCTCGAGCGGAGTCATCTCGCGCAAATTGCGGCCTTCGGCGAAGATGTCGCCGGAGGTCGGCCGATCGAGGCCGGCCATCATGTTGAGGAGCGTGGATTTGCCCGAGCCGGAGCTTCCCAGTAGCGCGAGGAATTCGCCGCAGCGGATTTCGAGCGAAATGTCGTCCACGGCGCGAATCAGCGCCGAACCCATCTGGTAATGCCGGGAGACATTTGCGGCGCGAACCGCGATGCCGTTAGGAGTGGTTGCCGTCATATTCTCTCCATGATGTTACTACGGCTGAACGGCCCGGCGGGTTGCAGCGGATTCGTTGGAGCACTCGCTCAATAGCTCCTTCCTCTTTCGGCCGAACCCAATTCGAAGTCGAACTCGCCGATTTCAAGTTTCCATTTTGCATTCGTCCAGTCGCGTCGCGTTCGTGACGCCGTGTTTCGGCGGTTCTTTCGCGATCGCGTCCGGTATAGGAACGCCAATACCTTGCGCTTCTACACGTAACTATGGTAGATAGGTAGAAGACGGAGGCATGGGGAGGTGTGGCGATGACCGCGGAGAAATCGGACCTGCCGCAGGGCACGTTGGACCTATTGATATTGAAGGTTGCGGCGCTGGGACCCGTGCATGGGTATGCGATCGCGCAGCGGCTGCAACAGGTGACGCGCGACGTGGTGCAGGTTCCGCAAGGGTCGCTCTATCCGGCATTGCACCGGCTCGAAAATCGCGGGCTGCTGGAAGCGGACTGGAAGGAATCGGAGACAGGGCGCGAAGCGAAATTCTACCGGCTAACGCGGAGGGGCCGGGCGCAACTGGAGACGGAAGCGGCCAGCTGGAAGAGGTTGGCGGAAGCTGTGGGACTGATTCTTCGGTTGTCGGAAGGAGGTGCGGAATGAGCTGGTGGAATCGGCTGTGGCGCCGAAAGCAAATGGAAGAGCAGCTCGAGAAAGAACTGCGCTTCCATATCGAACAACACGCCGCCGATCTGATCGCAAGGGGCTACGAGCCGGTGGAAGCGCAACGCCAGGCGCGGCTTGCGTTGGGCGGTTCGGAGCAGGTGAAGGAAATGTGCCGCGATGCACGCGGAACAAGATGGATTGAGGATCTGTGGCAGGACTTGCGACACGCGCTGCGCACGCTGGGCAAGAATCCGGGATTCACGGCCGTGGCGCTGCTGACTCTGGCGCTCGGTACCGGAGCGACCACCGTGATGTTCACGGTAATCAACGGCGTGCTGTTGAAGCCGTTGCCGTACCCGGAACCCGACAAACTAGTTGCGGTGCACGGCCACACGGATACCTGGAACTCAGCCGTGTATGGCGAGCAGAACGTGGCGTACCCCGACTTTCTCGATTGCCAGCGCGAGAGCCATTCGCTCGAAATGGCAGGGATGCTCTTCAACGGGGCGACGCTGAGCTCGCCGGGAGAGCCGGAATACGCAGACCTGCGCGAGATCACCTCTGGTTTTTTCTCCACTCTGCGCGTTCCCTTGTTTCGAGGGCGCGCGTTTCTGCCGGAGGAGGACCGAGCGGGCGGCGAACCGGTGGCGATTCTGGGTTACAGCTTTTGGCAGCGGCACTTCGACGGAAATCAGGGCGTAATCGGAACGCGTATCGTCCTCGACGGGAAGGTTTATGCAGTTGTGGGCATCGCGCCCGCGAACTTCCGCCCCGCAGACCAGGAGCCGGATGTGATGACTCCGATTGGCCAGGACATGGCGAAGTACTTGCACAATCGCCAAGCGCATCCCGTGACCGTTTTCGCTCGCCTCCAGCCCGGCGCAACGCTAGCCCAGGCGCGGGCGGAGCTCGCGTTGATTAGCCGGCGTCTTGCGGGGGAATACGCGGGCACCAATAAAGGGCGCGGCCTGATAGCGAAGCCGCTTCGTCCGGATGTGGGAGATGTCCGGTCGACGTTGTGGCTGCTGTTGGGCGCGGTAACTCTGGTGCTGCTCGTGGCGTGCTCGAATGTGGCGAGCCTGCTGCTGGCACGCGCCGTTTCGCGCGAGCGAGAGTTTGCGGTGCGCGTGGTGCTTGGCGCGGGACGAAGCCGGTTGATTCGCCAATGCCTCACGGAGAGCGCGGTGCTGGGACTTTCAGGGGGTGTGCTCGGCGTGCTGCTTGCGGCCATTGGCATTGAACCGTTTGTGAAGTTTTGGCCGGGGAGTTTGCCGCGGGCCGGGGAAGTACATCTCGATTGGCACGTGCTGGTGTTTGCCATCGGCGTTTCACTGCTGAGCGGCTTTCTTTTCGGGCTGGCGCCAGCGCTGCGCGCCCCCGTTCGGCAACTGGAAGAGACACTTCGCGCCGGAGCACGGATCGTGGCGGGAAGCTCGCGTCGCTTGCACAGCGTCTTTGTGGTATCGGAGATCGCGCTGGCGATTGTGCTGTTGGTTGCAGCGGGAATACTCGGGCGAACGCTGCTGCGGGTATCGTCTCTCGACCCAGGCTTGAACACTCACAACTTACTGGTTACGCGTGTGGCGCTTTCGCCGGGCACGCTTGCCGATCCCGCGAAGATCCGAGTGGCGTGGCAGGACATTCTCGATCGCGGACAGCGCGTGCTGGGAGTTGAGTCGATTGCAGCGGTGGATACGGTTCCGATGCGCGAAGGCAACAACCAACTGGGATATTGGACCAGCGCGGATGTACCGCCGCAGAATCAGCAGCCGTTTGCGCTGGCCACCTGCGTGACGCCTGATTATTTGAAGACCATGGGGATCCCGCTGCGCGAGGGGCGATTCTTCAACGTCGAGGATCGTATGGGACGCGACCCGGTCCTCGTGATCGATGACGTATTGGCGCAGCAAGCTTTCGGCGCGCAGCAAGCTGTTGGAAAGCGGCTGTGGATTGCAGACATGGGCAGTGGACCCTACCAAGTGGTGGGCGTGGTAGGACATGTGCGGCACTGGGGACTCGCGAGCGACGATCAAGCTCAAGTGCGCGCGCAGTTCTACTATCCTTTCGCGCAGGTGGAAGATGGACTTCTGCGCCGATGGTCGGAACTGATGTCCATAACCGTGCGGACCGGCATTGCGCCATTGAGCGAGGTCGAGCCGCTGCGGCGGGAACTGCGCGGCACCACGGGCG
>Ga0307479_10001080_pt1 | contig 24663 bp, 22 predicted proteins | sample atmos_gasesECM4C_FD_203743 | JGI IMG/M metagenome (GOLD analysis project Ga0307479, IMG submission 203743) | Hardwood forest soil microbial communities from Morgan-Monroe State Forest, Indiana, United States - atmos_gasesECM4C_515 | ecosystem: Environmental > Terrestrial > Soil > Temperate... | reverse complement strand
ACCTTTCTTCTTCTCTTCTGCAAATGGAAATGTTAGTGTTTATAAAGTACAGACAATAAGATAGTTAGCGTAAATCTGTCTGCCGGTCGACCATTGTGAAGCATAGGCCTGTTGACTGAATTCTTCCGCATTCTTTCTAGTGATGGAAGAAGCCGTTTTCTAAAGTTGGTGCTTTTCGTCCATTATGTGCTCACTTTGGAGCTGATTGACCCCCTGATCGGGTACCTATGTGACCCAATCGCCTTATTCCCCGTGCTTGGGAATAAAGGGAAAGCATTTTGCTATTTTGTGGAAAGCTTCGGGGTTTCCTCCACTGACTTGCTGGGAGCTACTCAAGTTATTGGATATTTAATAAGTGCTTGCAGGAGAATAAGTTACATCTAATTGTAGCCGCTGACAACAGTCATGGCCCGTGTATTGCAACCTCCCAAGCAAGGACTTGTGGGTCAACCTGGCCATGAATGCGAGCAGAGAGGGCCGATGAGGTCGAAAGTGCAAGACGTGACCGAGCAAACCCCAATCGGCATGACAACACCCCTAGAGGATGGGAACTTCATCCCCGGGATGAGCCCCGCGATGCTTACGCTTGAGGGCGTGCTTGCTGAGCTTGCGCCGACCAACATCCCTATCCTGTTGGTGGGAGAGAGTGGCACGGGAAAGGAGATGTTTGCTCAACGCATTCACGGTTTTTCCAAGATTTCTCAAGAGCCGCTCCTAAGAGTTGCATGTGCCTCGATGAACTCGACAAACTTATCTACCGAGCTCGGATTGAATCTCACCGCGAACGGCGATGGGCCGAAGAGCGTTTTGGGAACAGTGTTTCTCGATGAAATCAGCGAACTGGATTCCGCGTGCCAGCGCAGCCTGCTTTACTCCCTGCCAGACGGCAATCCGATGCCGCGCCGGGGCTTGCTCACCGCTCGCGTCATCTCATCGACGAGCAGGAATTTGGATGAGGAGATGCGTGCAGGCCGCTTTCGAAGCGAGTTGTATTACAGAATTAACGGTGTTTGCTTGCGGCTTCCTGCTCTGCGGGAACGCAAGGAAGACATAGCGCTGCTGGTGGAATTCTTTCTAACGAAGCACGCCGCGCTGCTTGCTCGGCCGCGTCCTACGCTGAGCCCCAAGACGCTCCGCATGTTCTTGGACCATTCTTGGCCGGGGAACATCCGCGAGCTCGAAAACGTTGTGAAGCAGATCGTAGCACTCGGTGATGAGCAACTCGCTGTTTCCGACTTGGCTCACGCACCGACTGACTCGCGAACCGCGGTCGCGGAGGCGCGAACCCATTCCCTGAAGGCCGCTGCTCGAGCAGCATCACGCGAGGCTGAACGGGAAATGATTCTGAAAGCCTTGGAACGCACTCGCTGGAATCGGAAGCGCGCGGCACAGGAATTGCAGATCAGCTACAAATCACTGCTTTACAAATTGAAGCAGATCGGATTCGAAGTTTCGGGAGCGAATTAACCGTGCAGGAGAAAGCGATGTTTAAACGAGGACAGCTTTGCGCTGTGTTCCTTTTGATGCTTTTTGTGATCCCTGCCGGGGCGCAGGAAGATGAAGGTAAGAAACAACCGACGGATGCCCAGAAGGCGACAGATACGCGGGATACGGCCAAGAAAGTAGCGACGGATGATCCAAACTACGTAATCGGCCCGCAGGATATGCTCGATATCAGCGTTTGGAAAGAACCCGAGCTATCACGGAATGTTCCGGTCCGTCCCGACGGAAAGATTACGCTGCCATTGCTGAACGACGTGCAAGCTGCGGGCCTGACCCCGGGACAACTGGCGGCTGCGATAACCGAAGGTCTAAAAAAATTCGAGACCGCTCCGCAAGTGACGGTCATTGTAGCGACCATCAAGAGCCAGCGGTTCTACATTCTCGGTGAAGCCGGCCACCCGGGTGCCTATGACCTTTTGCCGAACATGACCGTGCTCCAGGCCATATCGAGCGGGGGCGGTTTCACGCTATATGCCAAGAGAACAAAGATATATGTTCTCCGTCAAGAAAATGGAAAACAAGTAAAATATCCATTCAATTATAAGGAAGTCCTTGCGGGAAAAAACAGCGAGCAGAATATCATTTTGAAGGCTGGCGACACGATCGTCGTGCCTTAAGGAACTTCGATGCGGACGGTTCGAAATAGCTTCTTTGTGACTGTGCTGGGATTGGTTGTGGCAATGCCTGCGGCTTGGGCTCAGCAGCAGAGCCAGGATCAATCTGATCAACCCGCTCAGCCTGCCCAGCCTGTTCAGCCGATCCCCGCCTTGCGATCGCCTTTGGCTTCTGCGGCAGGCAACGGCGATTCGCAAACCTCGGATCAGGATTCCCAACCACTTTCCCCGGACACACGTCCGCTCGCAGGTGCCCAAGATCTTTCGTTGGGCTCCCCCACGGGGACCCATAGTTATTGGGAGCCGCAGGCCGTCGTGACATCTACATTTGATTCAAATCCCCTGATTACGAGCGGTGGTGGCGGGGTGACAGTTTGGACGTCGTTCCTTGGCGGGATAGAAGTGCACCGGAATTCCGAAAACTCCAACCTGATTCTATCTTACTTGGGTGGTGGGTCAATTTCGAATAGCGGCGCTGCAGGAAACGCGGTCTTTCAACAGTTCGGACTGGTTGAGCAGCTTGCTTGGGGCAGGTCAACGATCACTTTCTTTGACACATTGAGTTACCTTCCGGAATCGGCTTTCGGATTCGCAGGCGCAACCGGAGTCCCTCTCCCGGGTGGAGGGACTGTCGGGTTACAGAACCCGTTCGTTCCTGAGCAAGGAATTCTTACCGCTCAGAGTCAGAGAATCGCCAATACTTTCATTGCAGAGGATCAAATCCAGCTGACGCCACGGTCATCGCTCACGTTCCTCGGCGGGTACAATCTGCTGCATTACTTCGGCACAAACCTACTTAACGCCGACGGTTTCATGTTCCAAGGCGGTTATAACTACCTGATAACACGCGAAGACACGATTTCCCTGTTCTACCGGTTCAACGAGTTCGACTACAGCAATTTTCATCAATCGATTAGCAACAATTCCGTGCAGGCGTCTTACGGTCGTCGTGTCACGGGTCGGCTGGCGCTTCGTGTCGGAGGCGGACCGAGCTTCTCGAACTTTCAAACGCCGATCACCACTTCCGGATCCAGCGGCACGGGCAGTGGGACAACGACGGGTCCGACCAGTCAGGTCTATTTCGCGGTGAGTGCAGGGTTGATTTATCAGGCGGAGCGGACGGGGTTCACGTTTTTTTATGACCGTGGAATCGGTGGAGGATCGGGCGTGCTGGCCGGCTCGGTTTCCAACTTTCTAAGTGGTTCAGCCACTCGCCAGTTTTCGCAGAAGGTTCAAGGGGGCCTCAACTTCGGATATTCACGCAATTCTGGATTGGGTATTGGAATCATCACACCTACAGATCAGACCTTCAATTACACGTACGTGGGTGCGAACTTAAGTCGTCTCTGGGGCAGGTCAACTACCTTGTCCCTCAGTTATCAATTGCAGTATCAGAATTCGAGCATCCCTCCGTGCGTTGGTGCAGGGTGCGGGACAAACTGCACGGGAGTAGCCTGTTCGACAAGCTTCGTGCGGCACGCAGTATTTTTGAGCTTAAATTGGAAAACGCAGCCGCTTGCATTCTAAGGCAGCAAATTGATTTAGAAAGGTTAGGACTTAAATGACTCAGCGCGAATTGACGCCTCAAGATTACATGACCATGCTTCGTCGGCGGTGGATCTTAATTACCGTCTTGGCTCTAGTAGGAGGACCGCTCGCTTATGTAATCTCACTGCTCCTGCCGAACGAATATAAGTCGCAGACCTTGGTCCTTGTCGAACAACCGAGTGTGCCTGCGGATTTCGTGAGACCGGTGGATACTTCGGACATCTTCCAGCGCCTTTCCAGCATGGAGCAGCAGATCCTCAGCCGCACGCGCCTTACGCCCCTCATCGGTCAGTTTGGATTGTACCCGCAAGACGTCAATCACGTCCCGATGGAAGATCTGGTTACGCGACTGCAGAAAGCCATCAAAGTGACGGCTGTGCCGCCGATGGCTCAAACGCAAGTCAGAAATCTCCCAGGCTTCTTCGTGAGCGTCACAATGGACAGCCCGCGAACTGCCCAACAGGTTTGCGCAGAGGTCACCTCGATGTTCATCGAGGAGAACGTTCGGGATCGACAACAGCATTCCGAGGACACAACTTCATTTCTGGGTCAACAACTCGCGTCGGCAAAGACTCAACTGGACCAGAAAGACGCGGCGATGGCCGCGTTCCAGTCGCGCTATATGGGTTCGCTCCCGGATGAAGAGAAGGGGAATCTGAATGTCCTAATGGGCTTGACCGCACAGCTCGATTCCGCCACGCAGGCGGTCGCTCGCGCAAGGCAGGACAAGAGCTTTAACGAGTCGATACTGGCTCAGCAGATTTCAGCCTGGCAGTCGTCTCAAACAGGCAGCAACCCCGCAACGCTCGAGCAACAGCTTTCCGTTCTGCAGTCTCAGCTTACAAGCCTGCAGGCAAAATATACGGACGATCATCCGGACGTGATTCGGGCAAAAAATGATATCGCTGCACTGAAGGACAGAATTGCCAAGGGCGCGAATCAGGAGACGGATACGGCCTCTGACAATGACCAGAAAACGTCATCGGAGCCAGCACAGATCACTGGATTGCGCGCGCAGATCCACACTTTGGATCAAGTGATTGCTGAGAAGACCAAACAAGAGGAACAACTTCAGCAGCAGATCAAGCTTTACCAGCAGCGGATCCAGTCGAGCCCGGCCGTCGAGCAAGAATTTAAATTACTCACCCGTGATTATCAGACCGCGGAAGGGTTCTACAACGACCTATTGAAGAAGCAAGCTCAATCTGCGATGGCGACTGACCTGGAACGCCGTCAACAGGGCGAGCAATTTCGCATATTTGACCCGGCCAATCTGCCGGATCAGCCTTCCTTTCCGAACCGTGTGCTTTTTACTCTGACCGGTTTTGGAGGAGGTTTGGCTCTGGGCATCGGCCTCGCGTTCGCGTTGGAGATGCGAGACACGTCCCTGAAGACCGAGAGGGATGTCGAACTGATCCTGCATTTGCCCGTTCTTGCTACCGTCGCTGCGATTGATTTGCCTGCGGGCAAGAAGCCAAAGAAAACGATCGATCGGCAATCGACGAAGAGCGTAGAGGCGGCAGCGAGAGGCTGAAGACAACAAAATGTACGAAAGATTTTTTGGACTGCGTGAGAGCCCGTTCAATGCTAATCCGGACCCGCGCTATTTATTTCTGACGAGCCAGATTCGGGAAGCGCTGGCAGGTCTGACCTACGGGATTCGGGACCGGAAGGGCTTCATCCTGCTGACCGGCGAAGTCGGGACGGGCAAGACGACGCTGCTCAACCGGCTGCTAGACTGGTTGCATAGACAACAAGTAGCGACGGCATTTATTTTCAACTCCCAGCTCGACGTGAGTAATCTCTTCGATTTCATCCTGGCGGACTTCGAAATTCCTTGCGATTCACGCGAAAAGAGTCAGGTGCTGCTGCGGCTCAATCAATGGCTGCTGGAGCGCTATCGCGCAGGTGAGACAGCGGTTCTGATCGTGGACGAAGCGCAAAACCTATCACTCCCGGTCCTCGAGGAAATCCGACTGTTGACGAATCTCGAGACCTCGACAGAAAAACTTTTACAGATCGTGCTGAGTGGCCAGCCGGAATTGGAAGAAAAACTGAAGCTGCCACAATTGCGCCAATTCCGGCAGCGCATCACGCTGCGCTGCCACACGGCTCCGCTGACACTGGAAGAAACCTATGGCTACATTGCCGAGCGATTGCGCATCGCCGGAGCGAATGGGGAGCCGATTTTTTCCAAAGAAGCCATCCAGGCTGTACACACGTATTCGCTCGGCATTCCCCGTGTAATGAACCTGCTATGCGAGCATTCTCTGATCAACGCTTACGTCGACCATTTGCGCCCGGTGCCGGTCAAGTTGGTCGAGGAAGTCGCACGCGAATTCCAGCTCGATGAAATCGCGCCGACAGCACCGGTCGCATCCTCACCACACGGCCAACAGTCCTCCGATGTGCAAGCGTTGCTTCAAAACTTGGAGGATCTGTTTGGGCGCTTGCGCCAGGCGAATGTGGCGCCAATTCCGACCCACGAAAGGAAGCCATGAGTCGTATACATGAAGCTCTGAAAAAAGCCGAAGAAGAGCGCGCCGCTGCGCAAGGAACAGAAGCCGTCGCGTTGCCTGCGAATTCCGCAAGCGCCGCGCCGACCAGCGAGATCGAGGCCGGCGTACCAGCGGTCAACGTTCCCGCGCGAGTCACCGTAGCCGCTCCCGCGACGGCGGACTATCTGCGGTTCGATGACTTGCGTTCCCATTGTGCGCACCCGGAGTGGAATTTAATTCAGGACAAGAATGCCTTCTTCCATGCCGACGCTGGTGGGCTCGTGGCCGAGCAGTTTCGCACGCTTCGCTCACGTCTTTACCAGTTGCATGGCAACGGCAGAGGACCGCTTCGCAGGCTTCTGATCACAAGCGCGATCCCCGGGGAAGGAAAAACGTTTGTAGCGAACAATTTGGCGCAAGCCATTGTGCAGCAGCCGGACCGTCGCGCTCTATTGATCGATGTCGATCTGCGCTGCTCGCGGCTGCACATGCAACTCGGCGCGCCAATCGCTCCGGGCCTGACCGATTATCTGCGAGATACTGCGGATGAAACAGCCATTATTCAGCACGGAATGGAAGGAAACCTGTGTTTCATCGCTGGTGGCAACGAAGTGAAAAATCCCAGCGAGCTGCTCGCGAACGGCCGCCTGAAGATTTTGCTGGATCGCGTCGCTCCCCTATTCGATTGGGTCATTCTCGATTCGCCGCCGTGCTTGCCGGTTGCGGACGCGAGCGTTCTGGCCGAACACTGTGACGGTGTGCTGCTGGTGGTCCGGGCTGGTGCCACGCCAGCGGCGACAGTGCAGAGAGCCTGCCAGGAATTAAAGACAAGGAATGTTGTCGGTGTGGTGCTGAATGCCACAGACGGAGCCAGTGCTTACGGATCGTATTTCCAATATGACTACATTTACAGCCGAAGAGATTCGAATCTGAAGTTGGTCGAAGGCTAGGATCTCCTGATGAGCCACAGGATCCAGGTCACCCATCTTTCGGTCGGCGTGACGCTCAATAAAACTTCAGGATTCGATTGGGTAGATTACGAGGGCGGGTACGAAATGCTTCCCCGACGCACAGAACAGATCAGTCGAAGTGACGAGAATTTCTTGGAGGTTGTTGGTTGATCCGTCTGCTGAATGCCTATTTCCCGACGCGCACGATCTTCCTTGGAATTTCGGAGGCGTGCCTAGTGGCGCTTGCCTTTGTGGTCGCCGCAATTGCCCGATTGGGTGCGAGAGATGCCACCCTGATGCTCAGCTACGAGCAGGGGTCTTACAAGATTCTGGCGGTATCCGTGGTCTTTATCACTTGTATGTATTATTTCGATCTTTACGATTCCTTTATCTTGAGCAATCGGCGGGAAGTGCTTACGCGCATGATCCAGGTGCTCGGCGCCGTGTGCATATTACTCGCTGTTCTTTACTATATTTACCCCCCCCTTGAACTGGGTCGCGGTATTTTTCTAATTGGTTTCATGCTCGTCGCAATGGTTTTGTTGGTCTGGCGGCGTTTGTTCCTGATTTTGAACGCCCTGCCGCAGTTTGCCGAACGCGCATTGATTTTGGGCGACGGCCCGCTCGCGAGGCCGCTGATGTCGGAGCTCGGATCGCGTTCGGAATTAGGGATCCACGTGATCGGGCAATTGAAAAGTCTGGAGAACGGTACCGGCGGATTGGGCCCGATTTCAAGCGAACAGCAACTCGAGCAGCTCCTACATTCGCTCGAGCCTTATCGCCCGGATCGCATCATTGTGGCGCTGGGCGATCGACGAGGGAAGCTACCGGTGGAAGCTTTGCTTCAATTGAAGAGCCGTGGCATGAGAATCCAGGATGGCGGCGAAATGTATGAAGCCGTAACCGGAAAGGTTCCTATCGAATCTCTCCATTTGAGCTGGTTGCTGTTTTCGCCGGGATTTCGGGTTTCTCATTCTTTGTTGATCTACAAGCGCGTCTTTTCCGTCGTTTTTTCTGCCATCGCATTGGTGCTGATGTCCCCGTTGATGCTTTTAATCGCTTTGGCGATCCGCCTGGATTCTGCTGGTCCGGCAATCTTTCGGCAACGGCGCGTCGGGCAGAACGGCAAGATATTTACACTTTACAAGTTCCGCACCATGCTCGATGGGGCGGACCAAGAGGGCAACCATCCGCCAGCCGAGTTAGCCGATAGTCGATTCACCCGAGTCGGTTCATTCCTCCGGCGGACCCGCTTGGACGAGCTACCCCAACTGTTGAACATCTTACGTGGGGATATGTATTTCGTCGGGCCGCGGCCATTCGTTCCTAATCAAGAAGAGGAATGCGTGGAAAAGATTCCGTATTACCGGCAGCGCTGGGCCGTCAAACCGGGCGCGACCGGGTGGGCCCAGGTGAACCGCGGCTATTGCGCCACGATCGAGGATAATCAGGAAAAGCTCGGCTACGACCTCTTCTATATAAAGAATGTTTCCGTGGGGCTCGATCTACTGATTCTGTTCAAGACGGCCAAAATCCTATTGCTCGGGCGAGGGTCGCGATGAACTCTTTTAACCGCGCAATGGAGGTGCTTTTTTGGATCTCGCTGGGCCTGATTGCCTACACGTACTTCTTTTATCCGGCGTTTCTATTCGTCGTATACTCGCTAGTGCAACTGCGCAGTGATTGGCGTTACCTGACTGATCGCCGGAATCGGCGCGTGCCTGCACTACAGGATGACGCAGTCCCAGGGATTTCGTTTCTGATTCCCGCATACAATGAGGAAGCTCACCTTCTTCAGAAGATCAACAATCTTCGTGAGATGGACTATCCGCAACAGAAAGTGCAAGTCCTATTTGTTTCCGATGGATCCACCGACGCGACGAACGAAATTTTGAAGGCTTTGGGTGATCCGAATATCGAGATGATTCTTCTTCCGCATAGATCGGGAAAAGCAACCGCTCTGAATCAAGCCGTTCTGCAGGCCCGCCACGAGATTCTGGTGTTCTCTGATGCGAGTACCCTCTTTGCTCCCGACGCGCTGCGGAAACTGGCGCGACATTTCGCGGATGTTGGGGTCGGCGCCGTTTGCGGAGCCCTGCGATTCCAAGCCAGCTCGGAATCGCAGCAGACAGAAGGTATCTACTGGAAGTACGAATCCATGATCCGACTGATGGAGGCGCGCCTCGGGGCGACGTTGACGGCCAGCGGAGCGGTGTACGCACTTCGACGGGGAGCCTATCTTCCGCTCGACCCAAGAACCGTGCTGGACGACTTTGTCATCCCCATGAATGCAAGACGGGGAGGGTACCGCGTACTGTATGACCCTGAGGCGACTGCGACCGATTTCGCGCCGGAAGGTATCAAGGGCGAGTTCACGCGTCGCGTCCGGCTCGCGACGGGGAGCTTCGCTTCGCTGATGTTTCTGCTCCGAGTGCCGATGGGAGGATTCGGGCGCTTCGCATTTATTTCTCACAAGTTGCTGCGGTGGATTCTGCCTCTGCTTCTGTGCACTTTGCTGATCAGCAACGTTGCTTTAGTCGGCCAACCTGCTTACGCCGTATTCGGGCTGCTACAGCTTTCTTTCTACGTGTGGGCGGGTCTTGGATATCTGCTTCGCGAACGCATGCAGGGCGTGCAGTTTGTTTTACTTCCTTATTTCCTGCTGGCCATGAATTTCGCATTCCTGGTTGGATTGTTTCGCTGCTTGACCAAGCAGGAGGAGGTCATATGGCAGCGGGTCAGCTGAGCGGCGGGGCGGAGCGACGCGCTCGGCCTTCGATTCAGGGAGTTCCGGTATTTCTGTACCACGAGATTGTCGACGATTCCGAGTTCAGTCGCCGTCCACAAACTGAGAAATATTCCGTTATCACTCAGCAATTTCGGGATCAGCTCGCTCAAATCAAGAATAGCTGTTACGAAGTTCGTTCAGTACGCGACATAGCGGAATCACCAGATTGTATCGGGCAGGATCGATTGGCGGGGATCACGTTTGATGATGGTTGCAGCTCTGATTACGAGAAGGCGTTTCCGCTGCTCTTGGAGGCTGGCCTCCGCGCGGATTTCTTTCTGAATACGGCCAACATTGGCAACCCGGGTTATTTGAACTGGGAACAGATACAGGAAATGCAGAAATTGGGAATGGCATTTCACTCTCATGGACACTCGCACGTGGTTCTTTCTACCCTGGATCGGAGGGCAGTCGAGAGTGAACTCGGAACGTCCCGAAAAATATTGGAAGACAAGCTAGGTTGTTCCGTCGATTTTCTTGCCGCACCGTACGGGTTGTTGAACCGCAGAGTCATCCGGGAGGCCTTCCGCCTTGGTTACCGGGGTGTATGTAACTCCCGGCAATGGACCGCGAGGGTTGGCAACCGATGCATTAACCGCGTGGCAGTTTTTCGGCAAACCTCTCCTGCGGAGTTCCGTCGGCTTCTCCAACGCCATCCTGTGCCTTACGTCATTCGTTCGTTGCGCTCCGCTATTTTTTATCTCCCCAGGCAAATTCTTCTGAGGATTCAACCAGCGCAGCTGGGCGTTCAGGTGCTGGAGAAGCAGGGATGAATCGGCGGTCTCCATTACAGATCTTCGTTCTTATCGATGCGCTAGGGTGGCGCTACCTCGAGGGACGCGATTTTCTGACCGATCTGTTACCGCAGCGCAACCCCTTGCGGACCGTGCTAGGTTTCAGCTCTGGCGCGATCCCGACGATTCTGACGGGCGTGCCACCCTCGCAGAACGGCCATTGGAATCTTTTCTTTTATGATCCGCAAGGTTCGCCGTTCCGCTGGCTGCGACACTTCAGTTTTCTGCCTGACAGGGTGCTCAACCATCGCGTGACGCGCAAACTGCTGAAGGAAATGGGGAGGCGAATGCTGGGTCTCGGACCGCTGTTCGAGTGCAGCGTTAGCCCGAGCCTGCTTCCTTGGTTCAATTACGTCGAAAAGAGAAGCATCTATGGCCCTGGAGGCATTTCGGGGGCCCGCTCCATCTTCGATCACCTTGCGGAGCAAGGTGTTCCGTATCGTGTTTATTCCTATCATTCGGGGACGGACGCGGAACTCCTCGATCGCGCTCGGCAGGATATCGAAGCAGACGCCGCTGACTTCTTCTTTGTTTATCTCAGCGAACTGGATCTTTTTTTGCACAATCACTGTGACAATCCTGATCTTCTCGAAAAGAAGTTCAAATGGTATGACGTTCAACTCCGCGCGCTTTTCGAGACGGCTCGAAAGGCGGACCCGGATCTTGGATTCAACGTCTTTTCCGATCATGGCATGACCCCGGTCCGCAATCACTTCGATCTGGTGGCCGAGATTCAGAAACTCCACCTTCGTATGCCCGACGATTATCTAGCCGTCTTTGATTCGACAATGGTCCGCTTCTGGTTCTTTTCCGAAAATGCGCGCCAGACGATTTCTCAGCGCCTTGCGGATTTGCCCTGTGGCCGGCTCCTGCCCGATAGCGAACTCCAAGCGTTGGGAGTGTTCTTTGCTGACCGACGCTACGGTGAGTTGGTTTTCCTGATGCATCCAGGGTGGCTTATCTCTCGCAGCGACTTTAACGGACGTGGATGGATGCCTGTGGGCATGCATGGCTACCACCCGGATGATGCATACTCCGATGGAATCTTCTTGAGCAACCGCCAGACGACGGCTCTAACCATCGCCGATCTATTTCAGCGCATGCGCGAAACGATTGCAGCATAACCGCAATGAGCCAACTGCCCATCTCGCTCCTGTATTTCTCGAATGAGCCCATCCGGGGCGGCGCCGAGGAACATCTTCTCACGCTCATCCGCGGGCTGGACCGGACCCGTTTTCGCCCTCTTCTCGTTTGCCCGTTTGAGCTGGCCGAGAAGCTCCATCCGGATCTTCCCCAGGATGTAGAGGTTTTCCCTCTCTGTTTGCGGCGGTTGAGCCAGTTCGACGCGATGCTGCGCCTGGCACGAATTTTACGCGACCGACAAGTGAAAATATTGCACTCCCACTTGTTTTTCGCAAGCCTCTTGGCCTCGCCGATTGGATGGGCGTGCGGTGTCCCTGTAATTGTCGAAACCCCGCACGTGCGTGAACATTGGCGCTCAGGGTGGTTAAAATCTCGATTTGTTGTGGACCGTTTTGTGGGCCACTTCGTCACTCATTACATCGCTGTATCGGAGGCCAACAAGCGCTATTTGGTCGAGCAAAAGCATCTCCCGTCGGAAAAGATCACTGTGATCCTGAATGGGAGCGACTTGCGGCGCTTTCGCCCTGAGGAGCACGTCGCATCCAATCTAAGACAGAATTTGGGATTTGGTTCGGACGATCCCGTTCTGATGGTGGTCGGCCGGCTGGAGCCACAAAAAGGTCACAGGATACTTCTCGGAGCCTTGCCAGCGATCCGTCGCGAGTTTCCCTCTGCTCGTCTCGTCTGTCTCGGAGAGGGTTCCTTGCACGCTGAACTGCTCAACCAAACCCGGGAACTCGGAATCGAAGACGCGGTGCGCTTCATCGGATTCCAGAACAACGTCGCCGAATGGCTCAGTCTGGCGGACTTCACGGTGTTGCCGTCCTTTTACGAGGGTTTGCCGCTCGTCGCAATTGAATCGCTGGCCGCGGGAAGACCGGTGGTAGCCACAGCCGTTGATGGTTCAGGAGAAGTCGTTGTAAACGGGAAAACGGGCCTCACCGTTCCCCCCGGAGATTCCGCCGCTCTCTCCGCAGCCATTTGCCGGCTATTGGGTGACGGTTCGCTGCGGGAGCGGATGGGCCGGGAGGGCCGCGAATGGGTTTGCACGCACTTCGATGAGCGGGAACAAGTCCGGCGGACCCAGGAACTTTATTTCCGCGCCTGGGAGCAGACGGCTCACGTGGTGGAGAAGCCTGCGGAGATGGCCCGAGAGGAGACGAAAGAGCCGTCCGTAGGAACGACGGTAGCGGGTGGCCGGCCGTGAACACTGCGGGTACGCCGAGAATGGCATCGGAGACAGAGCCAAAGCGCGAGGCATCGCCCGAAGCGCGCCCGGCCGATGTAGGTCCCGTCGGAAGTCACACTTCCGCTCAGAGCGCCATCTGCCAAACTACCGTTGAATTGGGCGTGGCCAAGTACGCTGACAGCCTCAAGGCAATTGTGCTCACGGGCAGCTTGTCACGTAAGGAAGGGACGTTTTCCCGTGACGGCGGCTTGTGGACCCTGTCGGGCGACGCGGAGTTTCTCCTTGTCTTCCGGGAAACCGCTCCGCTGCCTCTTTTCGAAGACTTGCTGGCTCTTCAGACGGCTATCGAGTCGAAACTCCTAGAGCGTAGCTTGAAATGCCGAATATCCCTTGCTTCTGTTCACCCAAATTATCTGCGCCAATTGCGGCCGCACATCTTCGCCTTTGAACTATTTACCCACGGGTATGTCCTCTGGGGAGATCCAGTGATTTCCCTGATCCCCGCCTTCCCGGCGATGGCGATTCCCCTTGAGGACGCCTGGCGCCTGCTCTGCAACCGAATGATTGAATTGCTCGAAGCATGTGTAGTGCTGACTAACAAGTCACGGGACCTGCCGAAGGAGGTCTTCTACCAGACCGTCAAGCTGTACATTGATATGGGGACTTCTTTTCTCGTTTTTGCAGGAGGGTACGAGTCCACCTACGCAAGCCGCGCCGAGAGAATCGGGCTTTTGAAATCGGAGAGAGGCGCGGCTGACAGTTGCCCGCTCGATCTAGCCCAATTTGCGGAACGCGTCATGGCTTGCACGCAATACAAACTTTCCGGAACCGGCGAGTTGCCTTGGATGGGACGAAACTGTGAACACGATAATTTGGCGTTTTGGCAGGAGGCGGTCGCCGATGCCCGCTCGCTATGGCGCTGGGAACTCGCGCAATTAACTGGGATAAAAGAAGATCTCTCAGACCAAAAACTCATGATGCGATGGATGGCCCAACAATCAATAGATGAATGCATGCGAGGGTGGCTCTTCGTCCTGCGGCGAGAAGGTTGGCAGCGGAGCTGGCGGAAATGGCCTGGTTGGATTCGGCAGGGGTTGCATGCCTCTCCGCGCTACTGCGTCTACGCAGCGGCGAGCGAACTTTTTTTTCAATTGCCGCCTCTGATCTCCGCCGCTTCCAGAGCGACAGCTCGAGAGGGTCCCACGAGTGAACTATTCGATTGGCTTCCGCTTACTCGCACGGGGTTGCCGGCGTCTGCCAGTGACTGGCGGCAGCGAGCGTCGGAAATTGCCTGGAATTACCACCGATTCCTCGAAGGAACGCGATCGTGACATTGCCGAATACAGTTGATGAAGGTAGAACGCCATTAATGGCCGGGGAAACCCCCTGGCCAATTGCCCAGGGACAGCGCCCGTCCTTCCGCATGTCGGATGTTTGGAGGGCGCCCTTGCATGACTTTCCGATTCGCGATGAAATTCTTTATCAGTGTCTTCCGTTGTCTGCTGACCTCGACATCCTCGAAATTGGTCCGGGGAGCGGTTTTACTGCTTTCCGGATGTCCCGCGAAGTGCGGCACGTCTCCCTGCTCGACGTTTCTGCGGGGACGATTCACCAATTGGAGTCGCGGCTGCAGGACATTCCGAACCTGAGCTTTTTTTGTGCAGATCTCTGCGCGCCTGGGTTGAAGAGCCTCGTCAAGAAGGAATTCGACGCGGTATTCGGGCTTGCCGTGCTGGATCTTCTTCCTGACCCGGCCACCGGCCTCAAGAATCTGGCGGAACTTTTGTCGCGGGGCGGACGCCTAATGATGCAGTTTCCCAATTATCCTCCGCCGAAGGCCCGCGGTATTACCTTTTTCCAGAAGCGCCGGGAACTCGATGACTTGCTTGAAGCGGCCGGCTTCAAGGCGTGGAATGTTTTCGCGCTACGTTTGCGGCCACACGCGGGCTTTATCTTCGAGCAATTTCACGAGCGGCCGCTGCGCGCCGCGCGCTGGCTCCGTGGCCATAACGGAAATCAAAAGCCGCTGATCTACGAAGCAACTTGGGCCTTTCAAAAGGGTCAAAAGCTGGAGACCCTCAAGTACCTCGTGCATATGGGATGGATGGCGTGCTTGGGGGCAGTCCATTCGGGAGGCGACGCCTTCGAGCTTTTGCCGCTTGGCGAAGAGATTCTGAACCACAACCTGCTGTTGCTCGCAGAACGCTAGCGGCGGCAGAAGGACGCAAATTCGACGGCGCTTGGATTCTTGCGGGTAAGCACTAATTGCATATGACACACAACGAGCTACAGCCGATCACTGACGATGGAATCATGGGGAGCTTGCCTCAAGCTGCCGATCGTGGGAATCCGATTACGTCTCCGATCATTCCGCGCCGGCTTCTCGCTCTAACCAACATGCTTCCTTACCCACCGACAAACGGTGGCCAGATGCGGGACTGGGAAGTGCTCAGGGCGCTCGCGTCACTGGGTTGCGAAATCCACTTGTTGAGCTTTGGCCAGAATGAGCAACAGGATGAACAGCTGAATGAGAGCTGCAAGGTTTGCGCTTCGACCGAGGTAATTTCCCATCCTCAGATGAGTCTATCAAGCAGCGGGGATTATCTGGGCAGGTTTCGGGCGCTTCCGGATCGGTTACCCTATGCGGTTGCCCGGTTTCAATCCAAGGCCATGCAAGAGCGGATTGTTCAATGGGTCGAGGCCGGCCGCGTGGACGCAGTTCTATCAAACATGCCATACCTCCTGGCGAATGTGCCTGCCTCGCTCCCGGTGCCTGTGATTGTTAATTGTCACAATGTCGAGCACATGATTCTGCGACGGTACTTGCCGTTCGAGCGCAACTCGCTTCGCCGGGCTTACGCCTGGATTGAATCCTGCAAGCTAGAGCGCTGGGAGAAAGAAGTTTGCTTGCAAGCCAGCTTGCTTCTGGTTTGCTCGGATTATGACCGGTCTGTGATGGAAAAGCTCTGCCCTGGGCCTGCCGTTGCCGTGGTGCCAAACGTGGTTGACGTGGACCGCTACATCTCCTCGAACCAAAGTGATGCAGCAACGGTTCTATACACAGGGGGCATGGATTGGTTTCCGAATCGTGATGCGGTCGAGTTTTTTGTGACAGCAATCTTGCCTGACCTGCGCCGCTTGAATCCGAAGGTTCAATTCATCGTGGCGGGCCGGCGTGGGCCTGAGAAATTTCATCAGGATTTGGCCAAGATTCCGAATGTTGAATTCCGCGGGCCGGTGTCCGATATGCGCGCCGAAATTGCAAGAGCAAGCGTGTGTGTTGTGCCTTTGCGCATCGGGAGCGGCACACGATTGAAGATTCTCGAGGCTGCCGCCATGGGCAAACCCATTGTTTCAACCCGAGTGGGCGCGGAGGGCCTGAAATTTTCGGATGGGATAGAAATAATCTTGGAAGACAAACCCTCTAAGTTCGCTCAGGTGGTAGCCGACCTGCTCGGCGATCCGAAGCGTCGCTCCTTACTTGGCAACGCCGCACGCCATGGTGTCGAGAAGCACTATAGCCTTCCGGTGTTGCGCCTTACTTTACAACAGGTCTTTCAGGATCTGGCAGCTAGACTCGCCCGCAGCCCGAAGGAGGCTCCTGCTCTGCCGCGTTGAGGGCGGGAATAAGCATGCTCGTTTTCTACTTTCTAATTTTCATCATGCCCTTGTCGAAGCATCATTTGTGGGGGGCGATAGCAGGTGACCTTACGGGCATCAAGTATATCGGATTGGTTTGCCTGCCCTACGCCTTTTTCCACTTGACTCAGGTGCGAACTATGCCGCCATTCTTTGCATCCTGGCAGGCTCGTCTTTTTCTCGCTTTTTACTGCATAACATTTTTATCTTACTTGGCTATGGGGCACGGGATTTGGTATTTGAGCCACTGGCTCAGTTACTCGTCCTTCCTGATGTTTTTCTTTATCACTTTGGCAGTGGTAGACACGGTCTCGCGGGTGCGCTGGGTAGTACTGTCCGCCATCGGTTCTATCGCCTTGGCATCCGCCTATGTGGTGCGCGACTGGCAGGTCACCCATAATCTGTATGCAGACTACCGCCCCGGTTGGATAGTCGGTGACCCGAACTATTTCACTGTAGACGCTTTGCTGTTCACGCCGGTCGCCCTTCTCCTTTTGCAGCAGAAACAGCCGCGTTGGCAAAGGCTATATTGCCTGGGCTGTTTGGCCATCACATTAGCTGCCGTGCTGTTTTCAGCTTCGCGGGGAGGCTTTCTTGGACTGGTGGCGGCATGTATCTTTTTCCTTCTGAAATCGGAACAGCGCGTGCGCAACTTCATCCTGGTATGTATGACGATCGCGGTTTTGAGCCTCCCGATGCAAATATCGCCGGTGCAGCGTCTTCTGCACCCCACTCATTCTGACGACGATGCTCAGCAGACGCGCTTGGCAGTCTGGTCCGGAGGTTTGAAGATGATCGAGGATCATCCGATATTCGGGGTCGGGTTGGATAATTACCGGATCGCAACACAGAATTATGTCAACTATGGGGACATTCCCGCCGGGGAAACGGGGACCCGCGTCGCTCATAACAGTTATTTAGAGATCGCGGCCGAAATGGGCCTGCCAGCGCTGTTCATTTTCTTGGGCATCCTGGTGAGTAGCTTTCGGACCCTGGGGCGAGTGTACCGAGCCGCAATGAGCTCCGGGGACGAATTTCTCCGGCGAGTAGCTTTGGGAATGCAAGCAGGCATTCTGGGCGCAGCAGTGGCGTTGGTTTTTGTCTCCGGTGAATACCAGAAGATGTTTTGGTTCTCCATATTCATCTCAGCTTGTTTGCCTCAGTTGGTACATTCTGAGAGCACTGAGGCGGCTGTGACTGTACCTCGGAGCTCGAGCGAGGGTCACCCCATTGCGGCGAACCGGCCACCCGTCGCTGCGGAAGTCTCCTCTGGCAGAAATTTTTGATCCCTTGCATGAATTGGAGGAAGAAGGCTTTGTCGCCCTGCGTTGAAGCAACATAAGGACACTGCCAGCTTCCCGGGGATAATGGAATCATCCTCTGGCGTTGCTGAAGCACGGAACGGAGATCGTTTCTTCGAAACCCGCGCCCGCAGGCAGCTTGGGAGGAAGTGAAAAGTCAATAATGGTTCGAAACATATTCTCGAATTGGATGGGCCTGATCATCACTCCAGCCATGGTATGCCTTGCGCCTGATTCGCATTCCCATCCGACAATATGTACGAGAAGCGTTGATTCGGCCGGTCCTCGGCCCTGGCCTTTTTCTGGGGTTTGTTCAGTGACGGTTGGCTGGCAAGCGCGCGTTGGCTCATTCTTGCTTTCATTGGCCTGGCAGGGCGCCTTACTGGCGCTGCTTTTCTACTCAATCGTGCTCACGCGGGCCGAACGGCAAATCGCCTTGCAACAGGGCAGATATCTTGGCGGTCTCGCAAGCCGACTATCTCGGATGGAACTATAATGAAAAAAACTTTCAATTCGACCACGAATGGCCCACAGAGCGGCGTGGGAGAATATGGATTCGGGAGAGCAGAATGAAGATCGGATTTATTTCCGAGGCCTTGCCGTACTTGCCATCACGAGGCGGTTTTCGCCTTTATGGCGGCAACTTGATCCGTTTGCTGTCGCAGCGTCACAGCATTGATCTGATCTCGTTCCTGCGGGATGACGACGAAGAGCACCTCAGTTGGCCTCAACAATACTGCGCTTCGATCCGCACCCTCCCGAAGAACGGCACCAGCATACCCCGACGATTAGCCAACGTGGCCTCAGCTCATCTCTGGGGAAAGCCATTGGTTGCAAGAAAGCAATTCCGCGCTTTGTTGCGCGATGGTATTGCCACTGGAAAATGGGACGTGCTGCATGTGGAAGGTGCTTACGCAGCCGGCCTCATCCCGGCCGACTTTCCTGTTGCCATTGTGCTTTCCCTCCATGATTCCTGGACCTTGCGTGCTGAAGAAATGCTTAAGTGCTCTCAAAGCTGGCGCGAGAAACTCTACTACACATTTCTCAAGTATCACGAGCCGCGTTATGAGCGGCTTGTCTACCCCCGCTTCGAGAGATGCACCGTCGTGGCTGAACCCGACCTGCTGGAGGTGCGCAAGACGGTTCCGAGCGCCAAAGTTGACTTGATCTCCTACGGCACCGACACAGATTACTTCCATCCGGTTGACGTTCCCAAGCAGCCGGACACGCTGGTCTTTCACAGTCACCTCGGATATCCCCCCAACATTGAAGCCGCGCTTGAATTCGCCAACGAAATCCTCCCTCTCATCCGGCAGGAAGCGCCTAACACTGTCTTCCATCTGGTGGGCGCGAACCCCGGCCCCCAAATTCTAGAACTGGCTGCCCGGCCAGGCATTAAAATTTCCGCCAATCTCCCCGACCTGCGGACAGCAGTATGTTCAGCTAGAATTTATGTCTGCGCCATCCGGTATGGCACGGGACTCAAGAGCAAGATGCTTGAGGCCATGGCCATGCAGATGCCGATCGTCGGATATCATCCCGGCTCCACGGTAGGAATCGATTGCGTGTATGGGGAGCACCTGTTGGCCGCCACTACGCCGCAAGAGTTCGCCGCGCACGTATTGGATCTTCTGCGCAATCCTAAGAAGGCAGCGGAGCTCGGTAAGGCTGCTCGAAAACTGGTATGCGAAAAATATAGCTGGGAGTCCAGGGCGCGAATGTATGAGGACCTCTATAAACAGGTTGTAGAGGAACGGCGCAACAGATGAGCGCGCTTTTTGGGGTCCTAAAATGAAAAGCGAAGAATCTTGAACTGAGGAAACCATAAAGACACAGGAGAAAACTCAAATGGACTGGAAAAATCAAAGAGTGCTTGTGACCGGAGGAGCCTCATTTATCGGCTCCAACATGGTGGATGCGCTGCTGAAGCGCGGCGCCGGAATCCGCGTCGTAGATGACCTGACCAGCGGCAAGCTGGAGAACATCAACGATCACGTCAAGTCAGGCCGAATTGAATTCATTAATGCCGACCTGAGAGACACCGGCGTTGCGGAGAAGACCGTTAAAGGCATGAATATTGTCTTCCATCTTGCGGCGGATCACGGCGGTCGCGGGTATGTGGATCTTCACCAGGCTGCCTGCGCGACAAACCTTATGCTGGACGGCTTGGTTTTTAGGGCCTGCCGGGCAGCAGGGGTCGACAAGGTGGTCTACGCGTCGTCGGGATGCGTGTACCCGAATCACCTGCAAATGGATCCTAAGGAGATACTGTATCTCACCGAAGAGATGGTAGGGCCGCCCTATGACGCTGATAACATGTACGGCTGGGCCAAACTCATGGCTGAAATGACGCTCCGCGCGTATTACAAAGACTGGGGAATGAAATCAGCCTGCTGCCGTTACTTTACAGTTTATGGTCCCCGAGGAGTCGAGAATCACGCCGTCATCGCCATGATCGGCAGGGCTTACACGAAGAAGGACCCTTTTGAGGTCTGGGGGAACGGCGAGCAGATTAGGAATTGGACCTACGTCGACGACATCGTTGAGGGAACCATCCGTGCTGCGGAGAAAATCGACGACGGAACCGGCATCAATATCGGCACGATGGAGCGCACCCGCGTGATTGATGCCGTGCACCAGATTGTGAAAATTATGGGTTACAACCCGAAGATCGAACTTCACCCGGAGATGCCCACCGGACCTTTGAACCGCGTTGCGGATAACTCCTTGACCAAGAAATTGCTCGGCTGGGAACCGCAAGTGAAGTTTGCCGACGGCTTGCGCCGCACGATTGATTGGTACGTGTCCACGCGAAACCAGAGCGAAGCGGCAAGCGCCCTCGAGAAACTCCTGATCGAACGGTAGGTAGCCGGGCGGATACTGGCAATAGTCTCGGAGGCTGCGAGGAAGCGGCGCCGATCCATCGAAGTCTATAGGTGCAGGTATCCGTGGCAACCGCAGAATTTTTCGAATGAGAATGAAGAGAACTCGCGTCCAATAACAGCATTAATGATATGTCAATTCCGCAAATGAATCTCGCGACTCCCCCGGCGGCTCCAGCCTCTACTTCAAGGGACCATCATGTGGATGTGTCTCGCCGCATTGACCAGGGAATCCGCATGACATTTCTCCTGTCGTTCCTGGCGATGCCCCTTAGTTATTTGACGCTGGTAATCCTGGCACACACATCGAGCGAGGCTGTTGGTATCTTTAATGGGATCCTCCTCTGGGCCGGATTCGCGCAGAGTTTTTACTACTTCGGCGGAAACGCCGTGATTATTCGATTCGTCCCACTCACGCCACCCCCAAAGCGCTTTTCATTTATTGTGAGCTATTCTGTTCTCACCATAATCTTCACGATTGTCGGCGTATTGCCCATTACCTACTTCCCGCATCTGCTGGATTCGGCACTCGGAGTTTCCACCAACAAGACCGTATTTCCCGCGCTTCTCGCCATCGCGCTTACCAGCACACTTCTACAGATTTTGCTTTCGGCTCTCAAGGCCTCTTTAGAATTGACGCTTGCCCAAGTGCTACTGCGCGTCTGTACGGTTGGGTCGTTCATTCTGTTTGGACTATTTTTTGTCGTATCCAGATCGTGGTTCATTAAGTATCAAGACGCCGCCATCACTGGAGTATACATCGGTCTCGTACTGATCACTTTGGTGGCGGGGACCTACTATGCGCGTCGGACACTGAAACCGGAACCGAACTTCCCGCGGTGGTTTGTGCCGGAGGGCTTTTGGCGGTTTTCCGGGATGACTCAACTTTCCAGCTTGCTGAATTTCTTATCGAGCCGGCTCGATCAGATTCTTGTCTTGGCGTATGCGGGCATCAGCGGATTGGGAATCTATGCCGTCCTTTCGCAACTGGCATTTGGCATCCAGACAGTTTCGGGATTCTTTCTGGAGAGCATGCTGCCTGTCATGACCAATATCATGGCTCGATCCGGTATGGATGCGGTTCGCATGGTCTATTCCCGGGGAGCACGGCTCAATCAGGTGATCGTTACCGGATGTTCTCTGGTTCTTCTCTGTCTCGGTGGAGTGGCGCTCTCCGCCTTTGGAGGCATCTACAAGGAATACTGGTTGGTTCTAATGACTCTAGTTCTGTTCACCGGCCTCGCCAGCAATTTAGAACTGATGAATGCGTACCTGTTGACGGCATTGGGTAAGGTTGAACTCGTGCTAGGGTGCCAACTTTTTCAGGTTGTTGTATTTGTCGTCTCATTCAACTTTTTGAAGAGCGGCAATTCGCTTTCGCTTTGGATGCTGGCTATCGCCCAGGGGATTGCAATGACGGCTGGCTTGATAGCGACGATCATAGCGACTCGAGGACTCTTATCGTTCAAGCTGCGCGTACCGCGGGAATTTGTGGCCGCAGCGTTTGTCATGGTAGGCACAACGGGTATAACCGTGTGGGCTCACCCGATGGGTCTGGGCTCTTCTCTGATGCTATTATCCATTTCATTTATTCTATTTTTTGTGCTGGGTGGTTATCGCTGGCCTGAAATTATAGTTCTCGTCAGCTTGTTTCGAATGCGTCGTTCCGGTAATCATGGCTCGAAACCGGAAGATTTTATCTTGTCCATGCATTCGCCAATACCTATTTCAAAAGAAATGGAGCCTCGTCGGCAAAAATGAGGATATTTCCTTTTTTCCGCCCCCGGGCGGTTCGCCTCGTTATCCTTTACAGAGCAAAGGAAAACGAACCTAGTACTTTAACGTTATGCCCGCTCCAAATTAACATGAGATCTAAGGTCAACTTAATTGCAGATGATCATAGATGAGATACTTGCTGGAAGGCTATTACGGAATGCGGAATGTCGGGGACGACATTCTCCTGTACGTTACAATCGCCGAAATGGCGAAACTCGATCCTGACGCTGAATTCACGGTGATCAGCGATCGCCACGAAAATCTTCCTCCATTCGCGAATGTCAAAGTCATATCCGGCGGCCGGCTCAAAACTCTGCGGCAACTATTGCACCACGATGTGTGGCTTTTCGGCGGGGGAGGGCTGCTTCAGGATCCCGGTGTTCGTGCTGTTCAGACACTGCGGCGTCATCAACGCATAGCACGTTTGGCGAAGTGGATAAAACGGAGCATTGTTCTCGTCGGAATCGGTGTTGGCCCGCTCGAGACTCCGGAGGGAAGAGAGGCCGCTCGCAAGCTTCTTGGTGCCGCGGATTTCGTGACCGTCCGAGACAAGGGCTCCGCGGACCTGGCGCATGAATTGATGCCGGAATGCAATCTTACTGTTACAGCAGATTTGTCGTTTCTCTTTCCAAAGTACGCACCAGCACCGCCAAAGGGTCTTAGGGATGGCAAAACGCGCACCTTGGGCATTTCCCTTCTTCCTTTCTCCGGCGCGCTGGACAAAGACCCGCAAATTGACCGCCGGGTAGTCGCAGTGATTGCAGAAGCGCTTAATCATATAATGAAAGAACACCCTGAGTGGCAAGTGAGATTGTTCGAAATCTTTTGCGGCTCTGAGTCCTATGGGGATAAGACTGTTCTGCAGCCGCTCCGGGACCAACTCCTTTTCAAACAGCGTGTCTCTTTCCGTGCTTACGATGGAGACTTCTTTTCCCTGCATAAAGATCTTCTCCAATGCTCGGCGTTCTATGGTATGCGTTTGCACTCCTGCGTTCTTTCGTGGCTGGGCGGCGTACCTTGTTTGATGACTGACTATCACATGAAAAGTTCCGCTATCGCCAAGAGCATGGGAATACGGAACGAAGCGATTTTACCGGTTGGTGATTTATCTTCCTCTTCTATTTTGATCGAGCGTTTGGAGAGACTTATACACGCGCCTGAGGCGTTTCTCCCGACTGTTCCAATCTCTGAATTAACCAGTTCCGCTGCCAACAATTTCAAATCGATGCGGGGCTGGCTGAGAAGGGCGGATACGCGGATGGTGACGAATGCTTAGAGCAGTTAGAACTATGGCCCTAAAGATTTTCGGTGGGTCCGATCTGTCAAGATGGTCCAATTCTGGGAATCTTTTGGAAGAATGGCAGCCTCGAACCGCGACACTTGCGAAATGGATACCAAAAGGCAGCAGGGTGATCGAGTTTGGCGCGGGGAACCGGAAACTTCAGCCCATGTTGGATGCTAGTTGCACCTATTTCGCCTCGGACCTCGTTGAGAAGCCCGGAGTCACGCTCGTGTGCGACCTAAACAAGAAACCACTGCCAAATCTCTCTGAAATTTCACCGGAAATAGCGGTATTCAGCGGCGTTCTTGAATATATCCACGATCTACCTACGTTGGCAGCATGGCTAGCCACGCACGTAAACAAATGCCTGGTTTCCTATAGCTGTGTAGACACTCGCGGGGGTGCTTTGCGCAGGATCCGGGGAGCTTACCAGCGTGCGAACCATGGTTGGGTGAATAATTATACCGAGCCCCAGATTGTCGAAATCTTCCGCGAAGTCGGTTTCCTGTGTACTGATAAGGACCATTGGAAGGACCAGCGGCTCTTCTTGTTTGAGAATCAACGAACGAAGAAATGAGATGATTAGCCGAGCGCGGCATCCTCGGTTCTGGCCAAGAGCGGCGACGAATTAGCTCAACAGCCTGTACCTCTCCGACAATCAAGTTGGATGGTCTCGCCCTAATGTTTTGCCTGATGCCGCTCGCGCGATCGCAAAAGCCGGCCCGCGCAACACAGATGGCGTGGAAAGAGAAAATT
>Ga0307479_10001078_pt1 | contig 24669 bp, 16 predicted proteins | sample atmos_gasesECM4C_FD_203743 | JGI IMG/M metagenome (GOLD analysis project Ga0307479, IMG submission 203743) | Hardwood forest soil microbial communities from Morgan-Monroe State Forest, Indiana, United States - atmos_gasesECM4C_515 | ecosystem: Environmental > Terrestrial > Soil > Temperate... | reverse complement strand
GATGCAGCAGGTGCTCCCGTGGACTGATCAGCAGGAGATTCCGGAACACGGTCTCGGCCCAATCGAAACGCCGCAAAAAGATGGAGTGACTGGCGCTGGCCACGAACGCGAAGGTCAGCAGGAGCGCGGGCACAAGGTGGATAAACGTCGCAATCAGTTGCGGCCGCCCGATCGCGCGGACCATGCCAAAGATCGCCGCGGAGGAACCAGCGTTAATCAAAAAATTGGGCACCACAACGAAAGGACGGGCCGCGATCCCAGGCATCACGTTCGAGACGACCGAAGGCAAGTGGTGGTTTTCGTGCAATCTCCAGAGGAACCCGTGCAACAGAAAGCGGTGGACGAGATAATCGAAAAAAGTACCGGTGCCGAAAGCGCCAAGGAACACCGGGATGGTCCACCTTGCATCCACCTGGGTCATACTCACCTGCGATGCTCGGATCACGTAGTCAGTGAGCCTGCCAATTGTTGGAAGGACAGAAGCTAGCGCGATCTGAATCACGAAATAGACGACACAGGCCCCAGCAACCGCAAACATGAGGACGCCGTATCGCCGTACAACGTGTCGAGTGCCCGTTCTCCGAGCCAATCGCCAATGTTCGTAGAGATCCAGGCAGACGAACCCGATCTGCACGTAGGCGAACAGCCAAAGGAATGTTCGTGCGTTCGACATGAACATCCTAGCCCGCAGGCCCCAAAGCTTCAGCCCCGGCCGCATTCTCGGGGATCAAGTCCACCTTCGCGCGCAACTCGGCGCGCAGGAACCACAGGTTGGTAAATGCCTGGATCCATATCGATCCCGCCGAGATCAACCAGATGTGATGCAAGGTCAGTCCGCGCCACCCTAAGAGCACAAGCACCGGCACGGCAAACACAAATAACCGGATAATCGAACTCACGAATGGCGGACGCGTGTTGCCAAATCCCTGAAAGACACTCGCAGAAGCGAATATCATCCCAGTGGCGAGAAAGGTCCAGGAAATCACTCTCAAATACTCAGCGGCGACCGCCACAACATCGCTCTGCTTAGAGAAGAGACTGACGATCGCATCAGACTTGAACTGGCAGAGAGCAGTCAGCAGCAGCATCACGACGGAAGCGATGCACCCGGCCGCCCAGAAGCTCTGGCGCACGCGCATCGGCCTACTGGCGGAATAATTTTGGCCGACGATGGGAGCGTTCGCCATCCCTACCGCCACTGCCGGCAGAATGAGAGACTGCATCACGCGGGCTCCGATGGCGAACCCGCCCTGCGCCGCAGCGCCGAAATGCCGGATCACCGCATACACGATGATCAGGTAGATTCCGAGGATTCCCAGCTCCGCTCCTGCAGGCAGGCCAATGCGAAACGTTTCTCGCCACAGCGCGAAATCGGGGCGAAAGACGGAAGCGTCAAACGCCAGATATTTTTCTTTCGTGGCGAAATAGGCGAACATCAGGGCCACCCCGATCGCCAGCGCAAAAAACGTGGCCATGGCCGCGCCCTTAACTCCGAACACGCGTCCCGTCCCCCACCCAAAAATCAAGATTGGCGCTAATACCAGGTTGAGCACAACGGTCACCACCAGCACAGCTACCGTCGGCTTGACGACTCCCGCGCCCCGCAAGGCAGCGCCCATGGCAATGAGGGGAAATTCGAGACAGAGAGCGGGAACAAACCAGGCCAGATACGAGGTACCCAGCCGCACCGTTTCCGGACTGGCTGCGAGCGCCGCACAATAGGAGTGGCGAAGCACAAACGCCACCAAGCAAAGCCCACCACCTCCAACGATCGACATCAGGAACGACTGATTGAACACGAACCGGGCACGATCCTGATTCTTCACGCCGGCTGCATGGGAGATAAGCGTCGTTGTCCCCACTCCCATCATCTGCGTCAGAGCCAGCGTCAACGCCATCAGATTGGCGGCCAACCCGACCGCGGCGACTGACTCCTTGCCCAATCGTCCGACCCAGTACATGTCGGCAAGCAGGTAGAGCGCCTGCACCAGCATGCTCGCCATGAGGAAGGCGGACATCCGCACCAGGTTTCCCCACACCGAGCCTTGGGTCAGGTCTTTCAAATAGAATCCTCCACACAGTCCGCTGACGCTAAAGCATGAAGCTCTGGCACGCTATCGCGAACTTGAATCTGCTCGTTCTTGCAGCCGACCATCTCACCACTGGGCTGGGGGGCGTCTTTTTTCCGAAGCGTTCGGCCGGTCTCTACCAGCGTTTGTTTGGAGCTCGCTTCCCCGCCGATTCTCCCGTGGTCGCAGTGCTGCGCCCGTGGGGCGCTCTCGGGGTCTTCGCGGGTCTGGCAGGATTGCTGCCGCTCTATGACCCGGTCCGCTACCGCGCGATTCTCTACGCGCTATTGGTATTGGTCGTGCTCCGGGTTTTTATCCGCCTAAGTTACGATGCCGCCACCCTCCGGTTCTTTGGTCTGTCGTCAAAACGTAACTGCTTCCACATTTACCTCGTGTTGCAATGTGCGGCCATCATTGGCCTGCAGCTAATCTGGTGGTAGCAGCGCTTTCCATGCGCGACAGCAGGCGATTCTCCCCTTCGACGCCGCCGGCTGCACTCCTGTCCAACGCCAGGCTGATTTTAACCAGCACCGGGAACTTCGGGCGCAGCGTCACTTTTGGGTCGAGCACAAGTTTTGTCTCCGGTAGGAGTTCGATTTCCCACTGCCGGAGGATCGTGCCCAGCGCCAGTGCCCCTTCCATAAGCGCGAGGCCTTCTCCGATGCAGCGTCGCGGGCCGAGTCCGAAAGGAAAATATGCGAACTGGTGCGTCTTGTTCCCCGCCAGAAAACGGTCGGGATGAAACTGATCTGGCTCAGAGAAAAAGCGGCCATCCCGGTGCAGCAGGTACTGACTGGCAAAAAGGATCGACCCAGAAGGCGCGCCGTACGACCCAATCGAGCACGGCTCTGTGATGGCACGGCCTAGAACCCAAACCGGCGGGTACAGACGCATAGACTCGGCCAGCGCGCCGCGCGTGAAGGCAATCTGCTCGTATTCCTCGGCGCCGAGTTCATTCTGTCCAGCGACCGCGTTCACTTCGCTGCGAATTTTCGCGACGTGCTCGGGATGTTGCGCCAAAACGAATAGCGCATAAGTCAGCGCATTCGCGATGGTTTCGTGCCCCGCGAGAAGAATAGTGAGACACTCGTCGCGCACCTGGCGGACCGCCTGGGCCCGGCTCCCTTCTGCCAGTTGACGGCGAACGAGCATCGAAAGAAGGTCTTCGCCCTCAGCGCCAGACTTTAACCGCTCGTCGATGAGGCCATACATCAGCCGATCCAGCCGCTGGCGCACTCGTTTCAGACGGCGCATGCCGGGCAAAGGCAGGTTCATCAGATGTTCAGAGAAAGGCACAAATACAAGGTCAACCAGAGACATCAACTCGGTCACAGCCTCGCCGATTTCGCTCGCGTCTTCGACAATCTCCCGATCGAAGAGAGTCTTGCCTAGGATGGCCAGCGTGAGCCGCATCATTTCTTGGTGCAAGTCGATGGTTTCGCCGGGCCGCCATCGATTGCAGGCGCGGCGCGTGTACTCGGACATAACCTGGGCATGGCGCACAATTCGCTCCCGATGAAATGCAGGCTGAATCAGCCGTCGCTGAGTGGCGTGCAGGGGATCTTCGCTGGTCAGCAGGCCCTCGCCCATCACCGCCCGCCCGCGCTGCATAATCGGACCTCGCACATGTTTGGAAGCAAGAACGACGAAAAATTCCTGAACCAGGTTGGGATGGTTCAGAAGAAATGCATGCCTCCAGCCCAGGCGAAAGTGCACGATGTCGCCATAGCGCTGGGCAAGATCCTCGAAGTAAGTGAGCGGCGCGGCGCGAAAAGCCAGTGCCTGGCGAATCCCCAGATACGAACGCGGCCCGGGTGGACTCGGCGACTTCACGCTCCCGCCCCTTGCCATCCCTTGCCCAGCACAAAGCGGCGCCAAATGCAGAGCCAAAGAGACCTCTCCTCAAGAGTCGGGTCGCTGCGCCTGGCGACCACTCGCTGGTGAATCGCAGGCAGCTTACTCCAATGCGCCGCGGGAAACATGTGGTGAGCCGTGTGGTAACCGTTGTTGAGAAGCAGCCAATTCAGCAGGCGCCCAGTGAGATTGCGGGAATGATTGTACTCCGAGCTGAAATCGCAGTCCTGGTGCTGGAGAAGATTGATCGTTACCAGAACCCATTGTGCGAAGAACCACGGTCCCGTGCAGAATTTCAGCGTAGAACGCCAGTCGACGAGCACTAGCAGCAGAAGAAACCCATAAGTAAAGATACGTTCTCGGATGGCTTGACGGTAGAGTTCCGGCCGCGTGTGCCGCCAGGCGTCAAGATCGTTGGGCTTGTTTCGATACATCGCCCTGAGCGAAGCAAAAAAGAACGCCATCAGGTTGAGAAAGTTTGAGCGATAGCCGACCAGCGAGCATCGGACAAAGTCGGCGCCCGTATTGTTGCTGCCATGGTGCAAAACATTGTGCGAAGTGATGATGCCCGACGTGGGATGGGCCGTTAGGACGCTGAGCCACAACTCGAAAGCGCTATTCCATGCCGCACTCCGGAAAGTGGGAGAATGCACGTGGTTGTGCTTCACCACCAGCGCCACCACCGCCAGAATGTAGGTTGGCAGGAGCAGATATGTTCCGCGGGCAATGTCCAGCCACTCGACTGCGAGCAGAACGTTGAACGAAACCAAAAATGCGAGTGTGCGCAGATCAGCTTCATAGCGGAGAGGTCCAAGAAGCGTGGTCGTCTTCCTCATCAGAAGGTAGCCGCCTCCAGATAGGGAACACGGCCGTCGAGACTTCGGTACATGTCTTCGCCGTCTTCAAAAGTCACGCAGAAAAGTCGGCCGGAGAATGGGGTCAGAGAATAGTCGCGCAACACGGGCAAAAGAGAATCACGCTCATGCAAAGCGAGGATGGCATACAGGTATCGACTGCCCACGGCATCGTTGTAAGCCCCGCGAAGGAGCGCCCGAAAGATCTGCACATCGTCTTCGTCCACCGCGATGAAGCTTATGTAGAAGTACGTGACTTCCTGCCCCGGCTTTGGAAACAAGGGCGCTCCTGTAATCGGCCGCAGAATATTTGCTAGCGGAACCAGATATCGCAGCCGTCGCCCGTAGCCGGCAAGTCGTGTTTGTTTGAACCCGCTCTGGTCCCAACATCCGAGCACTCCAATAACCCGACTCCCTCGGACAGCGACGTAGAAGTCTGTGATGCTGAAGTCGCGCCACTGAGTCTGGAACATAGCAACGGTATGGACGGGCGCGAATTGGCGGCGCGAATTGTTACGGTTAAGACATTCCACGATCTCTGGCAGCAGTTCCTGGGATCCTCGCAAGATTTCACAACCGGCGTGGATCGGCGGCTTGGCGCGGCGAATATTGATGCCCGGGGAGTCGACCAATCCCATGTCGTGGTATTGCGGCAAACCTGCGCGCCCGCTGGCGATCGTCGTAAGCGCAGCGTGATTTCCACTGAAGATCATGGTCGTATACAGGCGAGCACCATGATCTTCATGAAGCTGCCGGAGAAAGCGATAGCCACGCGCGATGAGAGTCCCGCCGCGGTAGCGTTCGTCAAGACGCAAGTCGGCGAGGTAGCCCAACGGCATGGGGCGACCGTTCACAAATGCAGAAGAAACGGAGCGCGTGCCCAGACCTATGACGCTCCCCGTACGGAGATCGCGGCCGATGCCCACCTGAAAAAAATCTCCGCGCACACGGCAGGAGTCAAAGAAACTGGGCTCGCGCTCGAAAGTAACGCTGATCGAGCCGGGAATCGAACTGCGCCGCAGCAATCCGCGGAGTTCGGCGTCATCGGCCTCATTTGCCAACTCGATAGCAAAGCGCGACTTTGGCGGCAGTGACTCTGACGAAGGTGAGTTTGGCCAAGCCAAGTTTGAACAAGGAACAACGGGCGCAATCATGCGCAAACCTCAGCCGTGTCGGAGTCCACATAGCTCCCGCAGAAGACCTCTTCCCACCCGCTATGCTTATCGAGAGCCGTCATTTTGACGCTCCCCGCGCGCTGTCCGAGTGCTTCGCAATGCTTCAGGTACGCCTCCCGCGCTCCCTGCTGGATCATGAACACTCGCGGCACAGCCAGTTGTCCAAGTCTGCGGCAGTATGCGTAATGCGGATTTGCCCGCATCTTTTCATCAAGACGGGAGGCGAGTTCGGTCTCACAATGTCCGCTTTCGAGAAAGAGAATGTAACCCGGAATGCCGCGGTCGCAGGGCGCTACCATCGCGAATGCCGCAGACCGGCAACACTCGAACTCTTCGAGAACCTGAGCCACAAAAAGGGCGTTGAGCTTTTCTCCTCGGAGGTCGCTCACGCAATCGTCTTTACCGATGAATTCCAGAACCGGGGTCCGTTCGGCGAATCCGGTCACGCGAACCCGGTCTCCGAGTTGGTATCGCCAGAAACCTCCCCCAGTGGTAAGGACGACAGAGTATTCGGCCCCCCGCTCCAGTTCTGAGAGGAGGTGGCAGCCACCAGACTCCAAATCGAGGAATTCCAGAAAGTGCGAGGTGACAGCCGCCACGCAGCCTTTGTATCTCTCGATCGGGATCGAGACCACCCCTTCCGTGGCCAGCAGCCCTTTGCCCTGAATGGCAACTCCGGGAAAGCCCCGCTGGATTTCACTCTTCACTGCAGCGGAAGCTGCGGAAGTCCAGCAACTGATGAGCTCAAGCCGCGGCCAGAGCACCTCAGCCTCGATTCGACCTCGGCCCAGCATAGCTCGCAGGTTTCCAGCCTGGCTGGCATCGCGCTTCAATAAGTTCGTGATTCGTGGGGGCAACGCGCGGCCCACGCCAACTTTGTCCGCGAGCAAATCGCGGACCAGGCGCTCGCCGTGCAACTCCAGTTGCTTCAGAAGAATTTGGAGAAAGCTCGGATTCCACACGGAAATGAAAGTCAACGACCGGGCCTGCAGCAGAAACCGCAGAGTGAGATAGACGCAGTTGTCGAACCCAGGCACACTCGCCAGTTCCGCGGGAACCGCCAAGGTCTTTTCGAGAAGCCACCGGTGCAGAGGCCCGAAGTACTCAGCGTCGCTCTCGAACCCAACGGGAGTGCCGCCTTGCGTACGCTCCTGTTCTCGGGACAACGGAGTCACCAGCCAATACGCACAACCGCATGCTAACCCCGGAAACGAGTGGTAGAGGTCGGTGATCCAAGCACCTAAGGCGGCGTGAAACTGCGCTCGCAAGGTGCGCGTATACGGGACGTACTTGGCCGCGCTAACAGAGCCGCTGCTTTTTTCGAACATGAGCAAAGGTTCGCTGGTGAGGACTCCGCCTTCGCCCGCCTTCATGCGCTCCACCCAGCCCGAGATATCGTCGTAAGAGACGATGGGGACCCGTTCCTGGTACTCGCCAACGCTACGGATCGTGGCAAACCTGTGCTGCACTCCGTACCCGCAACTTTGATTCTGGCGCAACAGGCGAAGCAAAAGTTCGCTCTGCACTGCTTCTGGATTGTGCAATGAAGCGTCGAATTGGCGGGCCGCACGCCAGAATCCGGCCAAGGGCAGCGAATTCAGCGCGCGATAGACCAGTGGCTGCCGCATCAGTCTGCTCCTGGCCACAACAGTTCCGAAGCTTGCGCTTGCTGCATGATTCGCCCGGCGAACAGCTTCATGTTTGAAGGCGAGATCTCGGCGAGACAAGCGAGTTCCGAACCTTCTGCAAAAGCCGGATTGTGGCGGAGAAAAAATTGCACGTGCGGATTTCTCAACCGCCGCGCCGGTATCTCAGCCAGGTGAGGCTTCAGTTGGCCTTGCGACTCCGGAAACTCGACCACTCCCTTCGCAGGCTGATAGCAGCCCGGGAATTTTCGAGTGGCCAGTGTGTCGAGCACGCATTGCTCGAATTCCGGCGTAGGCGTCTGGCAATTGGGATAGAAAGTCTCGAAAAAGAGCGGCAGATACAAATAGGTCCGGTACCCTTTCGAAATCAGGAACCAGTAAAGCGGAACGTCCGGCTCCTCCAAATAAAGCGAGCTGACATACCGGCACCAGCAACGGCCCAGTTCCTGCTCACCCCAGTATGCGCGGTCCACAATTGTGTCGCCGGAGAATACCGCGCGGATGCGAACACCCGCCATCGACACGCGCAGTAATTTCTGGGTGGAGAATCCACAGATTGCACCATTCCCCTCTCGAAGCAGAAGCACGCAATCCTTTTCCGCCAGGTCTGACAGGAATCTGTCACAGGAAACGCAGTCGTAGTGGCGGGTAAAAATCCGGAACATGGCGTGCGCATCAACTTCCGTGATCTCGGCCACGGGAACAATGCGGCTTTGTAGAACCTGATCTCTCATGGGCACCTAGAAACAGATCGTGATCTCGCGTTCCTGCGGGGCTTGCGCCGCCGGGGCTTCCGACTGCGCCGCACGTTTGCGCATCGATTGAATCTTCAGCCCCAGCAGATCGGTGTCTACATGGCAAAACTGTGGCCCTCCGAAGCTGCGAATCTGTTTGGTCTGCGCCGCCAGAATGTCCACATCCTGCCGGATAATCTTGCGACAGACCGGCTCCAGCAGAAGCCGCACCAGAGCCCCGATCCGCCCAAAGCTGTAGGTAATGACCGTGTGCACTTCCGTCTCGTATTCCGTAAGCGGAGTGCATTGCGAGGTGATAATGAAATGACGACCCGGACCAAAGTCGTAGTCGACGCGGCTGATGTTGGGCATCAGAAAACGATCGGTGTGACGGAGCTCCTTCCCTTTCGGAAAGAAGAGACTCGACACTAAGCTTTTCGTAATCGGTTCGCCCCGGAACTCGACTTCCACCGATCCCGGTGTTGAGCGAACAGTAGCCGACAATTCGCGCGTGTCGTGACTCCGGAACCAGCCCTGGTGAACGTACACGGTATGGGGGCAGTCGAGGAAGTTCTCCAGGCACGCGTCCACTGATGCCTGAAAGCGCGTTCTCATTCGAAAACTAGTCCAGCCTTGAACGTCGTAGTTTGGGAAGCGGAACGGATACGACTCGGGAATCGATTCGCCCGGATAGACCCACACGTAGCCATCGTGCTCACGAACCGGATACGCTCGTACTCCGTGGTTCGGCACGCGATCGCGAGAGCCGAGAGACGGAATCTGCACGCATCGTCCGGCAGCGTCGAACCTCCAGCCATGGTAAGGGCACGTGATGCAATCCGAAGAAACCTCGCCCCGTGAAAGCGCCATATTGCGATGCGAGCAACGATCTTCGAGAGCGGCCACCTGCTCATCATCCGTACGAAACAGCACCATGCGTTCGCCTAATGTCGCAACCGCGACCGGCTTCTTCTTCACTTGGTCGGATTCCGCCGCGATATACCAGTAGTCTTTAAGACCCATGCTCACTTCCTCGCCAGTTCGAATGGCGACCGATACCGAATGGCATGGTATTGGTCGAGCCCCAGCCCGCTATAAGTCTGCGTCTCCGCTCCGTACCAATGGACTTCAACTTCGACCGGGACAGCGTAGTCTCCGAGACCAATCAGCAGGCGCCGGTCATTCTGGGCGGAGAAACCGTTCGCGATCTGCACTTCTCGCATCTGCCGAACCCGCCTGCCGTTCTGCGAGTAACTCACGAACACCTGAGTTCCGATGGCTTCGCGGCTGATCTTCTGTCCGTCCCCTTCGATGGCCAAGCCGATCCAGTGATGGACTCTCCCGCGCGCCAGATCTTCCTCGTGCAACGTGTTGCGATAGAGACTCAGCCGGCCAAATTGATGGGTGATGGCCACATCCAGAACGCCCTGATTGTTGAAGTCGGCTAAGGCGACGCCGCGCGAATTCCCTAACTGCGTCAGCCCCACCTCCGGCGCCACGTCCACAAATTGCATGCTGGTCTCGTCCCCACGCGACAGGTAGACACGGTTTGCCTGGTGGCCAAAGATCTCGTAGCCGCGCAAGTCCGGCCAGCGGTCGACATAGGAATGAACATTCGGCGGCGCCAACATTACCTTCTCGGCCGCATACCAATAGTTGCGCGCCTTGGCGAACCGGCGATCCATGCTGTCATCGACCATGCCGTTCACCTGCACAACGTCCTGCCAGCCGTCAAGATTGAGATCACCGAAAGCCGCGCCCCAGCCGAAACCACCCTCGTTCAAAAGACCGCGACCCGTCGCCTCGTCGCGAAACTCGGGAACAAACGAATGCGTGGGATAGGTCTTCCACAGCAAACTGCCTTCGGCCTGCAAAGGGACATGAACGTTCGAGACATAGATGTCGAGTTGGCCGCGATTGTCCAGGTCACCGATGGAAGCGTTCATCCCCTTGTAGGTGTCTCTGCCAATGCTGCCAAACATCCTCCCTTGTACGTGGACGAATCGCCGGCCGTGGTCGTTCAGATAAAGATCGTCAGGACCGAAGTCGTTGGCGCAGTAAAGGTCGGTATAACCATCACCATTCAGGTCACCGGTGGCCACGGCCAAAGTGAAATGCGTTTCCGGCATGCCCATGGCGGCCATGTCCATTTTCTCGAAGCGGCCGCCGCCGGAGTTGTGAAACAGCACGTTGGGCCCGCCGTTTTGCGCGTTGCTCCAACTCTCGTGCATGAAATGGAACATGCGGCGGTCGCCAGCATACTCGGGCTTAGGCAGGGCAAAAATGTTCAGCGGCGTGGGAGTGCGATAGTCCTTCAAATAAGGAGCAAAACTGTTGCCGACCAGCAGATCGAGTTTCCCATCGCGATCGTAATCGAAGAAGGTGGCGGCAACCGAGGTGCTGTACTCGCCAACGCCCGCCTGGTCGGTAACGTCCTTAAATTCCGCCTTCCCCGTGATCGGAAGCATGTTCTGCAACAGGCGATTCTTGCCATAGGCGAAGGTCAGGAGCAGCGACTGGGCGCCGCTGTTGTCGTAGTCGACGAAGGTCGCCCCGGCCGCAAAGCCATACTTTTCGGGATGCAGGTTGATCTCGCGCAGCGCGGGGATCTCGATGCGCTCAAACCGAAAATTCCCCAGGTTGCGATAAACAACATTTCGATCCTCAGGACGCTTCAGCGGATTCGTCAGGAAAATATCCGGCAGCCCGTCGTTGTCGAAGTCGCCAATTGCGATGGCGTCGCCAATCGACATCATCCACTTGGCAAAGTGTTGGACCCGTGGGTCGACTTGACTCATCACGTCGCTCATCCGGGAGTCGATCCCGGAAACCGACGGGGGAACTTCCACCAGTTCGAATTCAGGATCGTTAATAGCCAGGCGCGGATGAATAACTTCCGCATAAGCGAAAAACCCAGCCGCGCCCAGTGCCCCACACACCGCAACGCGGGTCGCAAGTTGAAGATCAAACGCCCGCTTCAGGTGCATCCAGCGCTCATTCCACAAGGCCCTCGAATGCAGCCAAAGAAAGCGCACCGCAGCCACCAGGAACAGTGCGTAAAACAAGGTGCTGAGCGACTCCATTGTATGGAACCACAGGTCGGCCACAACGATAACGAAGCTCCACCCCACCTGTTGCCACTTTCCCGGCGGCGAGGTCTTGGGATCGGTCATCATGTAAAACGTGAAAAGGTAAAAGCGAGCGGAGGTCAGTGTCCCCAGGATCAGCGTCTCCATCGGCAAGTGATCGCGGAGAATGTAGGCGCGCAGCAAAGTCTGCAGAGCGTAGAAGAAGAGAAATGAAACGATCAGCGGCGTCCGTTCAATGCGAAAAACAAAGAGGGCACAAGCCGCTGTGATCATGAAAGCGGCGATCGCCCAGGAACCTCCCCACTGGTAGGCCGGAGCTGACGAATACAGCCCTTGCCCCAGGAGCAGTGCGCAGACCAACCCAAACAGCGAAGGATTGAAAGCGTGCCGCCCGCGGAACGTCACCACATATTTGGAGACAATCGTGAAAAATACCGGGAGAAACAAGAGGTAATAGTTGTGCGAATAGTTCAGCAGCAGGCCAATCGACATCATGCTGATATACGCACTCAGGGGCACCAACCGCTCCCGCCTGTAGAAGAGCCAGTGGAGTCCCATATCTAGCGCGCAGCCCGCCGCGACGGTCAGCAGAATCTGTAACGGCGTGCGGTTGAATCCAAAAACCGTGCATCCCAAAACCGCATAGGCCGTCAGGATGCAAGCAAAGGGAATGCGGGGATCGTTCTTTCGAGGAACCACCCAGACCGCAGCACTCGACGGGGCGGCGACTACGGGGGGGACTTCTGTGATCCCTGCTACGACACTCATATTCTTGGAGTTACCCCGAAGGTTAAGGTCAAGCTAGCAACTTCCCCGGCAGCCGATAAGTGGCATTCTTGGCTCCACCAGAGCCTGGAAAGCGGAAGTGTCGCGTTCATGGAAGCATCGTATTATCGATGCCGCGGGGATCGGTGCCCGCATGGGACAGTTTCCTAAGTGTCACAGCCGTGGCTTAAAGGTGTTGTTATCTCAACATGACCCCGCGAGGCGGGTTCGAAAATCCGCAGGGACTAGCGTCACTGCCGAGCAGCCTTAATCTGGCGTAAAAGGACGCTGTCAGCCCCTCCGGAAAGCGCACGCTGCATTAATATCGAGGGAACCGCAACGAATCGGTGCGATCGATCCCGATTGCGCCCAACTTCTGCGGGAAGATGGAGGAATATATGAGGCCGTGGAACCTCATCCCGTATACGCCACTGATCGGGGACGCGCTCTGAATGCGTTACCTCGACCGCGGACCAACTTCCAAAGTCGGGCCGATCGTAATCCTCAATGCCCCTGGTCGTGCGGCACCGTCACGGTTGTCGCCGCCGAACCGACGTTGCCGGCAAGATCCTTAGCACTCACGGTGATCTGGTACTGTCGTCCGTCCAGGTCGTTTCCATTGCGCGACGGCTGAAGCATAACGGTGAACGAGTAGCTCCCTCCAGGTCCCACGCTCACGGGCCCATTGGGTTGAACGGTTCCATACTCATCCACCACCGCGAATGCGGCAGAGTTGGGGTCGACCCCCGACAAGGTATCGGTAATACTGCCGGACACAGTGACCGGCACCATCTTGCCATTGGGAGGCCAGAGCGACGAGGGGCTAGCCGAGATGCTTAATGCCGGAGGCGTCAGGTCAATATTCACCGCCAGGCTCGCCAGCGTGCTGATGTTGCCCGCGTTGTCAAGCGCACGCAGACCCACGGAGTTCGTGCCCGCGCCACTGATATGGGTTGAGGCATTGCTCCCTGCAGCTACCGTCACCGGACCATTGTTGACCCAGTAGCGGAGCTGCTCGACGCCGCTGCCAGAATCTGTAGCGCTCAGATTCACGGTGACCGGGCTGGTGTTGATCCAGCCATGTCCGTCGGCCGGAGGAGTGGTCGTAATGGATGCGACCGGTGGCACCAGATCCACATTCACCGGAGCAGGCAGCAGGACTACGCCGGAGTGAGCTGCGAGCGTGATTCGAACGTAGCCGCCACTCACCGAGTAGTTCGCTCCGCTGATCGCGTCCTGCAACTGGGTCCCATCGCTAAACAAGCTGGCCACCGGGATGGAGGCAGCGTTACTGGACGAGCCGTTGTTCATCGCAATCACCGCCGTGGTGCCAGCCAGCACCCGCGCATAAGCGTAGGTGTTGGGGGCGGTGTTGCTTTCCTGGGTATCGCCAGTCAGCAAACTGAGGAAAGCTCCGTTGCGAAGCACGGGGTATTGTTTCCGCAAGTGCGCCAAGGTCGTGTAGTACGATTGAACGCTGGTATCGGGCGGGCCATAGATAGTCGGATCGCCCGGCTGATCCAGCCACGGATAAGGCGGCCGCGTGTAGGGATCGCCGATGGGCCCGTTGCCGCTGCTGGCCAGTGACGGGGAATTCACCGCCACCTCATCGCCGTAATAGACCATGGGTGCGCCGACATAAGTGAACTGAAACAGTGCCGCTAGTTCCAGACGCTGCCTGGCTTCGACCAGGCCTGTGTCGCCCAACTCGGTCATCAGATAGAGCGCGCGATTGACATCATGGGAGTCGAGCAGGTTGAGCATCGCCGCCGTCGCCTGTGGTGGATAGTCGTCGCGTACCGCTCGTATGGCGTTGTCGAACTGGCTCGGAGTAAGGCCCGGGATGTCATTCGTGCCGTTGTTGTTGTCGTCATGCCATTCGGCATTGCGGACAAATCCGGTGATGTTCTTCCGGAAGCGGTAGTTCATCACCGCATCCATCTGGTCTCCCGCCAGCCACTGACTGGCGTTGGGCCAGATTTCGCCGATGAGGGGCCCGTTGCTGTTGTAAGTCTTGGCATGGGTGCGGTAGTCCACCCACCAGGAGTGCGGGAAGTTGCCATCGTCGGCTACATCGAAACGCCACCCCGAAGCTCCCTGGCTATACCAATTCTGGGTTACGTTCCCAGGCGCACGATAAAAGAAGTCCTTTACCGCGTCGACTCCGTGGTTGAAGGTCGGGAGGCTGTCGAGTCCGAACCAGCCAATGTAATCGCTCGACTGGCACGGTACGTTGCTATCAGTAAAGTTGAACCACGTACGCCATTCCGATTGTAGCGACAGGCAGGCGCCGATGTTCGGGGCTGTCCCTCCGATACGATCGTAACGATCGAAGTACATGCCATCCGAAGATGCGTGGTTGAATACTCCATCGAGAATGACCTGCATCCCGCGCCGGCTCAACTCGGTCGACAGTGATGCGAAGGCCGCATCCCCGCCGAGTGCGGGATCGATGTGCAGGTAGTTATCGGTGTCGTAGCGGTGATAGGAGCGCGCCGAAAAGATCGGGTTCATGTAGATCGTGTCCAGCCCCAGCGACTGGATGTAATCCAGTTCGTTCTGCACTCCCTTCAAGTCGCCGCCATAGAACTGGTTGCTGTACTGCCCCGAGCAGCCGGAGCTCGCGCTGCGCGGATCGCAAATTTGTGTGTTCCACAAGTTGTAAGTAAACGCCTGCTGGTTCCCGTAGTAAATCGGACAACCGGTCGTCGCCCCCTGGCGGCAGTAGTCGTTGCTCTGGTCCCCGTTGCGGAAGCGATCTGGCAGGATGTGATAAACATTTGCGTTCTGCAGCCACGCCGGCGTCTGGAAGTTGGGATCGTAGACGGTGATTTGGAATGACGGGAACGGCTCGCCGTCGCTGGCAGCACCCGTACCATCCTTGTGGACGTTGTCATTGTCGTCCAGGTAGTCATCGCTGTACCAGCCGTTCGTCGTGTCGCGGTTGATCTTGAACTTGTAGTAGTAAACCGTCGGCGACGACGCCATGGTCAGAGTCGTCTTCCACACGTCGTATTCTGTCCCGTTGATCGTGATGTTCTGATCGAACGGCATTCCGGTGTCCACCGGCCCTGTGGTCGTACCCGAGGCCGTATCGAACAGGTAAGCGCGCGCTGTCACTCCCCAAATTCCGCTGGAATGCAGCGTGCGGAAGCGCAACGTTACCGGAGTATTCTCCGCAACCGCACCCTCCTGGTCGCGATAGAACGGGTCGAACGTATTGTGGAAGAAGCCCGCCTTGTCGGCGCCGCTAAAGCCCGCCGGTTGCTCGTTGGAAAACGGTGCCGTACTGGAGCCGTTGCCCGTGTTCACAATCGAGTAATACTGTGTCGCCGAGGCGCTGGTGCCCGCGAAGGCTCCTATGCTGTTGTCGGTTGGAACCTGGCCATAGATGTAACCGCCGCTCGAAGTCAGGTAGCCAAAAAACACGAAGCTTGAGGGTATTCCGGCACCCCCAGTACTGGCACTCCAGGGAATGGCGACCTCGCGTGTGTTTCCGTTGCTGGAGTTATCGGCGTATTGACCGTAGTTCGATGTCGGCGCAGTCCAGCCGCCGTTGCCGTCAGAGTTCCGATACTCTCGGTACCCATTCTTGACATAGGTCACAAATTTCGCGCGAAAAGGCAACGCGGCGAAATCGGTGTTGTCGTAGTTGAAGCCAGTGAGATCGCCGTCGGTATTGCTGCAACACGTGGGCGGATTCTGAGGGTTGCCGGTGAGGTAAATTACCGCACCTTCGGCAAGATTGGCATTCACGATGCCGACGTAGAGGTTGCTGGCATCCCACGTCATGTACCAGGTCTGGCTGGTATTGCCGGCATTGGCGAGCGAGTTGTTGGTTCCGTATTCGCCCGGAGCGATATTCCCATCGATGGTCGGTGTGGCCCACTGCGCCCGAACCGGCGTTACCGCCGCAACCAGTACAGTCAGGATAAAGGCGAGTTTCAACACGAGAGCACGGCGCATGGCAAATCCTCGCGAATTCTCTGGCCCGTGGAACGGCCGGTTGGAAGCGACAAGATGTTCTGGTTTGACGAACCGAGCAAGTTACAGACGCCGGGGCCTGTTACCGGGACCGAGGAACTGAATCGTGCCCGACGCGCGGCCCAAAAACGGGAAGTGGTGCGCTTCCCTTCTCGCACATTTTCTCCGCAATTGCAACGTCGAACTGCGCGAACCAAATCCCGGGCGATCAGGATCGCTATGGATTCGACTCGACCCTTAGGGTTCGCCAAGAAACGCATGCCGGGCAGGCTTGCCCGAAGCTTGCCAGACCTTCAAGATCTCAAAAACGATTGTGGTCCCATAGGTGACTGCGATCCACACCGTGACGGCCTCGATCGGCAGCCCCGCCCAGGCGCCTATGAACAAGCCCATCATCTGCTTTTGCTGGTATCCCCACCAGCCATAGGGCACCGCCAGCGTTGCTTCCCAGAACATACTGATGAGCAGAATCATGAATATGGTCAAACTAAAAGCGCGCCAATTGATGAACCGCCGGGCGGTGGGGAAAAAGCTCACCGAAGGTATCAGTCCCCCGATCACCAACACGGTGAAGTAACCCGGGAATCCTTCCGGAAATTGAGAATGTTTCTTATAGAGAATCGCCGCCGCAATCAAGACGACTCCGACAATCAAAGAGGAAAGGTGGAACTTGAGCAGACGCGAAATGTGCTTTGCTTCACTGGGATAGTCGGACACGTTGTAAACAGCCAGCCAGTATTCATCGAGCCAAACGTAGATCAGAAGGACGGCAAGAAACCCGGTGAAGTAGAAAATGTATTCCTCGACAGGAACATTTCCGCCCAGCGCCGGTGCTCCGATCCCCAGCGTCGCCTTGGCATTGGGATAGACGAAGAATCGGTTGGCAAAGAAGAAATCAAGCCCAAACCCTAGCGGCACCAGAATCCAAATCGTCCGCCAGAAGGCACGCTGCGGAATCCGCAGCCCTTCGCTGGGGAGAAACCACCACCCGATCACAACAATGGGGACCACAAACAACAGCAAGCTCCAGCTATAGCCATAGGGTGTGGGGTTCGTACCAGGAATCTCGAGGACCGCCGGGTCATGAACCGTGTGCAGCGTGATGCCCGCCGGAACCGCGATCATGGCGAGCATTGCCAAGACAAGCCATGCGCTCAGCCGCGGGCTGGGGGGACTTCCATGCATAAATCAGGACGGGCGGCGACCCGTCGCAATGGCACAGATTCTACTCCCAGTTCTCGTGACGCAGGCGAGCGGCCGCGCTCCTCGCCCCATTCCACAATCCCCCCAACCGACCGTTCGGAATTTCCCGCTTCGGGAAACGTGTTCGCGTTCTATAACAAACAAAAAAATCTTAAACAAAACAATCAAGCTCAGTTATGATGCCAACTATTTTGACTCGCAGTCATGCTGCAGCGCGCCACCAGAAACGTACACACTTGCGTGAAAACGCGCCCCCCGGGGTCGAGAAAAAACGAGAAACACCATGTAACTGATCCCAAGCTCAGGAGAAAAAACATGTTGACGCCCTGCTGTGCCGCCCGGCGCTTCGTGCTGGCGGCAATGTTCTTGTCGTTCACCGTTTCTCTAGTTGCTCAATCGGGCCCCACCACCGTTCGCCACGATGTTCACCACGATGTTTCCCCGACACTGCTGGAAATGATGAAGCACGCTCCTCCAGCGTCGCTCTTACGCCGGCGGGTCGAGCCCTTGCGCCGCATCCCTCTGCCACCTGAACTTATGCAACACCAGGAAGATCCTGTGATCCAGGTCGGCACCGTGCCTCCCCCAACGCCTCCGCTCACGCAAAGTTTTCAAGGGCTGGGGAATGGACAATACGGTTTCAGCATCACCAGCGCGCCACCCGACACAGAAGGTACAGTCGGCGCCACCCAATACGTGCAGTGGGTGAATACTTCGTTTGCCGTATTCAACAAATCAACCGGCGCTCTGATCGCCGGACCAACTGCCGGCAACACCCTCTGGTCCGGATTCGGCGGCGGTTGCCAGACGAATAATGATGGCGACCCAATCGTGCTCTACGACAAGATCGCCCAGCGCTGGATCTTCAGCCAGTTCTCGGTTTCGACCACACCCTACCTGCAGTGCATTGCGGTATCGACCACGTCTGACGCAACCGGAGCCTACAACCGCTATTCGTTCCAGTACACGAACTTCGACGATTATCCAAAGATGGGCGTGTGGCCGGACGCCTACTACGAGACGTTCAACATGTTCGCCGGCGGCACTACGTTCGTCGGCGCCGATGCGTGCGCCTACGACCGCAACGCCATGCTCGCGGGCAGCGCCGCCACCCAGGTTTGCTTCCAGCAAGGAACTGCCGTGGGCGGCCTGCTGCCTTCTGATCTTGATGGCACCACACCTCCTCCCGCTGGTTCGCCGAATTACATGCTGTACTTCGGCACGAACAACCTGAACCTTTTCAAATTCCACGTTGACTTCGCGACTCCCGCGAACTCGACCTTCACCGGGCCAACTGTCATCAATGTGGCCGCGTTCAGTCCGTTGTGTGGAGGCGGCACGTGCGTGCCGCAGCCCAGTGTGACGCAGCAGCTCGACTCGCTGGCAGACCGGCTCATGTACCGGCTGGCATACCGCAACTTCGGCACCCATGAATCGCTGGTCGTCAACCACTCGGTCGTCGCCGGGTCCGGTGGCGGGGTGCGCTGGTATGAACTCCAGAATCCGTCGGGGACACCCTCATTGGCGCAACAGAGCACGTTTGCTCCCGACTCCAACTATCGCTGGATGGGTTCCGTTGCCATGGACCACGTCGGTGATATGGCGCTCGGCTACAGCGTTTCCAGCAGTTCACTCTCCCCATCGGTGCGCTTTACGGGACGGTTGTCCACGGATCCGGCCAGCACCATGGAAACAGAAGTCAACATCATCAGCGGCAGCGGTTCCCAGAACGCAGGCCTCTCGCGTTGGGGCGACTACAGCGCCATGCAGGTTGATCCGGTGGATGACTGTACCTTCTGGTTCACCGAAGAGTACATGGCTACAACCGGCAGCTTTAACTGGAACACCAGCATCGCCAACTTCAAGTTCCCCGGGTGCTCCACTACCCAAACGCCCGACTTCACGGTCGCCGCTTCGCCTTCCTCGCTGACGATTCCGCAAGGCTCAAACGGGACCAGCACGATCACCGTGAGCAGCCTCAACGGATTCAACGCGGCGACTACGTTGACCGCTTCCGGCTTGCCCACCGGGGTGACGGCAGCGTTCTCCACCAACCCAGTGACTCCCCCCGCAAACGGCAACGCCACCTCAACCCTGACGCTTACCGCTTCTTCCACGGCGACCACGGGCACAGCCACGGTGACCATCACCGGTACGTCGGGCTCGACCACGCACACGGCCACGATCACGCTGACGGTGAATCCTCCGCCGAATTTCACGATCGGTGCATCGCCGTCGTCGCTGACAATTAATCAAGGCTCCAACGGAACCAGCACGATCACCATTACCAGCCAGAACGGCTTCAACTCGGCAACCACGCTGAGCGCATCCGGGCTGCCCAGTGGTGTGACCGCGGCGTTCTCCCCCAACCCTGTAACGCCACCCGCCAACAGCAGCGCGACGTCCACCTTGACGCTGACCGCGACTTCGACGGCCACCACGGGTACCGCGACGGTCACCATCACCGCTACGTCGGGCTCGACCACGCATACCACCACCATCACGCTGACTGTCAACACCGCAGCGCAGCCTAACTTCACGATTGGCGCTTCTCCGTCATCGCTCACCATCGCTCAAGGCGGAAACGGAACCAGCACCATCACGATCACAAGTCAAAACAGTTTCAACTCGGCGACGACGCTCAGCGCAACTGGGTTGCCCAGTGGCGTGACCGCCGCGTTTTCCACGAACCCGGTGACTCCGCCCGCGAACGGCAGCGCGACGTCTACCCTCACGCTGACTGCCTCGGCAACAGCAACCACTGGAAGTGCGACGGTGACCATCACCGGAACCTCCGGAACACTCACTCACAGCACAACCATCGCGCTCACTGTGAATTCGTCTGTCGGACTGCAAACCGCCGTTTACGACTCCACGCTGAAGGCACCGAAGTGCGTGAACGTCGGCTCGGGATGCGACTCAGGACCATCGCTGCTCCTCGGCCGCGACACCATGTCCGGAGGCGCCGAACCCAATCAACCCAACACCATCAACAACTCCTGCGCCGATGGCACATCCGGAACCTTCCACTCCGATGAATCCAACGATCGCATTGTCGTTTCCACCACCGACGGCAGCGTTCTCGCCGGCGGCAAGACGGTAAAGGTCAGTGCAACGGTCTGGGCTTATAGCGGGTTTACCTCGGACCATCTGGATCTCTACTACAGCGCGAACGCGAACAGCCCGTCATGGACGCTGATTGGGACCATCACTCCCACCGCGGCAGGCGCGCAAACGCTCTCCGCCAACTACACACTTCCCAGCGGAACCCTACAGGCGGTACGCGCGCAATTCCGCTACCTCGGAAGCGCGTCATCCTGCACATCGGGCTCCTACAACGACCACGACGACCTGATCTTCGCCGTGGGTGCTGGAACTCCAGGCTTCGCGGTCTCGGCTTCCCCGAGCACGGTCAGCCTGCAGCAGGGCACGAACGCCAACAGCACGATCACGGTCACCAGCCAGAACGGATTCAACTCCGCGACCACCCTGAGCGTGTCCGGTCTTCCCACCGGCGTGACGGCAGCTTTCTCGACCAACCCAGTCACGCCTCCGGCTAATGGCAGCGCGACCTCAACCCTAACGTTCACCGCTTCCTCGACCGCCGCCACCGGCACCAGCACGGTGACCGTGACCGGCACGTCGGGTTCGATCACGCAACACGCCACCATCACCTTGACGGTCACCGCACCTTCCACTCAGTTGATCCAGAACGGCGGCTTCGAAACCGGCACTCTGGCCAACTGGATCACGGGCGGCGTCTATTCGCCGTTCGTCGAGACGGTGCAAAAGCACAGCGGAACTTACAGCGCCCAATTGAGCGCCAGTTCCGGCGCCGAACCCAACGGCGATTCATCGATCTACCAGACCATTACCATTCCCAGCACCGCCACCAAGGCGACGCTGACTTTCTGGTATTGGCCGTCCACTACCGACACCATCACCTACGACTGGCAGGAAGCCCAGGTGCAAAACACCTCTGGCGCAACGCTGGCGCAGATCATGAAGGTGTGCTCCAACGCGCAGGTCTGGACGCAGGTCACCTACGACCTGACCTCGTACAAGGGCCAGACTATCCGCGTCTACTTTAACGACCATGGAGATGGCTACGGAGACTTGACCTATATGTACCTGGACGATGTCACCGTGACCGTGCAGTAGAGATTTGACTTCGTGGTACCGTGCGGCGTCGCAGTTCCTGTGGCGCCGCTTTTTTGTGCCTTCTGGCAGGAACGCGTTTGGCGTTTGACCGTTTAAAAAGGAACCGCCTGCATTCACAGGGAATCCAGGCGGTCGCGGCTAAGTGTGGAATGCGCCGTTCAGCATCTTCCGGTTGCTAGCATTAGTTCAACGTCCAGACTTCCACCGAAGACGTGTTGTCATCGACGGCTGCGAAGGTGGTCTTGCCGCCGACGGTTCCGAAGGCAAAGTCCGAAAGAGCCGCCCAGGTTTGGGTCGACTGGGTGCTCGGCCACAAACACGCCATTGCGAGTGAATTCGACCAGTTCACTGGGCTGGCCCGCCACTGCGTTGATCACGTCATTGCTGCTGCAGCTGAGGTTGCCGTTCGGTGCGATCGTCAAGGCCAACGCTCGGTGCAAATGCAGAGTGTCGTCGTAGATCCGGAAACCTTTCAGACCATTTTTGGCTCACCTGTATCGCGAACAGCGTCGTACGCCAGACCGGTGGGGCCAACTTCCAGAGCCGCGGGGTCGCTGCGATGCGTATAACCTGAGGAAATTAGAGTCGATCCCTGCTTCGAGCGCGATCCTTTGCATAGCTCCGCGATGAGCCTGAATTCCAGACCCTCATGCAGCAAGCCCTCCGTCGACACGAGCAATTTAAGCCAGTCTCTTCTGACAAGAAAAATCCACGACCAAGACTTCGCCGTCAACACAGCGAGCGAGAACCTACACATGCTGCAGATCCGTATCAGGGGCTGGATATCCCAGAATTCGCAGCATCGCGACGACCTGACCTTTGTGGTGAAATGCGTGGGTTATGACATGCAATAAGATAAAAGCAGGACTCCGGAGCTCACCTCCCCAGTCCACCGGACGCTTTGCCAGCGTAGTGTTAAGTTGCTCTTCACTGAGATGATTCAAGTAAGTTCGCGTTGCCTCGCTTATTCGGGCCTTTGCAGCTAGCAGTGCTGTCATCGTCGGGCAATCTTCTTCACGCCAGCAGGCAAACGTCTTGTCCTGCAAATCGTGTACCCAGCCTTCCTCACAAGTTAGGATGTGCACAAGTTGCTTCCAGATCGAGGAGTGGCCGAATCCTGGAATCGGCTTGTGCTGCAGGTTATCCGGCACGGTCGCGACATGGCGCAGCAAAAGGTCGAGTAGCTCGTGCATCGCACCGTGCAATTCCGTGATTCCGGCTTTGGTGAACATGGCTCTAAACTCCGGGCGCGCCGCGTTCGGCAACGAACCAAGCCTGCGCCAGCTTTTGATTCTCTACAGCTTGGCGCGGACACGCAAGCCGCCTCAACAGTTGGACGATTGGGCTTTTCCATTGGCGCGCAGGCAGCGAAGGGTTTTCTCGCCGACAGAGTAGAGCGTATTTCATAAACAGTGCCTCAGGGTAATCCAGAAGCACCCGAGATAAAAGAAAGCGCGATAAGTAGAGAGCAGATGCTCATGACGGACCAGCAATCGTCGGAACTGGCCAAGCCAGGAGTTGGTTCGTTCGACGATCCAACGGCGCTTGTAGCGGTGCAATTTACGCCCATCTTCGTAGCGCCGTTGCCGATTGTTCTCCTGGTAAGGTGCGATCAACTCGATGCCGCGTTTTTGCAGTCGCTGGCGCAACGGGTCCGAATCATAGGCGGTGTCGGCAATCACCCTTTCCGGTTTTTGTCGCGGACGGCCTTTGGGTCGCGGAACCGAGACTTCCTGGAGCGTGGCTTCCGCAAGCGTAGCTTCGTGCGGAGAGCGCCACGCCGCACCGGTTTGCAGAATCCACAGAATTGCCTCGAAACACGCCCAGTTCGATGCCCAGGGTCGACCCCGATTGTCCCGCCGTCGCCGGGGCGGGGGCAGCATGGCTCCACCAGTTCCCACTGCTCGTCGGTCAACGGCCGCGTCCCCGTTTTTTCAGGGGGGCGTTATCGAATGCTCGAGCCGGATGACTGGAAACTGTCAAGTCCGGTTCTTAGAGGGCTGGCCTCCAGCAATGGGGGCCGGCTACTCGGCAAGCGGATCGCCATCGATGCGACCAGGTTGGAGGCGAATGCGGCGATGCGCTCGATTGTGCGCCGCGACGCGGGGGAAAGCTATGAGGAGTTTCTGGGTGGTCTGGCGAAGGCTTCGGGCATAGAGACGCCGAGCCGGGAAGACTTGGCACGGTTGGACCGGAAGCGGAAGAAGCGGATGTCGAATAAGGAGTGGGCGAGCCCGACGGACGGGGATGCGCGGATTACGAAGATGAAGGACGGGCGGACGCACTTGGCGCACAAGGCGGAGCACGCGGTCGATCTGGATACGGGTGCGGTGGTGGCGGTGACGCTGCATGGAGCCGACCTGGGCGACACCGTGACGCTGGACGCGACGCTGAGCGAGGCGGGGATGGCGGTGGCGGAGTTAGTGAAACACGAAGCAGCGGAGCAGAGACCGGAGGCTACGCCCAAGGTCAACGTGGAGGGAATCGAAGAGGTGGTAGCGGACAAGGGTTACCACAGCGGCGCGGTGATGGAGCGGGTGAAGAGTTACGAAGTGCGTACTTACATTCCAGAAAAGAAACAAGCGGGGCAGCGCCACTGGGAGGGCAAAAGCGAGGAGCAACAGGCGGTGTACCAGAATCGACGGCGGGTGCGCGGCGGCTACGGCAAAAGCTTACTGCGGCGGCGAGGCGAACTGGTGGAACGCAGCTTTGCGCACTGCTACGAGACGGGCGGCATGAGGCGCACACATCTACGCGGACACGAGAATATTCTGAAGCGGCAACTGGTCCATGTGGGGGCGTTCAACTTGAGCCTGATCTTGCGCAAAGTGCTGGGTGCGGGCACGCCGCGGCAGTGGAAAGACCTCGGAGGGACACCTTTTTTGCTGTTTATTTACTACTTACTCGTCGGGAAAATCGAAATCCGCTCTTCGGAAGCCGAATCTCAATATCTTGTACGAAATCGGTCACAGAATCACGAAGCTCGACTCGCAGCTCAGCGCGGCTGGTCGTGCCGAAAATTAGTTACTTCCACCCCGGGCTGCTAGGCCGCTTACGGAAGAGCTTGTCTGGCTTTCTCCCGCAAACAGGACAAGCCTGTAGATCAGGGCAGTTGATGTGCTTATTAATCTGTGT
>Ga0307479_10001077_pt1 | contig 24690 bp, 21 predicted proteins | sample atmos_gasesECM4C_FD_203743 | JGI IMG/M metagenome (GOLD analysis project Ga0307479, IMG submission 203743) | Hardwood forest soil microbial communities from Morgan-Monroe State Forest, Indiana, United States - atmos_gasesECM4C_515 | ecosystem: Environmental > Terrestrial > Soil > Temperate... | reverse complement strand
GATCGCATCCCGTGCATCGTCCGGAAGGTTCTGCAGCGCGTTCTCGAAGGAGCGGATGTTGTCGACGACCGTCGGTGCTCCGTCCGTCTGCAACAGGACGTACTCGATGTTGTCCGGCGCCGTGCCTGTTCCCCGTGTTCCGGCCAAGGCGAGGACGGGATCGGCGCCGAGGTCGCGGAGGAGCGTGGCCGTGCCGCCGGCCGCGACGAGGACGTCGACGGCCACGATGACCTTGCGTCCGCGAAAAACGGAACGCAGAAGATCTCTGTAGTAGTCCGCGTCGATCATGTCCCGCCGGTGGTTTACGTCTGAGCGAGACGCAAGCGTACCGATTCGGCTTGGAGACGATGCTCGATCAGCTCATCGACGGAGACGATCGCGAGATCGTGCTTCGCCGCGAACCACTCGAGGTCGGCGAGTCGCGAGCATGAACCGTCCTCGCTGAGGACTTCGCAGATGACGGCTACGGTCCGCAATCCGGCGAGGCGGCAGAGGTCGATCGATGCTTCGGTGTGTCCGGGACGCTCGATCACGCCGCCGGCGCGAGCGCGCAGCGGGAAGACGTGGCCGGGACGACGGAAGTCCCACGGACGCGCATCAGGATCGAGAAAACCTCGGATCGTCGCGACGCGGTCGGCGATCGAGATCCCGGTCGAGGTCGTGTGATGGTCGATCGAAACCGCGAACGGTGTATCCGATGTTGCTTCGTCCGGCTGGACCATCGGGCCGATCCGAAGCGCGTCGAGGCGCGCACGGTCGCTCGGCATGCACACGAGTCCGCAGGCGTGGCGGACCATGAAGTTGACGCTGTCGATGTCCGCGAACTCGGCCGCGAGGGTGAGATCTCCCTCGTTCTCGCGGTCCGGCCCATCGACGACGACGAGGATCTCGCCCGCCGCGAAACGGTCCAATGCTTGGGGGATCGACGTGAAGCTCATGGGCAGTACTGCTTCCGAAGGCTCTGTGCCCGATCGCGGGAAACGTTGAACGCGGCCCAGCCTCGTCCGCGGTCACCGGCCAACTTACAGATCGCTTTCGTTCGCACGAGCGCAGGTGCGGCATCGGCGCTCAGGTTGTTCAGGTAGGACGGATCGAAGTGAGCCGACGGATGGCTCAGGTTGTACCGCGCGACGAAGGCTTCGGGGTTGGCGACATTGATGCCGAGCAGCGTCGCGAGGACGACGATTCCCGCAACCGGCGCGAACCACGCGCGGCGCGGCGCGAGGCCGCCGATGCGGATCGCCAGGATCGCAAGCAAGAGTCCGGCGCCGACGATCGCGATGTGCACGTACAACCGGAGCATCGTCATTCCGTAAGCGTGTTCGTACACCGCGAGTCGATGGAACGCCGAGACGACGACCACGAAGGTGAGCGTGATGGCCGCGAAGGCGAGCGCGCGGAACCGCCGCCGCGTTCGGCCTTCGCCGGCCGAAGCGTGCAGCGCGATCAGGGAGAGGCCGGTAATCATTATTGCCGCGAGCAATTGGAAGAAGCCCGACCGCGCGTACTGCGCGTACGTGAACCCGGACGTTTCGAGAAGGTGTTTCCCACCGGACGAAAGCGCGACGAGTTGCGCTGCGGCGAAACCGGCCAGAACGAGGTCGAGCCCGGCCAACACGATCGTCCACTCGACCGGCGCGAGCGTCGGGGCGCTCACCTCCGGCAGAGAAGTGTGTCGGAGCGACGCGATCCGCAGGAGCCATCCGGCTCCGATCGTTCCTAGAGCGATGAGAAAGGCGTTGCCGACAGCTCCCGTTACATCGGTGTGTATGGCGCGTGCGAATACGGCATCGGCCGATGCGAAGAGCGCCGTCAGGACGACCATCAACGGCACTGCGATCGCGATAGCGCGGACGAGGCGCCGGCCTCGTGCTTTCGTCTGCACGCCTTGGATCAGAAACGCGGGGACGAGGAGCGCTTGCACCGCCGACTGCGCCGCACGCGCGACGGCCTGCGGGATCGACAGGTCGAGCACGCTGCCGCCGGACGAAAGAGAAACGCCCAGGAGCAGCAGCGCGGCGGACGCGACCACGTCGAACGGCAAGAGCCAGGGCGTGGAGCGGATCGCGAGCCATGTCCCGAAGAGCGGTGCGGCGGCGATCAGGACACGAGATTGCGCGCTGCGGATCCGTCCGGACGAAAGCAACCCGACGGATACGACCAAAACGGCGAGCGCGCCTCCGACGCCGGCAACACCGGAACGGAGGCCGACGTCGAAGCCGACGCCGGCGAGCACGGCGAGGAGCAGCGAGCTGCGTGCTCCTTCGATGGCCAGCGGCGCGTCGAGGTAGGACGACCACCGGTAGCCGATGGAAGCTTGCGCGAGATCGGACGTCACAGCGCTCATGATGGAAGTGCTACCACCATTCGGCTCGAACCGGGGACGACCTTGATCTCGCCGCCGTGCATGTCGACGATCCACCGTGCGATCGCGAGGCCGAGCCCGGTGCCGCCGTCGGTGCGCGTCCGCGCCGTATCGGCGCGGTAGAAGCGCTCGAAGATGCGCTCTTCTTCACCCGCCGGGATACCGGGACCTTCGTCGTTCACCTCGATCTTCACGCGTCCGTTCTCGCGTGCGGCGCTGACCGTCACGGTGCCGTGCGACGGCGAATGACGGACGGCGTTCTCGACGAGATTCGAGATCACCTGATGGATGCGTTCGGCGTCGCCGTTCGCTTGCAGGGTCGCGTCGGCGTTGACCAAGAGCCGGACGCCCTGCGGCGCGTGCAACTCGGCCTCGCGCACGGCTTGATCGAGAACCGGACGAAGCGAGAACACATCGCGATTGAGCGGCACAACGCCGGACTCGAGCTTCGACAGATCGAGCAGTTGCGTGACGAGGCGACCGAGGCGCTCGACCTGTTCGAGCATCGTCCGGAGTTTGTCCGGATCCCCGGGTTCGACGCCGTCGATGAGGTTCTCGAGTCCCGCGCGGAGTGCGGTGATGGGGGTACGCAGCTCGTGCGAGACGTTCGCGATCAGGTCGCGTCGCATGCGATCGACCTCGGCGAGCTGTGACGCCATAGCGTTGAACGCGCGCGCGAGGTCGCCGACCTCGTCCCGCGATGTGGCCGTGACCCGCCGACGGTAATCGCCGCGCGACATCGCGCGGGCGGCCTGTGACATCTCGCGGAGCGGCGAAACCATCCCGCGCGCGAGCACTTGCACCATCGCGAGTGCGAGAAGTCCGGCGAGCGCGACGGTCAGGTACGGCAAGAGTTGCAGCTTCTCGCCGATCTCGATGACGAACGTCGCGACGCCGACGGCGCCAACGATGATCACGCCGAGTTTGAGCTTGATGGACGGGAGGCGGTCGAGCGGCCTCAAGAAGGCTCCCCGAAGGCGTACCCGATGCCGTGCACCGTCCGGATGATGCCGTCGCCCAGCTTGCGCCGGATGCCGCGAACGTGCGAGTCGACGGTGCGCGCACCGGCGCCGTCGCGATAGCCCCAGACCTCGCCGAGCAAACGTTCGCGGGGGAAGACAGCGCGTTTGTGGCGCGCGAGATAGAGCAGCAGGTCGAACTCGGTCGGCGTCAGGTGGATCTGTTCGCCAGCTTTGCTGACGCGGCGCGCGTCGGCCTCGATGCTCAGGTCGCCGACGCGCAACGGTTCGTCCGGACTGTCTGCTCGTTTGGTTCTTCTGAGGAGAGCGTGCACGCGTGCGACGAGTTCGCGGGGGCTGAACGGTTTCGTCATGTAGTCGTCCGCGCCGACCTCCAGCCCGACGACGGTGTCGGTCTCCGTATCGCGTGCGGTGAGCATCAGGACGGGGACCGGCGAGTCCTTCTGGATGCGGCGGCACACCTCGAGGCCGTCGAGCCCGGGGAGCATCAGATCGAGGACGACGAGGTCCGGACGCAGCCGTTCGACGGCCTGGATCCCGGCGGTCCCGTCGGCGGCGATCTCGACGTCGAAGCCTTCGCTTCGAAGCCTCGCGGCGACGGCGGAGGCGATCGGCGCCTCGTCCTCGACGACGAGGATGGTTGCCGTTGTCATCAACGCCAGCTTAGGCGTCGTTTATGGGGAAGTCTCGCGCGAGTTGTTGAGGTTTGGTGCAGGGCGGGGTGCGCTCATTCTTCGACTGCGTCGTCGTAGCACACCAACTCCACCACGTTTCCATCGGGATCGGTGAGATAGAGCGACCGCCACTTCACCCACGCATGTTCAGCGGTGCGCACGACATGGCCCAGGCGCTCGAGGCGCTGCTGCTCACTCTTGTAGTCCTCGAGCCCGACGGAGAAGGCGAAGTGGTGCATCGGGGACCGCGACGCGTCGACGCCTTCTTGGTGTGCATCAGGGTGGTCCGGCGGGACCGACTGATCGAATAGCGCCAGCACCTGAGTGTGTCCGCCGTAGCCGGGGGCCACTTCGAAGAAGACGACTTCGTCCGTTTGCAGGATCGGGGTGAGACCCAAGACGTCCCGATAGAAGGCCGACATGTCGCCGATGTTGGGTGTGCGAAGGACTATCTCACCGAGTGACTTGATCGCCGTCACTTTCGCGCCCTTCGTCCGGGTCCATCATCACGACTCCCGCGAGCCGCAAAGCCGATCGGAACGGAAAATACATCAGAGGCGATACCACTATGGCTCCGAGAGCAAAGAGTGCCGGGATCCAGACGATGTTGATGAAGCCGGCCGTTGTTCCTTCGAAACGTGCGGAAAGGAAGCTGGCGGTTGTCGAACCACCCTTGACTGCGTTGATCAACGACAAGACTCCAAGTACGACTCCAACTAGTGCCGCAAGCGCAACCCAGACCTTGAGATAAAGACCGAATCGCACGTCGCGCGGCGCGGTCGCCGGCCGCGGCGAGTCATGCAGCAACATGAATTACCTGTCCTGGTTGGACCGAGGCGATGGCATCGATGGCTGCCGGCACGAGAGGCCGGAGGATCTCGATGTCATGGCTTGGCGCGACGATAACGACGATTCCGAGGCGCGCCTCCGCGAGATTCTGCTGGAACTGAAGGCTCTGGTCTTTGGTCATGAACACTTCGATCCCTGCGTCAGCGGCCCTTGCGAGGAGCTCGCCGTTCTTCACTCCTGCCCACCCGTGGCGCTGCACGGTGCTGACGTCATGACCGGTAAGCAACGAAGCGAGCTGACGTGGCAGCTGCTCGTCAAGCAGGACCCGCACGACCCGTTACGGCCTCGTGTGCGATCTCCAATGTCGCGACGGCTTGTTCGCGAGTAACGGTCGGGAAATCATCGAGGAACTCGTCGAGGCTATGGCCGCCTTCGAGGTAGTCGATGAGCGCTCGGAACGGCACTCGGGTTCCCACGAATACTGGCGTGCCCCCGAGGATGTCGCGATCCGCGTGAACGACCGACGCCTTAGTCATGACTCAAGCGTACGCTGCGCAACGGAGTCTGCATAACGACTTTGGCCGTTCAACCGCGCGAGCGGCCCGAAGGGACGCTGAGTATCGGCTGCCGCCGTGAGTTGTGCGGTCCGGTTACAAGGTCTCGAGGAGCCGGTCGTACTCCGCGCGGGTTCCGATCCAGAACCAGATGACGTCGTCGCCATCGCGCCTCACCAATGCCCGATATCCGAGCCTGAATCGAGCAGACCAAACACTGGGAACTGTCTGTAAGGGCTTGAATCGAAGACCAGGATGGCTCGGATCCGTGACAAAGCGTCGATACGCTTCGCGTGCGCGATGCTGTACATCGACAGGGAGCGCTGCGAACGCCTCGCGAAACCGCCGAGTGGTGCGAGACCTCAAAGATCATCGGGATCGAGCGTCATGGTAAGCCGTGCCCGATGCTCAACAAGCGCTTCGTCCGCAAGGCGTTTGAGAAGAGAAGCCGTCCCGGCGAGTCTTTGATCGAACGCTGCCGCTAACTCGAGTTCGTCGAGAATCGCTGCCGCGAGCTCATCTTGAGCGTCGTCAGGCAATTTTGACGCCGCTTGAAACGCTCGCTCCAAGGCTTCCGTCACTCGCGTCCTCCAAGAAAGGCAACATTCTTAGTATCCCGCGAAGAACCAAGTCATCGGTCCGCACAGCGACTTTGGCCGCTCAGGCGCGCGAACGCGAAGCGTCGCGTCGCCTGCTGCGGCGAGTTGACCAGCGGGTACCTCGCGCTACCGTGCCCTCCTTCGCTCGCGACGCCGATCGACGAGAAGCAAAGTCGCAATACCTAGCCCAATCGCGCATGCAACACCGATCCCAACACCAATGGCTGCAATCCATCCCAGGTAGTGAGCGCGCCATACAACCACGGGAATCGCAACGAGGAGCATCGGAAGCCAACGAGCTTTGGGAGTCGGATCGCCGGCGCCCGGCGAAAAGAAATCGATCGCTTTCGTGACCCGACCCCTGCGGTTAGTCGATTCGTTCGTCATTGGGTTTGGTCTGGCCAACTCGTCTCTATGCAGACCTGCGTAATTCTCACGCTGACAGTGTAAGAACGTGCGTGGACCGGCGCGGTCCAAAGCCTGACCAGGGAGGATGGCCGGCTGCGATCACTCGGCGCGCGTTAGCCGGTCCTCGCAACGCGCGCGGAAAAGGGCTCAGCTGAACCGTCAGAGGGGCGGTTCAGCTGAACCGCGTTAGTGGATCCGTTTGTCGTGGCCCGCCCATTCTTTGTCCCGCAGCACGAACTTCTGCACTTTCCCCGTCGACGTCTTCGGCAGCTCGCCGAACTCGACCTCTTTCGGGCACTTGAAGTGCGCGATCTTCGACCGGCAGTGGTCGATGATCTCGGCCTCCGTCGCGCTCTGGCCGTCCTTCAGGACGACGAACGCCTTCGGCACTTCGCCCCACTTGTCGTCCGGGACCGAGATCACCGCGACCTCCATCACGGCTGGATGTGACGCAACGGCTTGTTCGATCTCGATCGTCGAGATGTTCTCGCCGCCGGAGATGATGATGTCCTTCTTGCGGTCGCGGAGCTCGATGTACGCGTCCGGGTGCATCACGGCGACGTCGCCGGAGTGGAACCATCCGCCGCGGAACGCTTCTGCCGTCGCGTCCGGATCTTGGTAGTAGCCGGCCATCACGTTGTTGCCGCGCATGATGACTTCACCCATCGTCTCGCCGTCCGCGGGGACGTCGTTCATCTCCTCGTCGACGACGCGAAGCTCGCACGCGACGAGGTTCGCGACGCCCTGTCGCGCGCGGAGGCGTGCCTGCTCCTCCGGATCGCGGTCGTTCCACTCCGGATGCCAGTCGCAGAACGTGTGCGGACCGTACGTTTCGGTGAGCCCGTACAGATGCGTGACCTCCGCGCCGATCTTCTCCCATTGCGCGAGAAGCGTCGGCGACGGGGGAGCGCCGCCCGTCGCGATCCGAACCGTTTGCGCCAGCTTCTCTTTCGGCGCGGACGCATCGTTGATCAGCATGATGAGCACCGTCGGCGCGCCGTTGAAATGAGTTACTCCTTCTGTCCGGATCAGCTCCCACACGAGCGGAGGATCGATCTTCCGCAGCAGGACGCTCTTCGCGCCGACACCCGTGAGTGCCCAGGGGAAGCACCAGCCGTTGCAGTGGAACATCGGAGGACCCACCCATAGGTACACGCTGTCCGACCACAAGCGGTGATCGATCACTTCCGCGAGAGCGTTGAGATACGCGCCGCGGTGCGTGAACATCACGCCCTTCGGACGACCCGTGGTCCCGGAGGTGTAGTTGATCGAGTACATGTCTTCTTCGTTCGGGACGCGGTACTCGAGAGTTTCGTCCGGCGTCACGTTGATGAACGTCTCGTACTCGGGTCCCTCGAAACAGTGCACGATCCCCGGCGCGAACTCCTCGTCGTTGACTGTGACGACGAGTTCGATCGTCTCGAGTGATTCCTTCACGGGATCGAGCGTGTGCGCGAGCTCGGCGTCCACGATGAGGATGCGCGCACCCGAGTGATTGAGGATGTAGGTGATCTCTTCGGCGTTGAGACGTGTGTTGATGGCGACGAGGACGCCGCCGGCGAGCGCGACACCGAACGTCGCCTCGAGCATCGCCGGATAGTTCGGACACAGGATCGCGACGCGATCACCCCGCGCGATGCCTGCGGCTTGAAGCGCGGTCGCGAGTCGACGGATGCGGTTCGCAAAGTTCGCGTAAGTGAAGCTGCGCTGTCCGTAGACCGCGGCGATGCGCTCGGGGAAGACCTTTTCCGAGCGCTCGAGGTAGAGCAGCGGTGTCATCTCTGTCCGGTTGACTTGCATTGATTCCCTCCCGTTGTCTTCAGGCAGGATAAAGGGATGCGGCGAGACGGAGGCCAACCATGAAGTGGCGGAACTGGGGCAAGACGCAGGAGTGTCGTCCGTCCGGGACGGCGCGACCGAAGTCGGAAGGCGACGTACGCGAAACCGTGCTCAACGCCGCGAAGTCCGGACGAACCGTCAAGGTCGTGGGCGCCGGACATTCATTCACCGACATCGCGTGCACCGACGGTGTGATGGTGTCGCTCGACGACTACGGAGAGGTCCTCAACGTCGACAAAGCGAAGGGCACGATCACCGTCCAGGCCGGGATCAGGCTGCGCGATCTGAACGAAGCGCTCGCGCGCGAGGGTCTCGGTATGTCGAACCTAGGCGACATCGCGTACCAGTCGATCGCGGGGTCGATCTCGACGGCGACGCATGGAACCGGACGCAACTTCGGCAACATCCCGAGCTTCGTCACCGAGCTGACCATGGTGCTGGCGGACGGATCCGTCCTGCGGTGCTCGCCGGATGTCGACGAGCGCACGTTCAAAGCGGCACAGGTCGGACTCGGCGCTCTCGGGATCCTCTCGACGGTGACGCTGCGGTGCGAGCCCGCGTTCAACCTCCGCGCCGTCGAGGACGCGATGAAAGTCGACGACGTCCTCGAGAAGCTCGACGACTTCATCGAGAACAACGAGCACTTCGAGTTCTACTGGTTCCCGCATTCGTCCGGAGCGTGGACGAAACAGAACAACCGGACGATCGACCCACCGACGCCGGTACGCCGATGGAAAGAATTCAAGAATGACATCATCATGTCGAACATCGCGTTCGGCGCGGTCTGCCGCGTCGGACGCATACGCCCGAGCATGATCCCCACGCTGACGCGGAAGTTCGTCGCGCCCGGTGTCGGACGTGTCCGGCGCGTTGCGCGAAGCGATCTCGTCTATACGAGCCCGCGCCTCGTCCGCTTCTCGGAGATGGAGTATGCGATCCCGCGCGAGCACGCGCGCGAAGCCGTCGAGGGGATCCGCAAGCTCATCGACGCCAACGGCTTCAACGTGAACTTCCCGATCGAGTTCCGCGTCGTCAAGGCGGACGACATCCTGCTCAGTCCCGCGCACGGACGCGAGACGTGCTACATCGCCGTGCACATGTATCAAGGGATGGATTACAAGCGGTATTTCAGGGCGGTGGAGGAGCTGATGATGTCCTTCGGCGGGCGTCCGCACTGGGGAAAGCTCCACTTCCGGACGGCGGCGGACCTGAGGCCCGCGTATCCGAGGTGGGACGACTTCATCGCCGTGCGGAACGAACTCGACCCGAAGGGCTTGTTCAGGAACGCGTATCTCGACCGTGTCTTAGGTCCGCCAATCGGAGGGGGCGCCTGACGGCGCATCCGCGTGCCGTCTAACGCCGAAGTCGCGTCCGCGCTCCACGAGATCGCGGACCTTCTCGAGATCAAAGGTGAAGCGCGCTTCCGCATCACCGCCTACCGACGCGGCGCGGAGAGCGTCGATGGTTCGTCCCGCGACGTTTGTGATCTGAACGAAACCGAGCTGCAGTCGCTCGCCGGCGTCGGCAAAGGCGTCGCCGCGCGCGTGAAGGAATTCTGCGAGAGCGGGACGATGCGCTCGCTCGAAGACCTTCGCGCGCAAGTTCCGATCGGTCTTCGAGAGATGACGCGCGTCCCGGGGGTCGGGCCGAAGCGCGCGATGGATCTGTACAAGGCGATCGGTGTGTCGAACCTCGAAGAACTGAAACTGGCGGCCGAAGAAAAGCGCATCTCAGAGGTGAAGGGGTTCGGGCCGAAGTTCGAGGAGCAGGTACTCGAGGCGATCACACGCGGCGTCCATGTCGAAGGGCGGACGCTGCTCGCCCGAGCCATTCCGATGGCGCAGGACCTCGTCGACGTGCTCGCGCAGCATCCGGCCATCGAGCAGGTCGCGTTCGCCGGTTCGCTTCGCCGCTACCGCGAAACGGTCGGCGACATCGACATCCTCGTCGCGACGAACGCACCGGAAGAGGTAACGAGCTTCTTCTCGAAGCTTCACGGCATCACGAAGATCGCTATCGAAGGGACGACGAAGGTGAGCGTCGAAACCACGCGGGGCATGCAGATGGATCTGCGCGTCGTCGAGCCGGACGCCTGGGGCGCGGCGCTTCAGTACTTCACGGGATCGCAGGCGCACAACGTCAAGGTGCGGGAGCGGGCCGTCCGGCTGGGCTTCAAGCTCTCCGAGTACGGCCTGTTTCGAGACGGTGAGCGGATCGCGTCGCACACCGAAGAGGAGGTATACGCCGCGCTCGGCATGCAGTGGATCCCGCCGACGATGCGCGAGGACAAGGGCGAGGTCGAAGCGGCGGTCGCGGGCGACCTGCCGCAGATCGTTTCGATCGATCTCATCCGCGGCGACCTCCAGAGCCACACCACGTATTCGGACGGCAGGGTCTCCGTTCTCGAGATGGCCGTTGCCGCCGCGGACAAGGGGTACGCGTACTACGCGACGACCGACCACGGCCCCCGCCTCACCTACATGCGAAACCTCGATGCCGACGCGATCGTCATGCAGCGCGAAGAAGTCGCACGCGCCAACGAAGAGCTCGGTGGCCGGATCCGCGTCCTGCACGGGGTGGAGCTCAATATCGCAGGGGACGGATCACTCGACTACCCGGACGACGTCCTCGCCGGGTTCGACCTCTGCGTCGCATCGATCCACTCGCAGTTCCGCCTATCGAAGTCGGAACAGACGAGGCGCCTCATCCGCGCGATCGAGAACCCGCACGTGCATGTGATCGGACATCCGTCCGGACGCCGCCTTGATCGCCGCGAAGGGATCGACTTCGATGTCGCTGCCGTCGCGAAGGCCGCCGTCAAGCACAGCGTCGCTCTCGAGATCAATGCGCATCCGGCGCGGCTCGATCTCCGCGACGATCACGTGCGGTGGGCGCGCGAGCAGGGCGCGAACTTTGTCATCTCAACGGACGCGCACTCCGTCGCGGAGCTCGACAACATGCACTTCGGTGTCGCAACGTCGCAGCGCGGGTGGGCGCAACCGGACAGCGTGATCAACACGTGGCCGCTCGAGCGGCTCCTTGGGTTCCTTACGAAAGGAACGGCTGTAGCTCGGCCTTGAGCTCGTCGGGGCTTCGTCCGGCGCCGACGACGATCCCGCGGCGCCGGCCGTTGGTGTAGACGGCTAACGTCGGGATCCCGTTCGACGGGATCTCTTCCCAGATGTCCGGATACTCGTCGATGTTCACCTTGCCGACGGGAAGGCTGAGTTCGTCCGTCACTTCTTTCAGAACGGGCGCGAGCATGTGACACGGTTGGCACCACTCGGCCCAGAAGTCGACGACGACCGGCGTCGCCGACGCGACGAAGGACACGAACGACGGCGCATCGAGCGCACGGAACTCCTTGCCGATCTTCTTCCCGCGCTCGACGAGGTTCTCCAACTCCCGGCTTTCGGCGATCTCTTCGTCCGTCATCTCGACTTCGATGATGTGTTCCTGCGCCCATTCCGAGAACGCCTGCTGCGCTGCTTCGTTCGAGGACAGATGCTCCCGTAGTAAAGGAACCAGTTGCTCGAAGGCCTCGTCCCGGTCGGCGCCTTCGGCCTCGACGTCGAACAACGGGAACCGGACCCGGACGCGTCCGTCCTCAAGATCGATGAACAGCGACCCGCCGCTGACGTCTACTACTTGCCGCTTCGGACGCTCCGTCATTCCGAGCCCCCGATAACTCGAGCGATCCACGTGTCCGGGTCGGCCAGTTCCTTCGTCGTCGGCAGCGATTCGGGATCGTCCCAGACGTGATTCAGCGTGTCGATGTCGTGCAGCGCCGCGACGTAGCGACAGAACTTCACGCCCTCTTCGTACTGCCGCCGCTTCAGCTCGAGGCCGAGGAGCCGTTCGAAGAGCGCTTCACCGGGCGACGTCGAATGCTTCCGGCGCTCCATCACTTCCTTGAGTCGCGCGTGTTCGGTGAGGACGCGCGCTCCGACGGCGTCCATGACGAATGTCGCGTATCCCTCGGCGAGCGTCATGAACGCTTGCAGCCGCTCGACGGCGTCCTCCGACAGCGGCGTCCACGCGGCCTGGATCAGCCGGTCCGGATCGCCGAGAGCTTCCGCCATGCGGTCCGGGTCGAGCATCTCGAGTCCCTCGAAGGCCGACTGCATCCGCTCCGGATCGAAGTCGAGTGAGTCGATCATCGTCTTGAGCTGCGAACGGAAGTAGCTCTGCACCCACGGCTTGCTGAATTCGAGGTGGTGTGTGATCTCGTGAAGCGCGATCCAATACCGAAATTGCTTCGGGTCGAGAGACCAGTCGCGTTCGATCTGTGTGATGTTCGAAACGACATAGAGCAGTTTCGGCTCGGCGATGGGGATCGGAACCTCGTACTGACCGACGACGGCGCGTCCGAGATAGCCCATCACGAATCCGGTCTGCAGTCCCATGAACACTCCGGACACCTGCTGCAGCACCTGCGTTGCTCCCGGAACCATCGCGACCTCGCCGGAGCCGGACATCTTCTGCGCGAGCGGATTCAACAGGATGCGGAAGGATTCGATGTTCGCCTCGACCCACTGTGCACGCGTCACGGCGGTCACCGGCGCGATCGATCCTGCGATAAGCCCAGAGAACTCTTCGGCTTCGACGCTCGCGGCTCTCGTCACGGCGTCGAGCTCGTCCTGCGCAGCTTGCACATCCGCGATCTCTTCGTCGTAGGACGCCAGTGCGACGCCGACCTGCCGTGCGAGTTCCCAGTTCACGGGTTCGGTCGACTGCAGGAGCTTGTACAGCTCGTGTAGGACGGGAACCCGCTCCCACCAGCCGTCCGGCGGCTTCGGGATCTCGATGTTGTCGTCAAACGATGAGGGATCGCTCACGACGCTAGTGTAGTTTCCCGGTTCGCTTTGGCCGTCCGGAAAGGATGCGATGAGAAGCGTTGCGATCACCGGAGTGTCCGGCTACCTCGGACGAACACTCGTCCGCCTCCTCGATGAGGATCAGTCGATCACGCGGATCGTGGGGATCGATGTCGTCGAACCCGGCTTCACCGCGCGGAACCTCGAGTTCTATTCGATGAACATCAGGTCGCCCGACCTGGTGAATGTCGTCCGCGGCTGCGACGCGATCGTGCATCTCGCAGCCGTTCACATCGACGCCGATGAGATCCAGGACGTAAACGTCGGAGGCACGCGCGCCGTGACTGATGCCGCCGCACGCGGAGGCGTCCGGAAGTTCGTCTTCGCCTCGTCGCACGACGTCTACGGCGCGCACGCGGACAATGACTTCCCGCTCACGGAATCGTCGCCCGTGCGTCCGAATCACGAGGACGCGGTGGCCGTGACCAAGGCCGAGGCCGAGACCGTTGTCCGTTACTTCCAGAGCGAGCATCCGGACGTCACCGTCACGACGCTCCGATTCGCGTTCGTCGCCGGTCCGTCGATCCCGGCCGGGCGCGCGGCACGGATCGACGCCAAGGTGCGCTTCGCCATCGCCGGTTACGATCCGCCCTTCCAAGCCGTCCACGAACAGGACGCGGCTTGCGCCCTACAGCACGTCCTTACGAACGACCTTCCCGGAACCTTCAACGTCTGTGCGGACGACACCGTCGAGGCCCCGGAAGCGCTGCTCGGCCAGCGCCGCATCGAGGTCGACCTCGAGCGCGGCCGACGAATCGCCGAGAAGACGTCGCGGCTGGGGATGTCGCCCCAGGCCTTCAGCCTGCTCCTGTATCCGCAGGTCATGTCCGGCGAGGCGCTGAAGAGCACCGGCTTCGCCCCGCAGCACTCCACGGCGGTCGCGCTGCGGCAAGCCGCCGAGGCCCGGCGCGAGTGGGTTTCCATCGGACGGTTCCAGCTCCGTCGCCGGAGCGCCGTCGTCGTCGCGGGGACGCTCGGCACGCTCGCCGTCGCGTCCGCGCTACGCGGACGCCGCGCTAAACGGGCGCGTGGTTGAGGTTGGCTTCTTCCCAGGCCTCGTACTCGCCGGTGAAGTACGGAACGCGCGTTTTCTTGAACTCTCGCGTCGAGAACAGGATGTCGTATCCGTCGAGTCCCGTTTCGCCGGCGATGTCGCGGATGACATCGTGCACCTGATCTTCCGTGCGCGCATGCACCATCGAGAACACCCGGTACGGCCAGTCCTCGTACACCGGACGCTGATAGCAATGCGTCACTTGCGGGAACGATGCGATCTTGTAGCCGAGTTCCTGCGCTTTGTCCTCGGGCATCTTCCATACACCCATGCCGTTCGCGAGGAAGCCGGCACGACGGTGACGAAGGATCGCTGCGCCGCGACGCATGCGTCCGTCGGCGACGAACTTGTGCGCGAAGCGCAGGAGCTCTTCTTCGGACATCCCAACGGTTTCCGCTTCCGAAGCGAAGGGACGCGACACGAGCGGCATGTCCACCTGCAGTCCGCGGATCGCGCGGATGTCGTCGTCTGTGAGCGGCGGGATGTCGACCTTCGGCGGTGGCGGCGAGTCGGCATTCGATACGCCGGTCTCCATGTCGAGACGCACTTCGATCTTGAACATCTTCAGCGTCGGGAGGATGCGCGTCGACGTTGATCCGGTGAGATCGTGCAGACGGTCGATGTGTGCTTCGAGGCTCATACCCGGAGGAACCGCGCACGTGAACCAGAGATTGAATTCGTGATCGCGTTCGTAGTTGTGGGAGACACCGGGGTGATCGTTCACGATGCCCGCGGCCTCGTTGATGCGTTCCGACGGGATCTTCATCGCGACGAGTGTCGAGGTGTACCCGAGCTTGCGCGTATCGAAGATCGCTGAGATCTGGCGAATCACGCCTTCGTCGTCGCGCCAGTGACGCAAACGATCCAAAACTTCCGCTTCGGACATCCCGACCGTCTCGGCGACCTGCGCGAACGGCTGTGGGACGAGTGGAACTTCTTTCTGGACGGCATTGAGCAGCTGACGGTCGATTCCTGCGGGGGTTTCGGTCATGCGCTGATTGTACCGTCCTGAACTGCGACGCTAGCGCGAGATTGAGCGGCTCCGACGAGGTGGGTAGCCTCGGAGCGTGAGTTCATCTACCTCGGGTGCGCTGCGCCCCCCGAACCCCCCGCGCTGCGAACGACCATGAGTTCGTTCGCCGGCTTGCTATTCCTCCTCGGCGGCATCGCGCTGTTCGGAGTCGCCGCGCTGTTCTACGTGGCGTGGGAACGATCGGGCCGCTCACCGAAGTCGTCTCTCGAGCGCTTCGCGAAAGCAACACATTCACTCAACAAGATCCACCGTCAGCAGACGACCCTTCGTGAAGCGATGCGAGCACGGGCGCGAGCGATGCATCCGTCCGGACGCCGCGCAGCACGCGCGGCACGTTCGCAACAGAAGCGCCGCGGCGCTTAGCGGGTTCGGGGGAGTACCAACCGCTTGCGGTTGCGTTCCCCCGATCTGATCAGAGGTGCTTCTCGGCAGGACCGGTGTAATCCGCCGTCGGACGGATCAATCGGTTGTCACGCACCTGTTCGATGATGTGGGCCGTCCATCCGCACGTCCGCGAGATCGCGAAGGTCGGTGTACACAGCGGACGCGGGATCCCCGCATGCTCGAGCACAACGGCCGACCAGAACTCGACGTTTGTGTAGAGCGCTCGTCCCGGTTTCGAGGCGCGCAACTCCTCGAGGACAACCGCTTCGACGACCTTCGCGAGCGAAACGCGTTCGCTTCGTAGTTCGACGGACGTATCACGGAAGCACGCTGCGCGCGGATCCTCCGCTTTGTAGACGCGGTGACCGAAGCCCATGATGCGCTTGCCCGTTTTGACGGCGTCTTTCACCCACGCTTCCGCGCGTTCGGGCGTTCCGATCTCGTCGAGCATGTTGAGCACGAGCGCAGGTGCGCCGCCGTGCAGCGGTCCGGACAGGGCACCGGCGGCACCGGCGACCGCGGAACCGACGTCGGCGCCGGTCGACGCGATGACGCGTCCGGTGAATGTCGACGCGTTCATGCCGTGCTCGGCGAGCAACGTGAGGTAACGGTCGGCCGCGAGGACCTGGTCGGACGTCGGCTTCTCGCCCTTCATCATCCACAGGTAGTTCGTCGCTTCATCGAGCGTCGGGTCCGGCTCGATGGGGTCGAGTCCCTGCCCGAGGCGCCAGAGCGTCGCGACGAGCGTCGGCATGACGGCGCCCATGCGCAGCGCCTCTTCCTCGACCTCATTCGGATCGCGTTCGAGCCACGACTCGAGGCCCCAGGCCGCGCCGCAGGCCGCGATGGCCGCTTGCAGCGTGGCCATGAACGTCCCATGCGACTGGGCTAGATCCCGGAGCGTCTGGATGTCGAGGGGCGAGATGCGCATGCCGGCGATCTTCCGCGCGAAGGAGTCGTCCTTCGGAAAGTCGCCGTAGTGCAGGAGGTGCCAGACGTCGATGAAGTTCTTCTTCATGGCGAGCTCGACGGCGTTGTAGCCGCGATAGATCAGGCGTCCCGCTTGGCCATCGATGTATGAGAGCTGCGTCTCGGCGACGGTGATGTTCTCGAGCCCACGGCCCGTACCCGGCGCCCACGGGTCCACGTGGCGGAGCTTCGCGGCTTCGACGAGCTGGCGAAAAGAGACGATCCCGATGAGCTTCCCGTCGTCGCATACGGGGATGTGCCGGAAATGGCGCTCCATCATCTGGTCGAGGGCGACGGTGATGCCGCCGTCCGATCCCATGGTGACGGGCGACGCCGTCATCCACTGTTCGACCTTGGTCTCGGTCGGATGCGCGCCGTCGGCCGTCGCACGCACGACGTCGCGTTCCGTGATGATGCCGACGACCTTCCCGTTGTCGGCGATCACGAGCGATCCGACGCTGCGTTCGCGCATCGCCGCGGCGGCTTCCGCGAGCGATGTGCGCGGAGGTGCGGTGAGCGGATCGGGAGTCATCACTTCGCCTAGTCGGAGTTCCACCGCGTTTCCTCCTCCCGCGTCTTGTGAACGCTGTTTAGGAAGTCCTGAGTTCGATCAGCTCGTCCTCATTCGCGGGCGGCAGACCGAAGTCGGTTGCATATAGCTGTTGTACCCGTTCGTACTCATCCTGCGTGAGGGGCACGTTCGTCGCGCCGGCGAATTCGGTGATCTGTTCGGGGGCGGTCGCCGTGGGCAAGACGGTCGTGACGCCGCGATTCGCGAGCAACCACGCGATCGCGACCTGGGCGATCGTCCGTCCGTCGAGAAGGAAATCGAGCTGCTCGACCTTTTGCAGCGCACGGAGAAGCCATTCGCGCTTGCGGAACGAGCGGTGATCGGTCGCCGGGAAAACGGTGTCCGGCGTGTACGTTCCCATGAGCGCGTCGGAGGCGTGCGGAACGCGTGCGATGACGCCCGTGTCACTTGCTTCCGCAAGGAAGGTGTTTCCGGGCTCCTGCTCGAGCACATTGAAGACCGTCTGAAGCGCGTCGACATTCCGCTCGCGCAGCGCGAGCACGCCCTCCGCTTCCCAGCCGATGGCCGGACCGAGCGCGACGCCATACGAGCGGATCTTCCCTTCGGCCTTGAGTCCTTCGCACGTGTCGAAGATGCCGTCGTCCTTGATCTGTCCCATCCGGGGGTTGTGTAGCTCGTAGAGGTCGATGACGTCCGTCCCGAGGCGCCGGAGCGACTCCTCGCAACGCTCGCGGATGAACGCGGGATCCCATCGTTGTGGCCGTTCCGAATGGCTCGATTGATCGTGCGGGATCGTGATGTCGTAGCCGAACTTCGTCCCGATCGTCACTTCGTCGCGGCGTCCGGCGAGCGCTTCGCCGAGCCTCGACTCTCCGACGCCCGCTCCGTAAGTGTCCGCGGTGTCGAAGAAGGTGATGCCGCAGTCGATCGCGTGCTCGACGAGGCGGCGTGACTGCGCGGCGTCGACCTTGCCCCACCAGTCGAGGCCGAGGGTCCAGGCTCCGAATCCGACCTCGGATACTGCGACGCCGGACGACCCGAGCGTGCGTTTGGGGATCACCGGGCGATTCTATCGAGTCCGCGCCCGCGAAACCCCAACGGCCGAAGTAACGTTTCGATAACAGATGCTGGCACGCAAAGCTCTTCTCGTCGTCGTTTGCACAGCGTTGTGCTCCGTATTCCTCGGTTCAGCCCCAGCGTCGGCGACCAACGACCCGTATTGGAGCTATCTCTGGGGCATCCGCAAGGTCGGTGCGGACAAGGCGTGGTCCGTCGGGACGGGCAAAGGTGCGACGATCGCCGTCGTCGATACCGGCGTCGATCCCACACACGACGACCTGAAGCGGAACCTCGTTGCCGGTTACGACTTCATCAACAACGACACCGACACGCGCGACCAGTTCGGACACGGCACGCACGTCGCGGGCATCGCCGCGGCCGTCGCCAACAACGGGATCGGCGTAGCCGGCGTCGCCCCGGACGCGAAGATCATGCCCGTCCGTGTGCTCGATTCGAACGGACAAGGTACGGGCGCGAACGTCGACCTCGGCATCCATTGGGCTGCTGATCACGGGGCCGACGTGATCAACCTCTCGCTCGGCGACGGTGTGGTGATCGAGGATCTGACCGGCGGATCGATGAGCTCAGCGTGCGACTACGCGTGGAGCAAGGGTTCGATCTGCGTGATCGCCGCCGGGAACGACAGCGCATACCGAACCGAGTACCAACAAGCGAAAGCCATCATCGTTACCGCCACCACGCCCGACAACAGCGAAGCGTCGTACGCGAATGGCGTCGGGCTTGCCCCATGGGGGATCGCGGCTCCCGGCGGAACGGGTTCGAGCCCGGCGACAGACAACATCCTGTCGACGTACTGGGTGAAAGGGAAGGGCGATCAGTACGCCTACCTGGCGGGGACGTCGATGGCGACGCCGCACGTGTCCGGAGCGGTGGCGATCCTGCGCGGTCTCGGCCTTACTCCGCAGCAAACGGTCGACCGGCTGATGGCGACGGCGACCGACCTCGGCTCGAGCGGGAACGACATCACATTCGGACATGGCCTTCTGAACGTCGCGGCGGCCGTGGCGGGGCTTCATCAGCAGACGGTGACCGCGCATGGTTCTCTATCGGCGCACAGCACCGCGACGAACGGCAGCCAACCGGCGAACGCAGCATCCCAAGCGACGACGACTCGGCCCTCGGACACAACGACGTCGCGATCCGGTTCGGGTGCTCAGTCGGCCGCACACACGACGTCGGCGCCGAGTCGTAACAACGCAGGCGCAACGACCCCTGGGGGCTTCGCGTTGTTCTCACCCGCGCCGGGCCGGCATGGGACGACGAACGGCTGGACGATCGGGTTCGTCGTACTCGGCGTCGGAGCCGTGGGCCTCGGCGCCTTCGCCTATCGGTTCGTCCGGCGCGCGGTTTAGCCCTTCCCGAGCACCAGGCCGAACAGGAACGCGATGAGCGCGATGGCGATCGCGATCGCGAGACCGACGGAGACGATGAGCGATACGAGTCGTCCGATGGCCGTCGGCCGTCCGGGGATTCGTGCGCGTCGCGTCGACGCGGGAGACTGTTCGAGGATCTGGGTCGGCGCCGGGTCGGTTTCGGCGACCGGGTCGTACACGGGCGCCGCAGCTTCGTAGACCGGCTCCGGAATCGTTTCGTACTCGGGTGGCTGTGGGGGTTCGTAGACGGGTTCGGGGGGCGCTTCGTACGGCGGGGGTGGCGGCGGCACGTACGTGGGCGCCGGTTCCGGAGGTTGTTCGTATCTCGGGTCCGGGACCTGCGGTTCGTGCATGCTAGGCGGGAGGAAATCAGACACGTGGCAAGCGTACCGAGGTCTCGGCCCGGACCGAGCGGAGCTCCGCTGATCGTGGCGGTCGCGATCGTGATCCTGGCGCTTCTCTCCCTGAATAACCTGTACTTCGCGCTCACGCCCGGCCCCGCCGAGAACGTCTTGAACCTCATCAACATCAAGGGGGCCAAGACGCACCCCGTGACCGGAGAGCTGCTGCTGACGACCGTCTCGCTCCATGAGATCCGGCTCGTGTCAGCCATCGCGGGTCTGTTCCGTCCGAATTATCAGGTGTTGTCGCGTGCGACGATCATCCCGCCGGGCGAGTCGTTGACCGACAACGAGGCGATCGTTACGCAGGAGATGTCCCAGTCGCAGGCCTATGCTGCGACCGCGGCGCTTCGGTATCTCGGCTACCCGGTCGTCACGAGCCCGTCCGGTGTCCGCGTCGAGGGTGTGATCGATACCGCGCCGGCCGCATCGGTTCTTCGCTTCGGCGACGTCATCGTCGCCGCGGACGGATCGGCCGTTCACCGCTCGGCCGATCTCAAGACGCTGCTCGGACGACTCAAGGTCGGCGACACGGTCACCCTCAAGGTTGTCCGCGGTGCGGAGACGATCGAAGTGCGGACGAAGACGATCGTAGGTCCCGATGGCCCGGCCGTGCCGATCGTTGGCATCGAGACGAGCGATGTTTCGGACGTTCATCATCTTCCCCTCGCGATCAAGATCAACTCGCTCGGGATCGGCGGGCCCTCCGCCGGCCTGATGTTTGCCGTAGGTATCGTCGACCTTCTAAACAAGTCGGACATCGCGCGGGGGCGCATCATCGCGGGGACGGGGGAGATCGGGGTGAACGGAGAGGTCAAGCCCATCGGCGGGGTGGAGGAGAAGGTCGCCGGCGCCAAGAACGCGCACGCGCAGCTCTTCCTCGTCGACCGGGTCGACAGCGCTGAAGCGTGTGCCGTCCGCGGCAATCTTCCGGTGGTCAGCGTGGCCACGCTCGCGGAAGCCATCACCGTACTGACGGACCCGCGCGCCGCCGCGGCGCACATGTGCCCCTGATGGATCCGACGATCGCTATTCCCGCTCATTTCACCCTCGAGATCCTGAGCGTGGTCGCGATGGGACTCGTGCTTGCGTGGGCTGTGTATGGACGCCGCTGGATCGCCGCGCTAGGCGCGCTCTCGTTCGGGATCGCATCGGCGCTGCATGCGGGTTCGTTCATCGCCGCGGACGACGATGTCGCGATCGTTGTCCTGCGGCTCTTCGGTGTCGCTGCGCTCGTTGCGGGTGCATACACCGTCAAGATTCGACGCACGCACTTCTTCGCGGGAGTCGCGTTGTTGTTCGGCGGTGCCTTGTGGGGCGCCTTCGCCGGTGGGTCGGCATCGTCACTGACGGTCGGACCGCACGTCCTCGGCGCCCTCGGTGCGATCGTCCTCCTGTTCTGGTCGTGGTTCGTCACGCGTCCGTCCGTCCGGCTCCGCCTCCTCGCTTCGTTCGTCCTCGTGCTCGGCGTCGCCGTGATCGTGACCGGCGGATCGGTGTCGCGTGTGGCTGCCGTCGAGAAACGGGACGAAGAGTACGGGAAGCTCGGCCCGACGGCCGCCGTCGTCCGGGAGCAGATCGGCGCGATCGGGACGGATCTGGCAACGCGCGCGGCGATGTTCTCGCCGCAGCTCGCACCGCGTTTGCGGACGAACCCGACGCTCTCCGGCATCGCGTTGCGTAGCACCGAAGTTGCCGCCTCTCTCGACCCGAGCGGGAACGTGATCGGTGTCCAACGCAGCGGTTCGCCCTCCGTCGATCCGGCGACGATCGCGTCCACCGACTCGTTCCGGTCGGCGCTCGCCGGAAGCGTCGCCTCCGCCTACCGACTCGTGGACAGCTCGACGGGCAACGGGATCGAGGTGATCGGCGCGGCGCCGGTGTTCCGTCCGGGAGGGACGCCCGCGGCCGCGGACGTCATCGGAGTCGTCGGCATCGTTCGCCCGCTTCGGGTCGACGTCGTCGAATCGATGGCCACCGCCGTCCTCCCGGGTGCACACGTTGCCGTGGCCGACAAGACGGGGAACGGTGTGTCGACGATCGGCGCCAAAGATTTGCGAGACACCGTCAGCGCGGTTACGACGTTCCGGACTCTTGACACGTCGAGCGGCAGATGGCCCGCCGTCATCACCCCGCTCGATGACAGTTCGGGGATCACGCTGACGATCGCCGTCCCGGCGTCCCTCGTCGTCGACGCCACCCGGACCCTGGTTCACGCGTTCCTGATCGCGCTGCTCGCGTCGGCCCTGCTCTCCGTGGCCGTGGCGCTCTGGCTGAGTGCGCGTATCACTCGTCCCATGACCGACCTTGTCGATGAAGGAGAGCGCCTCAAGACGGACTTCCTCGCGAGCGTTTCACACGAACTTCGAACGCCGCTGACGCCGATCCGCGGCTACACGGAGATCCTGCGCCGGGGCCGTGTCCCGGCCCGGCGCGCCAGCGGATACCTCGACGAGATCGGTATCGCCGCACAGCGCCTCGAGCGCATCGTCAGTCTCCTCGTGGACGTCGCGTCGATGGAGGCCGGTCGTTTCCACATCAATATCGAGGATCTGCCGGTGCGCGCACTCGCCGACGAAGCGGCCGCGAGATGGAAGCATGGGTCGGCGGATCATCCCGTTCGCGTCACGGCAGATGAGGGACTTCCGGATGTGAAAGCGGATGGCGTCGCCATCGGTCGCGTTCTCGACGAGCTCATCGACAACGCGATCAAGTTCTCTCCGGACGGAAGCATCGTCTCCGTCGGCGCTGAAACAAAGGACGGCGGCGTGACGTTCTCTGTCCGAGATGAGGGACAGGGCATCGAACCAGAGCGCCTCGCCGAGCTCGGGAATGCGTTCGAACAGATCGATTCCGGCGACACCCGGCGGTTCGGCGGACTGGGCCTTGGATTGAACTACGTGCGCGGTGTTCTCCGGGCGCACGACAGCCGGCTCGTGATCGAGAGCGAACCGGGGGCCGGGACGACGTCGTCCTTCACGCTCGCCTCAACGGGTATCGTTACGCCGATGCCAGCCAAGGCCAAGGCCACGCGGTCGCGTAAGGCTTCGAAGTCCAAGGTGCGATGAGGCCACCTCAGCGGCCGCGCATCCGCCGGCGCTGGTTCATCATCGGCGCGATCGTGCTGGTGCTTTTCATCTCGATCAGCTCGGTCGTCCGTTTCTACACCGATCTTCTGTGGTTCCACGAGCTGGGGTTCGCGAAAGTCTTCTGGAAGATCATCTGGACGCGCATCGGGATCGGCGTCGTCGGCGGTGTCCTCGCCGGGCTCGTGATCTTCGCGAACCTCGAAGTCGCGCGGCGCGCGGCTCCGCGATATCGCTTCGTCACAGCTGGGACGGACCTGACCGAGCAGTACAGGTCGGCGTTCCGTCCCTACGCGCGCGTCGCCAACCTCGCGATGTCGGCGGTCGTCGCCTTCTTCACCGGGCTGTCGACCTCCGCGACGTGGCAGCGCTACCTCTTGTGGAAGAACGCCGTCCCGTTCGGGATGCAAGCGCCGAAGCCCTTCGGACACGACATCGCCTATTACGTCTTCAGCATCCCGTTCCAACGCGCCATCTTGTCGTGGATGTTCGGAGTGTTCGTCGTCTCGGCCCTTCTGGCCGGCGTGGCGCATCTGTTCAATGGATCGATCCAGCCCGAGACGAACCGCGTCAGGGTCGGCACGATCGTGAAAGCGCACCTTTCCGTCCTGTTCGGGGTCATCGCGTTGATCAAGGCATGGGCCTACCACCTCGACGTCTACGACCTCGTCTTCTCTCCGCGCGGCGTTGTGACGGGAGCGTCGTACACGGACGTCCACGTGCAGCGCCAAGCTCTGCAGCTCCTGATCGTGATCGCCGTCATCGCCGCACTGATCTTCTTCGTCAACGTCTTCCGGTTCCGGGGCTGGGTGCTACCGGGCGCGGCACTCGGGATCTGGCTCTTCGCGTCGATCCTCCTCGGCGGGATCATCCCCGCCGCGGTGCAGCGTTTCGAGGTGAAGCCGGACGAATCCCGGAAAGAGCGTCCGTACATCGAACGGAACATCAAGGCGACGCGCGATGCCTACCACCTCAACAGCATCAAGGTGAAGACGTTCACCCCGCAGAACACGCTGCCCGCGAGTACCGTCGCGCAGAACCAGGGCACGATCCAAAACATCCGCGTCTGGGATCCGACCGTCCTGCTTCCGACCTACCAGCGCCTCCAGGCGATCCGCACGTACTACACGTTCAACGATGTCGACATCGACCGCTACAACATCGGCGGGCAGCAGCGGCAGGTGATGCTCTCCGCTCGCGAGGTCGATGCGACCAAACTCGATCCCGGGACGCGCAACTGGGTGAACACGCGACTCACGTACACCCACGGGTACGGGTTCGTCGCGAACGCCGCAAACGCCCTGACCGCAGAGGGCTTACCGGACTTCCTCGTCCAGGACCTCCCGCCGACGGCACCAAAGGAACTGACTACGAAGCAGCCCGGCATCTACTTCGGCGAAGAGCTCGCGCCCGGTTCCTACGCCGTCACGAAGACGAAGCAACCGGAGATCGACTATCCCCAAGGTGAGCAGCAGGTGATCACCAACAGCTATAACGGCACGGGCGGGATCCCCCTGACGAATTACCTGCGCCGGCTCGCGTTCGCGATCCGTTTCGGCGACACCGACCTCCTCGTTTCTAGCCTCGTCACGCCGCAGTCGCGAATGATGATGCGTCGAAACATCGTGGAGCGCGTCGAGACCGCTGCGCCGTTCCTGCAATACGACGCCGACCCGTACCTCGTCGCGACGCA
>Ga0307479_10001076_pt1 | contig 24703 bp, 16 predicted proteins | sample atmos_gasesECM4C_FD_203743 | JGI IMG/M metagenome (GOLD analysis project Ga0307479, IMG submission 203743) | Hardwood forest soil microbial communities from Morgan-Monroe State Forest, Indiana, United States - atmos_gasesECM4C_515 | ecosystem: Environmental > Terrestrial > Soil > Temperate... | reverse complement strand
TTTCGGTTACCCACTTGCGTTTTTGAGCGAAGCGAAAGAATGCGCGCAACCGTTCGAGTTTCTTGGCGCTCGAACGGGGACCATCTTTCCATTCGGAGCGAAATTGACTTACCTTCGACAAGTCAAAGTCGGCAAGGACACGAAGACCGCGTCGTTGGGCGAACTCTTCCATTTGGCGGTTCAACAACTTGTATTTTCGTGCCGTAGAGTCGTTGAGTTTGCGAGCCTCGATGTCCGCTAGGAATTCCTTCCATGCTTCCTGCGTAGATTTCCTTGTCAGCTGAGATGTGCGGCGATTTTCGATCTCCCATTCTCGGATGATTTCTTGGGCTCGCTGCCAGTCCCGGACCTTCAGTGATTCACGTATCTCCGCGCCACCCAGTATTCCGTCAACCCAAATGGGGCACCTGCAGTTGCGATAACTTCGGCCTTCGTCACGCCGTCTGCAATTCTTGAGATGTCTTCGATAGGCTGTGAGCATGAAATAGACCTCCTACCGCGATACTGATTTCGATGACAGTCGAGCGTGAACGCGTTCGACGACCGATTGCGGAATGCGCAAAGTAAGATAACGCCGCTTGCGGCGCGGATTCGATTCCCCAATCACAAGCACGCCAGCTTCACGCTCGAAAAGCTCACGGACTTTATCAGGGCTCAAGTTCCACATTTCGGCGATTTCCGTAACGGCATAGTGCCGCTCGATGTGCACCGAGGTCTCGATTTGTGAGGATACAGCCATTGCGTCGCAGTGACTCCTGTGGGTTTACAAGATCGACGATTACCTCGTCGATTTGGCTCTCCGGCTTCCGAGAGTGCTCTCAAGAAAGTTCCTCTTGCATCCAGTCGCCGAATGAGCTACGATTACGTAAACACTGTACAACAGTGTAGGAGAATATGTCAACATGATGTCGCTCCTCAAAAAGAAGCCCCGCTATGAGGTCATTTCGATTCGCCTCAACGAAGACCGCCTGAAACTCCTAGAGCGCTATCAGAAAGTCCTCGGTGATCAACTAGGACGCGAGGTGTCTCTGGGAGAGGCCGCCTTCCTTGTCATCGAAGAGCGCGGCGCTGGCTTGGACCGCGAGACAGTGCGGCACGAGATGCTTAGCACGCCGACCTCTTCTCTCTATCGCATTCGCAAGAAGTGGGAATCGCAGCACACACTATCTGCCGCCGAGTGGGACGTGCTCACGCATTACGTTCAAATCGCGGCAGAGGAGGAGAGGCAAGAGCCACCGTTGCTCTGGCCTGCCATTCCATCCAGGGAGTCGTATCTCGCGCTGCTCGACGCCTTCGAAGCTGTCTATCTTAACCGGAAGAATCCCGCATCGAAGCACGCGTGGTATTACTTCCGAAATCTCGGAGGCCAGTCTATTGATTCCAAGGCTTCTCTCGATAAGGACGGCGACAAGGTACACCAAGCAGTTCTGAAACAGATTTCGACTCGCAGGGAACTCTTGAAACCCGCTGAGAAATGGCAGAGTCCTGGCGCTGTCGGAGCGTGCTTACTCATTGCAGTTCGGGACGAAGGAGTGGACAGCACCAGGCTCGATCAGGTGCTTGCCCCTTATTGGCCGACTATTTGGGGCCTCGCTGCGAGGGGACATTGGGTGAGGCATGACCGCCAGCCCGTCCGCCAGTCTGGCTCTAACGAAGATGACTTTCGCAGCCGAATTATCCTTCCTGACCCGATCAAGTTGGGGGACTTCGAGCTCTCGTTTACTTCGACAGGTTGCCCAGAGCTGGGCATGTATATCGACTTTGGCCCCGCGCGCCGGTTCAACTATCTGATTACCCGCTACCCTGACTTGGCTGAATTGCGGGCGATGCTCGAAGGAGGGTCGGCAAAGCATTCGTGGAGCGGTAGGCACTTCCTCATGACAGTCTCCAAGGAAAAGGGCAGTACGAAGTTTTCGCTTGATCTCCGACAACATGATGTGTCCATCAAATTCAATGAGACTGAGTGGGATGCCCTGCGCGAACTATTTCTTAAGGGGTTGGCGGTCCCGGAGATTCAGCGTTGGCTGGAGGAGCTTCGGCTGGAGTATGGCGAATCAGGGTTGATTGCGTGAATCGGTGTCCGAGCCGCGTTTTGCGAAGAACGGTGCCTTCGGCACCGGGAGTTGGACGGACACGCCACCCCATGTTGGGTGCTGCAGAGCGCCGCGCGGCGCTCTCGGTTAACGTGCTCTCGTGTCGCGAGTTAGCGAATTTCGAGTGTGGGCGAGTAACTTCCGGCGCTCTGCGTTAACTTCTTTATTTTGTTCGCCCAGGTCTGTGCGAATGGTTTTCTTCAAAGTTCGTCCTAGGAGGTCCTCGTCATGTCTGCCGATCAACTGCGGAATCGAACCGTTGGTTCGAAGATGACGGAGACCGAATACGAAAAGCTTGTCACTGTAGCCGAGCGTGACGGTTTGACGCTGGGCGAATGGTGTCGCGAGGTGCTGTTGGCGCACGCAAGCACCACCGAAGGGGCAAGGCCCATTGCCACCGAACAGACCCTGCTTGCGGAAGTGATGGCGCTGCGCATGATCTTGTTGAATGCACTGTTTAAGCTCGCTCAGGGGGCAGTGCTCACAACCGAAGAACTGGACCGGTTGATCGAGCGGGCCGATGGCGAGCGATTCGAGAGAGCGCAGGAACGGCTTGTGGAAGTACCAACCGGAGGTAGGTCGTGAAGCAACAATGGGGCCGAAACTCGTACGCGGGCGAGTGGCAGAATCGCAGTTCTGTGTGGACATGGACGGCGGTGTTTTTGGCGGTCGCAAGCATGGTGGGAATTTGCGTCTACCGCTATGTCGAAGTGTGGACACCCTTAGAACGCTTCTATGTGACGACCTACCTCCGCAGCGGCCTGCGAAGCGTGGTGAAATTCTCAAGGACCGACAGCTATTGGACAGTGAGTGCGGCGGGGAAGAAAGGAAGCCATTGGGCGCTCGACGAGGAGGTCGTCGAAGTAAAGACCGGGACCGGCGAGACTGCGCTTGCACTCACGCCTGAAGCTGTGGCGACCGGCGACGTGCGGCTTGTCATACAAAGGGTGCTGTGGGACAACGCAAGGTTGCATGACTTCTTGGGCCAGTGGATCTATCGAGACGAAACCTTCCTGGACTTTATAAAGCCCGGCCTGATGGGAGGCATCGTGGTTTTCCTTGTGGCTCTCGCGTTAGCAATCCCGAAGGATTCCCGGCGAACCCGGGAGCGCAAAGAAGGACGAAGGCTCAAGGGACCAGAACTTGTGACCGCCCGGAAATTTAACCGCAGGAATCGTTCCGATGGAATCGGTTTTGAGCTGACAGAACGAACATTCATCCAGAAAGTATTCGGGCAGACGCCGCGGCTGGTTTTGCCCCGTGCCGTTGAATCGAGCCACATCCTTATTATGGGCGATACAGGGATGGGCAAGAGCACCCTGATCCGGCAAATCCTTCTGCAGGTGGAAGCGCGTGGCGACACCGCCATCGTCTACGACCCGGCGCTCGAATACACGCCGAAGTTCTACAAGCCCGAACGGGGTGACATCATCCTGAATCCCATTGATCAGCGCATGCCCTACTGGAGTCCCTCCGACGAACTGACACACGTTACGGAGTCTTCGACGCTGGCCGCTTCGTTGTTCCCCCATCGGCCCAACGAGAATGCCTTCTTCACGGAAGGCCCGAGGAAAATCTTCGCGCACCTGCTGACCTTTAGGCCAACACCCGAGGAGTTGGCTTGGTGGATGTGCCACGAAACGGAGATCGACTACCGAGTGAAAGGCACGGAGTACGCGGCCATGATCGATCGCAAGGCCCCCGCACAGCGGAGTGGTGTGCTGGCGTCGCTAAACATGGTAGCGGACAGTCTGAAGCTGCTTCCGAAAGAGGCCGATACAACGAAGGGTTGGACTGCGGCGGCGTGGGCGAACGAGCGCAAGGGGTGGCTCTTCCTTACCAGCACGCCGGCGACACGGGAACGGCTCATTCCCCTCACGAGCTTGTGGCTGGACACGCTGGTGTTGCGGCTGATGAATTATGGCCAGACAGGTCCTCGTCCCGTGTGGTTCGTCCTGGATGAACTGGCGAGCTTACAAAGACTCCCACAACTGCACACAGCCGTTACGGAAAACCGCAAATCGAATAATCCTGTTGTACTTGGCTTCCAAGGGCGGAGTCAGCTAGAGACGCGCTACGGCCACGAAGCCGAGGCCATGCTCTCGCAGCCCGCGACGAAAATCTTTCTTGCTACGAGCGAACCGAACGCGGCGCGATGGATTTCGGACACTATTGGTGAGATTGAGACGGAGCGGTTGACCGAGAGCCGGTCGAGCGGGCGATGGGCGCAAAGCCGGAACTCGGAGACCCAGAATCTCTCAAGGCAACGTGAACCGCTGGTGATACCGAGCGAGATCACCGGGCTCCAGCCACTGCATGGTTATCTGAAACACAGGAATCTCGTTGTGGGAATGAGCTTCTCCATCGTCGAACTGCCAGACAGTCATCCTTCTTTCATCCAACGGCCGATGGAGACGCCACGAAAGGAAGAGCGCAAGACTGCGGCAGCAGCGGCGGGAGGCAATTTAGAACAGAAACTCGCGTCGCAGGATGTGACGCAATCCCGCGAGCAAGAATTAGGGCGAAACCGAACAGAACCAGGACACTTCTTCCGGTAGGCCAACGGCACGATGCTAACCATCTCCAATCCACTGAGTGCGAGCCAGGTCCAGGCGTATCACGCGTTGGAGTTTTCCAACGCGCGAGAAAACTACTACACGCAAGGCGACCAGATACGCGGTGAATGGCACGGAAGGCTCGCCGGGCAATGGGGATTGAGGGGAGAAGTGCGCGAGGAACATTTCGGGCGGCTCGCAGAAGGCCGACACCCGATGAGCGGCGAGCAGCTGGTGCGCCATCAAACAGCGCGGGAATACGTAAACAGGCACGGTGAGAAGGTAAGTCCGATGGAGCACCGCGCAGGATGGGATGCGACGTTTTCGGCACCGAAGAGCGTGTCGCTGACTGCCCTTGTGGGCGGAGATGAACGAGTACGGGAGGCACATCGAGAGAGCGTTGGCATTGCACTCGATGAATTAGAGCGGTATGTTCAGGCGCGCATCGGCGGGAATTTTCCCGCAGAAACAACCGGCAAATGGGTAGCCGCGAAATTCGAGCACGATAGTGCCAGGCCCGTATACGGTTATGCCGCACCGCAACTGCATACGCATGTTTTGTTCTTCAACCTCACGGAGACCGAAGACGGCGAAGCCCATGCGCTGCAACCGCGTGAACTCTACAAAACGCAGCAATATGCGACGGCGGTTTACCGCTCTGAACTAGCTGCGCGGCTCAAAACACTTGGCTATGAGATCGAACGTGGGAAGAGTGAGCAGCCAGAAATCATAGGCTACAGCGAAGAATACCTTGCGGCATCGAGCCCGCGTCGCCGGCAGATCGAGGAGCTCCTTGAGAAAGAGAATCAGCGAGGAGCAGACGCTGCGCAGATTGCGGCGCACAAAACACGTGAGAGCAAGCTCAATCTGTCGCACGACGAGATGCAGCAGCGCCATCGGGAGATAGCGGAGGCTTTCGGCAATCAGCCGGACCGCGTAGTCCGAGCTGTCAAAGAAACGGCGCGCGACATCGAGCAGGAAGCGCCTCACCGAATCGCTCAATCGGCGATGACCTTCTCGAAGGAGCGGAATCTGGAACGCGAGGCCGTCGTGGATGAACGTGAGCTATTGCGAGATGCGTTCAGACGTTCGATGGGAGACGCGACATTCACAGAGGTTCGCACGGAGTTTGAAAAGCGCGTCGACGCGGGCGAATTCATCAAAGTTGAGGAACAGTCAGGTGGGTCCCGCCGCGCGTTTACGACTGAAGAGATGATCGGATACGAGCGAGAAACCATCCAGATGATGCGGGAGGGACAGAACGAGTACCTGGCGTTAGCGAGCTTCGAAACGCGGCGAGAAATCGACAATCATCATCCTCATTTAAGCCAGAGCCAACGCGTAGCGGTCGAGCAAATTCTAGCAAGCCGGGATCAAGTCATGGCTCTGGAGGGTGTCGCAGGCGCGGGGAAAACGACTTCTTTAGCTGTGGTTCGCGAAGCTGCCGAGCGAGAGGATTACAAAGTTGAGGGATTCGCGCCAACCTCACGAGCAGCACAAAAACTCGCAGAGGCCGGAATCGAATCGAGCACGCTCCAGAGGCATCTTGCGCAAGGTAATGACCAGACTGGCGTACAAAAACACCTGTACGTTTTGGACGAATCGAGCCTCGCAAGTACAAAGCAAATGAATGAGTTTCTGCACAGGCTCCAAGATAGCGACCGTGTTTTGCTGGTTGGTGATACACGCCAGCACCAGGCAGTGGAGGCCGGAACACCATATCAGCAATTACAAGAAGCCGGAATCCAAACTGCTCGACTCGACGAAATCATTCGGCAGAAAGATCCGGCCCTCAAGGAAGTCGTGGAGCATCTCTCACGCGGAGAGGTAAAGGAGGCAATCGAGAGGCTCGATACACAGGGCCGGGTCCATGAAATTACAGATTCTAACGAACGGCTCAAAACAATCTCCCATGAATACGCGAAGCAGCCAGAAGGAACGCTCGTTGTTTCCCCAGACAACCAGTCGCGCATGGAAATCAACCGGATGATCCACGCGGAAATGCAAAAGATAGGGCAAGTGGACCACAGGGAAAGAAACGTGAGAGTGCTCGTTGCCCGGCAGGAGATCACCGGCGCAGACCGTCAGTGGGCCGAGCAATATGAACCGGGCAACATCGTACGCTACACGAAAGGCAGCAAGACGCATGGCATCGAAGCCGGAGAATACTCGCGCGTGGAAAGTGTCAACGCAAGAGCAAACCTGCTCACGGTCAGGCGCGAAAGTGGTGAGCAGATCAGCTACGATCCGCGCCGCTTGCAGGGTGTGACTCTTTACCGTGAAACGGAGCGTGGCTTCTCCAAAGGCGACCGCGTACAATTCACAGCGCCGAACCGGGAGCAGCGCATTGCGAATCGTGAATTAGGAACGATCGAAAGAATCGAAAAGAACGATAATCTGCAAATTCGCATGGACTCAGGCCGACGTGTCACATTCAACGTGAAGGAGAATCCGCATCTCGATTACGGTTATGCGGTGACAAGCCATAGTAGCCAGGGGCAAACCGCCGACCGTGTGCTCATCCACGTCGACGCCGAGCGGGCAGGAGAAAAACTCGTCAATCGACGCTTGGCATATGTCGCAGTATCGCGTGGCCGCTACGACGCGCAGCTCTACACCAACGACAAAACGCATCTGACTGAGCAACTCTCGCGCGACGCGTCGCACCGATCTGCGATAGACTCGAGCCATGAATCCGCACTGTCCGCACGCGAGGTCAAACCTTCATCCGCACGAAGCCAAGTGCACGAACAAACGCAGGTAGAGACTCACAGCATCAGTAGGTAGCCACCGATTCCCTCCGCTCTCGCCGCCGTCAAGAGTCATGACCGCTACGCGGCTCCTTACCGTCGCCCTTGACTGCGGTTTCGCTTTGGGATTGCCCCAGCTATGAGAAGCATGGTCTCTCTGTACGCAGGTAGCCGTCGAACGGCGGCGAGCATTCGCGGCCTTAGGATGTCTCTCTTCGGATCAATCGAGCATAGAAAACCGACTTCTCTGCTAAATGCGTTATCAGGGAGCGCCGGGATAAACCGGCATGTTGTAAGGAATCAAAAGAGTCCTGCAAGAGAAGGAGACAACGGTTTCGTCAGAAGCACAGCCGACGCGGTGACCATGCCTTCCGAGTGCCAACACTTGCGCTGACTTCCATAATCCAGTCTGTTAAAGTGCCTACATCTTCAGTTCGTAATTTGGTCGGAGGCGTTGACACCCCCGTCAGACGAGAGAGAACAAAAAACACGTATACATGATCCGACTCGAAAACCTCCAGTTCACCCCCAGCGGCTTTCACTTCGCGCTACACCAGCCGGAGATTCAATTATCATGATGAAATTAGAAGCCCTCAAGCCTGGAATATCGCTGGTTGGCATCGAGCCCACGTTGATTGCCAGCGTAATCGCTGTGGTTCCTATCGGCGAGGGTGTCGTTCAGGTTCTCTACAAGACCCCCGAGGGAACGATCAAAGAGCGGTTGCTGGGACGCACGGATGAAGCGAATATCAGCCTCGCGACGGTAGAGCGCCCATGGTCCTTCGATGGCAATGGCGATGACTTTAAGCTCGCTGTTGAAGCCAAGCGCATTGACCTCGCTTTCCTCTTTGACCCAATGATGGCCGTCCACACCTCAAACGTCGACGCGCTTCCCCACCAAATCACAGCCGTTTACGAATCCATGCTGCCGAGGCAGCCGTTGCGGTTTGTTTTGGCGGATGATCCCGGCGCGGGAAAGACCATCATGGCCGGCTTATACATGCGCGAGTTAATCATGCGGGCCGACGCTCGCCGCATCCTTGTTGTTGCTCCCGGCAGCCTCGTGGAGCAGTGGCGCGATGAACTGTTCGAAAAGTTTGGCTTGGAGTTTCGGATCTTTTCCAAAGAACTCGAAGCCGCCTCACCTAGCGGCAATCCCTTCGCGGACCACGATCACCTGATTGTCCGGCTCGACCAGATGTCGCGCAACGAGGATACTCAGGACAAGCTCTGCCTCGCATCGTGGGATTTAGTCGTGTTCGACGAAGCCCACAAACTTTCCGCGCACTTTTTCGGGCGGGAAATGAAGCGTACGAAGCGCTTCAATTTCGCCGAGAGAATTGGGCGGCACACGCGGCACCTGCTGTTGATGACCGCAACGCCGCACAATGGCAAGGAGGAGGACTTCCAGCTCTTTCTGTCACTGCTCGATTCGGACCGCTTCTACGGCAAGTTCCGTGACGGTGTCCACAAAGTGGATTGCTCCGATCTTATGCGCCGGATGGTGAAAGAGGAAATGGTGAAGTTCGACGGCACCCCCCTCTTCCCGGAACGTAAGGCTTACACGGTCAACTACCAACTCTCCGACATCGAGGCCGCTCTATATCAATCCGTCACCCATTATGTGCAGACGGAAATGGGCAAGGCCGACCAGCTTGATGGCTCGCGCAAAGGCTCCGTAGGCTTCGCCCTCACCGCCCTCCAGCGCCGCCTTGCATCGAGCCCCGAAGCCATATTCCAATCGCTCAAGCGACGCAAGGAACGTCTCGAACGCCGCCTTAGAGAGGAAAGGCTCGGAATTCGTGGTCAGCAAATCCTCGCCGAGACTCTCGTGGATGTTCCCGAGGACGACGACGAACTCAACGCTGAGGAGCAAGAGACCCTCGAAGAAACTCTTATCGATCAGGCCACCGCCGCCAGCACCATCGCCGAGTTGGAGCAAGAAATCGTCATCCTCCAGGGACTCGAACATCAGGCCAAAGCGGTCGTGGCCTCCGGGCAGGACCGCAAATGGGACGAACTCTCCCGCATCCTGCAAAACAACCCTGATATGCGCGATTCTGACGGCCGCCTGCGCAAGCTCATCATCTTCTCGGAGCACCGCGACACACTGAACTATCTCCACCAGAAGATTGCTGGGGTGCTGGGCAATACCGACACCATCGTCACCATCCACGGCGGCACACACCGCGATGAGCGCCGCCGCATTCAGGCGATCTTTCGGTCCGACCCCGAAGTACGCGTTCTGGTCGCAACCGATGCCGCCGGTGAAGGCGTGAATCTCCAGAACGCCAATCTAATGGTGAACTACGACCTGCCCTGGAATCCAAACCGCCTCGAACAGCGCTTCGGACGCATCCACCGCATCGGCCAGCAAGAGGTCTGCCACCTCTGGAATCTCGTCGCTAAGGAAACCCGCGAAGGTGATGTCTATTTCCGGCTTCTCGAAAAGCTGAGTGTCGAGAGCGCCGCACTCAATGGCCGCGTCTTCGACATCCTTGGCGAAGTTTTCGAGGGCATTAGCCTTAAGGATCTACTCCTGGAGGCCATTCGCTATGGTGACCAGCCGGAAGTTCGCGCCCGTCTCGGCCAGCGCGTTGAAAACGCCTTCGATCACGACAAGCTTCGCGACATACTTAACCGCAACGCACTGGCGCAGGAATCCATGAGCGCCGAACGCCTTTTTGCGGTGAAGGAGGAGATGGAAAAAGCAGAGGCCCGCCGACTCCAACCTTACTTCGTCAGATCCTTTTTCATGAAAGCCTTCGAGGCACTAGGCGGTTCCATTCACCCGCGAGAGGCCGCCCGCTTCGAGATCACGCACGTTCCGGCCTCCATCCGCGAACGCGACCGCCTCATCACCGGCCGCAACCGCCGCGAACTCGCTCCCGTGCTCAAGCGTTACGAGCGCGTCTGCTTCACTCGCGAAGCTGTCCGGCCGCTCGATAAACCAGGTGCGGCCTTTGCCGCTATGCTCCACCCTGGCCACCCGCTAATGCTTGCCGTGAGCGACATGCTATTGGAACAGCACAGCAACCTCCTCCGACAGGGCAGCATTCTTGTAGACCCAGCCGACGATGGCGAGGAGCCGCATCTGCTCTTCCTGCTCACCCATGAGATCAAGTCCGGCAATGGCCAGGTGCTTTCCAAGCGTCTTCAGTTCGTCCGCGTCCCGACCGATGGATCTGCCACCTTTGCCGGCTGGGCACCGCATCTCGACCTTGAAGCCCTCGCGCCCGCCGATCGTCCGCTGCTTAAGGATATACTTGCCGCCTCTTGGATTCGAGCCGACCAGGAACAGCGCGCCGTTGCTCTCGCCGCCGCCACGCTCGTGCCGGAACATTTTCACGAAGTCGCCGGACGCCGCATAGCTCATGTGGACAAGACTCTTGCTGCCGTCCACGAGCGCCTTACCAAGGAAATCGCCTTCTGGTCCGACCGTTGGATCAAGCTTAAGGAAGATCAGGAAGCGGGCAAGGACGTGCGGCTGAATCTCGAAAACGCCCGCCGGACCGTCTCCGATCTTGAAGGCCGCCTTGAAAACCGAAAGAAGGAACTCCTATCCATGCGCCACGTCACCTCCGCCACACCCGTGGCACTCGGTGGCGCCCTGGTTGTTCCCATCGGCCTACTCCGTCGCCTGCGCGGGGAAACTCCTACTGAGTACGGTTCGGCATTTTCCGCCGATCCCGTCGCCCGTGCTCGCGTCGAAAAACTCGCCATGGACGCTGTTCGCCATGCTGAGGAGGCACGCGGCTGCCGCGTGGTAGATGTGTCCGCGCAGAAATGTGGCTGGGACATTACTTCCTACCCGCCCGCAACGGACGGCAAGCAGCCAGACGCCCGCCACATCGAAGTCAAGGGACGCGTGCAGGGCGCGGGCACCGTCACCATTACCCGCAACGAAATGCTCTACGCGCTTAACCAGGCCGACAAATTCCTCCTCGCGATCGTCCTCGTGGGGCAGAGCGACGCGGTGGACGGCCCCCATTACCTTCGCAACCCCTTCGAGTCCGAACCCGGTTGGGGTGTTTCGTCCGTGAACTACGATCTAGACGCGCTGCTCCAGCGAACACAGCCACTTTAGCGGATGAAGCTTATGGCCAAGCACATCTTACTTCCTGCCAAGGCCATCACGGATGCTGAGCAATCGAATGCAATCGTTGTTTCTTTTGCTGCGACCTGGCACCAGCATCTACTTGCAGAAGACTTTAGCCTGGTGATCCGAAAACGAGTACCCAAAAGCAGAACATTCGAGTGGCTCTATTTTCACATTAATAGCCCGGTGAGCGCGATTTGTGGAAGAGCCCAGATTGAAACCATTGCGAACTTGATGACCGAGCAAGCTATCAGAAGAGCTAGCAAGATCAACTTACCTCCCGAAGAAATAAAATCCTACATCGCAGGAGATCGGCACATCGGTTGTTATAAGCTCGGTGCATTTCAATTTGGAAACAAGCCAGTTCATACAACGGAACTTGCTACGCGGATGATTTACCATCCGCCACAAAGCTTTTTCATCTTGTCTAAACTAGGCAAGCAAATACTCGACCGAATGGCTGGATTTATCCAGCTCAAAGCGGGTCACTCAAGAAATGCGCAAAACAAATGACAGCGCTAATCAAGTCACCACGAAAACTCATCGAAGTGGCCCTCCCGCTCGATGCCGTCAATGTCGCAGCGGCGAAGGAGAAATCCATCCGCCATGGACATCCAAGTACGTTGCACCTGTGGTGGGCAAGGCGACCGCTTGCGGCAGCCCGAGCAGTCATTTTCGCTCAACTGGTTAACGATCCCGGATACCAACAGGGAGGCGGCTTCAAATACGGTAAGAATAAGAAAGAGGCCGCCCTCGAACGGAAGCGGCTCTTTAAGATCATCGAGGACCTCGTTCTATGGGAGAACACCACAAACGAAGTAGTCCTGGAGGCCGCCCGCGCCGAAATCCGTCGCTCATGGCGCGAGGTGTGCGATTTGAATAAAGACCATCCGGACGCTGCCGACCTGTTTAATCCCGAGAAGCTCCCCATGCTACACGACCCGTTTGCCGGTGGCGGTGCGATTCCGTTAGAGGCTCAGCGCCTCGGCTTGGAAGCTTACGCCTCCGATCTCAATCCCGTGGCCGTCCTCATCAATAAGGCGATGATAGAAATCCCGCCCAAGTTCGCCGGACGCGCTCCGGTGGGTCCATCGGCGCCCGAGAAACTTGGTGAACGGCTCAACCTTCCAAATGAGTGGCCAGGTGCGACCGGACTCGCGGAAGATGTGCGCCGCTATGGAGCTTGGATGCGGTCCGAGGCTCATAAGCGAATAGGGCATCTATATCCACCAGTCGAGATCACGCCCGAGATGGCCCGCGAACGGCCTGACCTTAGACCGATCGTCGGCCAGAAGCTCACCGTCATTGCTTGGCTCTGGGCGCGCACCGTAAAGAGTCCCAATCCGGCGTTCTCTCACGTTCACGTACCGCTAGTTTCCACCTTCATCCTCTCCACCAAGGAGGGTAGAGAGGCTTACGTGCTTCCTGTAATCGAGGGAGGGAACTACCGCTTCAGTGTCAACATGGGCACGCCCCCTAAACAGTTGGAGAACGGCACATCCGCTGGCAAGAGAAAGGCTTTTCGATGTTTGGTTTCGGATGTTCCCATCGATTACGACTACATTCGATCGGAAGGAAAAGCCGGTCGACTCGGGCAAAAACTTATGGCCATAGTCGCGGAGGGGCCTCGCGGGCGAGTTTATCTCTCGCCAACCGCAAACGCGGAGTCGGTCGCCGCCATGGCAACGCCGACCTGGAAGCCGGATTGCGAAATACCGACAAAACACCGAAATTTTCAACCGCCAGTATACGGAATGAACAATTTGGGAGATTTATTTACTCCGCGACAATTGGTTTCATTAACTACATTGAGCGATCTTGTTTCGGAATGCCTCGACAAGATACGGAAGGATGGCTTAGCCGGCGGAATGTTGAGTGGTGAGGGAGGCATTGAAGCTGGCGGAGTTGGTGCAGACGCATACGCCGAAGCAATAGCAGTTTTCTTAGGGTTAGCTGTCAGCCGATCCGCGAATAGCATTAACTCGCTGGTAGTCTGGTCCCAAGGGCGGGAACAAAGTGTGAATCTTTTCTCACGTCAGGCAATCCCAATGACGTGGGACTTTCCCGAGGTCAGCCCGTTTTCAGGTGCTGCCGGTGACTTTGCTGTAACTACAACATCGATGGCGCGTAGCATTGAAAATGTTTCAAACAATAGAGTCGCGGCATTTGCTACTCAAGCCGATGCACAGACTCAATTAATAAGCAGCGGGAAAGTCATCTCCACAGACCCGCCCTACTACGACAACATTGCTTATGCTGAACTCTCTGACTTTTTCTATGTTTGGATTCGTCGAGCACTTCATGCCATTTTTCCAAATCTACTCGCAACAATAGCAGTTCCAAAGACGGAGGAACTCGTGGCGGCTCCACATCGTCATGGCGGCGTGGACAAAGCTGATGCTTTTTTCCTGAGCGGCATGACTCACGCAATGGGAAACCTTGCAAAACAGGCTCACCCAGCATTTCCGATCACCCTCTACTACGCGTTTAAGCAAGCTGAAACCGATATTGATGTTGGGACTTCATCGCCTGGTTGGGAGTCCTTTTTGGAGGCAATTATTCGGTCTGGGCTTCAACTTACTGGCACATGGCCGATGCGGACAGAGCGACCTACTGGGGTCAAGGTTCAAACCAACTCTCTCGCTTCTTCAATCATACTCGTCTGCCGCAAGCTCCCGGCGGAAGCACCGACGATTTCCCGGCGCGAATTTATCCGTGAATTGAACGGTGTTCTACCCGAGGCGCTCGACGAGATGACCAAGGGCGCGGGCGGCGAGCATTCCCCCGTCGCTCCGGTGGACCTCTCGCAGGCTATCATCGGGCCAGGTATGGCTGTTTTCTCCAAATATGCGGCCGTGCTGGAGGCCGATGGTTCGCCCATGAGCGTTCATCGTGCTCTCCTGCTGATCAACCGGTTTCTCGCCGAGGATGACTTTGACCCTGATACCCAGTTCTGTTTGCATTGGTTTGAGCAGCACGGTTGGGGCGAAGGCCGCTTCGGCGATGCCGACACGCTGTCCCGCGCCAAAGGTACTAGCGTCAACGGCGTGAGCGACGCGGGTGTGGTTGAATCCGGAGGCGGTATAGTGCGCTTGCGCAAGTGGTCCGAATACTCCGCCGACTGGGATCCGGAGACCGACACTCGCAACCCAGTATGGGAAACTCTGCACCAGCTCATCCGGGCTCTAAAAAAGGAAGGCGAAACGGGCGCAGGCCGTCTCCTTGCCGCCGTCAAGGGCAAGGCGGAAGCCGCCCGCCAGCTCTCCTATCGCCTCTACACACTCTGCGAGCGTCAGGGTTGGGCCGAGGACGCCCGCGCTTACAACGAACTCATTACTTCCTGGACCGGCATCGAGACCGTCGCCGGTGCTGTGCCAACTGAAAAAATACAAGGCAGCCTCTTTGAATGACATGCCATTAGACTGGAGCACAAATCGATGAAACCGTGGCGCGAAATAGGTGTTCCCCATCCCGACGTACTGGAAGGTACGTTCCTTCAATCCGAATTCGCCGCGGATATCACCGCCGTTCATACCGGCAAGGCAACGCCTGAATACCAGGATGCGACTGCTTTTTTTCAACGCACATTCATTACGGAAGGCATGGGCTTGTTGCTTACCTCTGTTGCGCGGCGGTTAAACGGCAAGGGTGGCGACCCGGTTATCCAACTTCAAACAGCCTTCGGCGGGGGAAAGACACACACCATGCTGGCCGTCTATCACCTGGCCACTCGCCACCGCCCACTCAAGGACTTACTCGGCATCCCCGACCTGCTTGATCACGCGGGTATCATGGACGTACCGAAAGCTCGCGTCGTTGTACTCGACGGCACCGCTCGTGCGCCCGGTCAGGCGTGGAAAAGTGGCAAGCAAACCATCAACACCCTTTGGGGTGAACTGGCGTGGCAACTCGGCGGCGACGAAGGCTATGAGCTTGTGAAGGACGCTGACACGACCGGTACTTCACCCGGCAAGAACGTCCTGAAAACATTGCTAGAAACGTATGCCCCCTGCGTGGTGCTTGTGGATGAGCTTGTGGCCTATATCCGGCAGTTTCCAAATGGCCAGACTCTGAGCGGTGGAAGCTACGACAGCAATCTCTCCTTTGTGCAGGCGCTGACCGAAGCTATCAAGCTGGTTCCGAACGCCATCCTGCTCGCGTCTTTACCGGAATCGGATATCGAAGCCGGGAGTAATCGTGGAATGACGGCGCTGCAAGCACTTGAGAAAACCTTCGGCCGCTTGCAGGCCCTCTGGAAACCTGTAGCGACAGAGGAAGCCTTCGAGATCGTCCGCCGGCGTCTCTTCGAACCCGTGCGCGACGCCCCTGCACGCGACGCGGTATGTCGAGCCTTTGCTGATGCCTACGTTACCGAGGGTGCCAAACTGCCCTCGGAGACGCAGGAAGCACGGTATTTCAATCGTCTGGTGCAGGCCTATCCAATTCACCCGGAAGTTTTCGATCGCCTTTATGAAGACTGGACGACCCTTCAAAGTTTCCAGCGCACTCGCGGAGTGCTGAAGCTGATGGCGAAGGTGATCTACAGGCTTTGGAAGGATCAAAATCAGGACCTAATGATTCTGCCTGGAAGCCTTCCGCTCTACGACGGCAATACGCGCAATGAACTGACCTACTACCTGGCGCCGGGTTGGGACGCAGTGCTGGAAAAAGATATCGACGGCGAACGGGCTGAGACCACGGAACTCGAAACGAAGGAGCCGCGCTTTGGTGCCGTTAATGCCGCCTGCCGTGTGGCTCGGACAATTTTCCTAGGCAGTGCACCATCTGCCGCTGGGACACAGAAAGGTGTTGTTCGCGGTCTGGATCGCGCCCGTGTGCTTCTAGGTTGTCTGCAGCCAGGACAAGCCTCTTCAACCTTTTCCGATGCACTCAACCGGCTGGCGGACCGACTCCATTACTTGAACTCCTCTGGCGATAAGACTCAGGACGCCACACGATTCTGGTTTGACACTCGCGCTAACCTGCGCCGGGAGATGGAAGACCGGAAGGGGCGGTTCAACGATCAGAACGAGGTGCGCGGCAAGGTGGCCGACGTGCTCCGCAAGCTCATGCCCGGAGCCTCGTTCTTTGAGGGTAGTCATATCTTCACGCCACACGCGGACGTGCCCGATGACGGCGTACTGCGCTTAGTGGTTTTACCCCCAGAAAAGTTTTACACCAAGCAGGAGATGCGCATAGCCTCCGAAGAGGTGCTGGAATTTGTGCGCAACCACGGCCAAAAGCCACGATATCGTGGGAATAGGCTCATTTTCATTGCTCCAGATCATGCCTCCTTGGCCCGTGTGCGCGACTGTGTCCGCACTGCGTTGGCTTGGAATTCCATCGTCGAAGATGTTAAAGGGAAACGACTAAATATTGATGGTCTCCAGGAGGAGCAGGCGAAGAAGGAACTCCAGTCCGCTGAAGACGTGCTGCCTCGAGTAGCGCGAGAGTGCTACAAGTGGCTCCTGTGCCCGATGCAGGCCACACCTGCGGATCGTCAGCCCACCATTGAAGTATTTCCGCTGAACACCAGTGGCTCAACATTGAGTGCTGAAATCCAGCGGGTGTGTCACGACAATGAGCTGGTTATCAGTGCTTGGTCTCCGATACATTTGCGCGACACGCTGAAGAAGCTTTACTGGAAAGATGGAAAGGATGCTGTGGGTGCAATGGCTCTCTGGGAGGACATGCAGCGGTACCTATACCTCCCACGCCTCAATGGCCGCGACGTGCTGGAACAGGCCATCATTAAGGGCGCGGGCAGCAAGGATTTCTTCGGAACCGCCTACAGGCAGACCGGCGGTGTTTTTGAGGGATTCAAGCTCGGTGACGCCAACGTGCAATTCGACGACACGTTGATGCTGATAGAGCCAGAAGCTGCGAAGCAATATGAAACAAACCTACCCGTAAACTTGAAACCCAATTCTGATGTTGTCGGTGGGATCGCTCCGCCGTCGACAGGAGCGCATGAGGACCGGTCTACGCCCTTCCAACCCCCAACTGCGACAGGGCCAGCGAAGGCAAAAACTTTCTATGGCTCCGTGGAAGTGAATCCCGCCACGGCAAAGATGCGACTAGTCCAACTGGCAGAAGAAATTATCAACAATCTCGCCTCTGATCCCCAAGCTGAACTCAAGATCACAGTGGAAATCAATGCGGATTTTCCGAACGGTGCCGCTGACCAGATCAAGCGTGCGGTGTCAGAGAACGCAAAGCGCCTTGGATTCAAGACTTCGACATGGGAGTGATGCGCTCATCTGGTTGGCTCCGTGCCACTCTAGAAATCCAATCGCACATTCCGGCAGGCGCTCCCGCAGGCCGAAGTTTTTGGCAAAAGCTCAAATGGTGGTAGAGCGGATCAGCGGCACGCGGTCTACGAGTATCCGTCCTATCCGCCCCTCGCCCGAGCGGGGCGCAATCTCTCCCACAGCGCGTGTTCCCGCTGCTCAGGGTCATTTGCGAGCGTCTGCTCTCCAGGCGTCAGCTCCGCGAGAAAGCGAAAGCCCTCTGACGCAATCGGCTCGGATTCTCTCGCGGTCGATCCTCGCGTCGCGCCGTACAAGGTCGCTCAGGTCATCCCAGTCGAATTCTGCGCCGTGTTCGAATTTCCTCATCAGGCGCGTGCGGGATCGAAAGTATCGCGCGCCTGCCAGAGCTTCAGCAGCAGTTGCCGCGGGATCGCCGCATTGCGTGGTCCTTCTATCTACGAAGGCGCACTTTCCGGTGCATAATAGGCTCTCACCTTGTACGATAGAGTCGTATCAGCATTCAGGATGGTTCAACGGGGGCCGGCTGTACTCTCCGGACGACGCGTCGACGTTAGCTCGAAAGGAGTTCCGAGGTGTCCAAAGAAGACCACAAGATTATATTGGTCTTTATTATCAACGGGGTGGACTATCGCGTTCATGTCAATGTCGAAGCGCCACTTGCGGTAGCTGTAGAGCGCGCGCTCGTTGAAAGCCGTAATACGGGTCGCCCACCAGATGAATGGGAGGTGCGAAACGCCACCGGCGTCCTTTTGGAGAAAGGCAGGACTATTGAGGATCTGGGCCTGAAGAACGAAACACGCCTGTTTCTGAGTCTGCACGTGGGCGCCGGCGGAAAGTACATATGGTTGACACTGAGGTAAGCCACCTCAAGTTCGAGCGGGACGTGCACACTCTAAGCGAGCAGCGAAGGACGCTCGAGTCGCGCGGGATCTTCCTTCTCGATTCAACGGCTTATCCATTCGTCGAACTAGCTTTCGTGCCGCGTCATTTTCTTCAAATTGTTTTGCCAGCCGCTCAAACTGGGGCCATCATCTTGCCCCAGGGCGCCATGATGGCCGTGCAGATTCCAAGCCTTGCCGCTAGAGCATTTAAGGCTCGACTCGATCTGACTGGCTATGACTTACAAGCCCCTTCCTTAGAGTTCCGAGATTTTTGGACAGATAACAAATTGGAATACGCGACAATGTTTCGAGCCTTGGAGTACGAAAAGGAACGGAAGGCGCACGTTGTGCTACTCGATGACCACCCAACTACTCACAAACCGTTTTTGTGCATTCGGGGTATACGCGAATATCATGAACATCCGCAGCACTCAGGCGACGACTGGCTCCTCTATCGATACCAGATGAGCCTGTTCTCTATTGTAATGTCCTTGTGGCGTGTAACAGTAGACCTCGTTCACCCACAAGTGTTTTATCAACCGACCGGACTTCAGGTTAACTGGGCGGCGGAGGAGAAGGTCTGATTGGCTCTCGCGCCTTTTTTCGAACGCATCTACGGTGCGATTGGTGGCCATCTATCTGTTTCCCGTGAATCTCTCATTACTTCGCTTAGTGAAGCGTCAATTGGCCTCAGTTGCGGAAATCACCTCACTTCCAACGACAAATGGATAGCGGAGCTAGCTACAAACATGTTGGCCCGACTGTATCCGCGACTGGCCATCTCTGGTCCTGACCCCTTCTCCTCAAAGTTGCGGGAGCTTGCAGCCAAAATTAACCCGGAGATCGAATTCGCGACAGAGTCCCCAGACGAAACCACAATATGTATCAGTGTTGGAGCTTCGGAGGCCGCCCTTTATCCAAATTCTTCCGGCTGGGTTGCCCGCCTGAGCCACTCGTACCGGAATCGAAAGGGACCAGCAAATCCATACGCTGCGGCAACGGCAGCTGCTTTTGCATGCGCCGAACTCTTTAGGCGTGTGTTCCTAAAGGCTTCGTCGGAACAAGACGTTTCGGTTTCTCTACTTGATTTCAGCAGAGATGGTGGTGTGGATCTCGAGCTTCTGCAAAGCTCCGTCGGCGACGTCCTTGTTGCAGGTTTAGGTGCAGTGGGAAATGCCGCCGTATGGTCGCTAGCACGTCATCGAAATCTCCAGGGACGACTTTGGCTGGTCGACGAAGAAGAACTGACACTTCTTAACTTGCAGCGATATGTTCTGGGAACGCTAGCAGATGTATCTCAGCCAAAGGTACAGCTCGCGCAGGACGCTCTGAGGAAAACCGAGTTGTCAATCGAGCCTTCCAAGATGACCCTTGAAGACTTTGTTCAAGGTCGCGGGAGTATGGACATCGCAACGATCTGCATTTCCGTAGACAACGTCGCCAGCCGCCGCTCAGCACAGGCGCTGCTGCCGAAGCTAATTGTTAATGGCTGGACGGGCGACCAAGGTCTCGGTGCCTCTTGGCACGTCTTCTCCCGTGATGCTGCTTGCTTGGCATGCCTATACCATCCACACGGACAGGGGCGTTCTGCCACGGAGCAGGCGGCCCGAGCACTCGGACTGTCCTTTGACAGGGCAACTTTCCTCTGGGTTACTCGACAGCCCCTCTCGCAGGAGGACCTTAGAACTGCCGCACAGAGTCTAGGAGTGGTAGAAGAAAAACTGGAACCCTGGCGGAACAAATCGCTCGGTGATCTCTATACTGATCTCGTCTGCGGCACGATGCCTTTGGACGTGACCGGCGTCGGGCGTCTGGAGATGGTGCCCCTAGTGCATCAATCGGTCCTCGCTGGAGTCCTCATGGCAGCGGAACTTGTTAAGCGAACCGATCGCAAACTCTCTGCGCTTTCGGAAGTTGAGCCTTTAGTGTCGTGGGACGACATATTGCGGCCCCCACCGACACTCTGGACAAAACCCAGACCGCGAGAGACCGGCTGTATTTGTGGTGATTCCGATTACCAGACTGTGTATCGCTCGAAGTGGGCAATCGCGGAAAAGCGCCGACGTGTCAAAGAGGCTCACCGGTGTGACTGATGCGGACGTATCCCGCGCCCTCCTGGACATCCCAGTGTCGTTCCGCGCGATCCCACACCCACACGCGACCTAAATAATCAACCGAGCCCCCATGCCCAAGCGCGGGTACGTTTTGATACGGAAACGCTCGACCGCTGCGCCAAGTCGCCTTGCCGACCTGTTCTGCCTTCCAATCTTCCGATGGGACAAAATAATGCCTGCCGCTTACTCGCCAGCCCGCAGCTAGGGCGTCCCCCAGACATTCAGTAAGCCTTTCCAACCGCACGTGCTGAAGAACCGGCGGTCTTGGTAGCCGGCAGGGATGCTGACGGTCAGCTTCTGAAATCGGTGGATATAAGTGACGCAGGTCCCAAGGATCAAGATCCGCGACTGCAAAGGGATGTGAGTCGTATCTTTCAAGAGGAGCGAGGACGCGCAACTCAGAGCCACTCGAATCTTCAAGTTGGATAGGCACTTCGTGCGTTGCGGGCCAAAGGGGACGTCGTTTCTCAGCAACAATGATCTGCGGGTTTCGCCATTCTCGTAAATCACCCATGGCTTCTCGCAAGCCCCTCTTCCAACACTGCGTCAGCATCGGAGGCCCTGGAATTGGTGTGGCGAGTGGCGCAGGTGAATCATTGCGCACGAGATGTTCTGCGAACTGAACGAGCGATGCAAAAGCTCTGGTGCGTGCAAAGCTACCGTAGTCGATTCTCTGCCACATCTCATCGAACTCGCTACGACTCACGAAGGGGACAACTTCCAATTGGTTTTCTCTGACGAGATTCACGAATTGTTCCAGCACTCTAAAACCATCTGACCTAGGATTAAGGGCCTCATCCAATCTCCAGGGATGGTCCAGTAGAAGGCCGGTCATCGAGCCACGGGACTCCGGGCCTCCCGGACTGCTTTGATTTGTGACTCCGTTTCCCAGGCTTCTTGGAGGAACCGACTGGGCCATTTGAGCTCGTCCCGGAATTCGAGGCCGACTCTTCGTGGCTCGTTACAGATATTATTCGAGCCCGGGGGATCCACGAAGTATACGGCGATTTTATCCGCTAGCTCCTGGTTGAGTGCGGCCCATAAGCGTAATCGATGGAAAAACATTTCTGAATGAGTTTCAACGATAGCTGATCGCTTGGAGAGTGCCAACGAACAAAAGAAGTCTGCCAATTCGGCCTGCGGTCTCGGATGCAGGTGCGCTTCCGGGAGATCCACAATAATGAGGCTGTCTTCCTGCTGCATAAGCCCGCCGACCAAGACCGGAAGCACCTGGCTCAAGCCGAAGCCGACCTCTGTGATATCGTGGGATTTTCCGCTCTGGTTGATAGTAAAACGAGTTTCAACCCGACCCGGTTGAAGAGCTGAATCTAATGCCTCAACTCTTGTAGCTATCCCCAAGCGCTGGAGCCAAAAGCATGTGGCATTGGCGAGAGCGTTGCTTTGAATCCTCCACGGAGCATCAATCTGAGAAGCAGCTTGCTCGACGGAGTTCGGAATCTCGGGAGGCTCTGCGAAACGTACCGAATCGAGATTTGGCGAGTGGAGAATGCTCGGCGTCCACTCCCCTGCATAACCGATGGCTTGGGGAGTTCCGGCACCCTTCTCATAGCTCCGTGCAGGTCTCTTGCGTGTGGCCCGAAGATAACTGAGGTTTTGCAGGAGCTTCTTGATATCGTCGCTGGCCCGGCCACTCACCATGATTTCGGTTCCACTCTGATGCCGGACCGTTTCGAGTACAAAACCGTTTAGGCCGACATTTGCTTTTCTACCGTCAGCAGCCTGCCATTCAACCTCGTTTATCCTTATGAGTTCCAGTCCGCTTCGATCGCTTTCCGCGCCCACTTCGATGGTTGCTCCAATACCGCTTTGCGCTCCCTGTGGTGCTTGTGAAAGGGGTTCTGGTGAAGCCGGAGTCGTGGAGCTGTGACCAGGCGGCAGGGGGTGACGAAGATACGTGAGCCGCAAATCTGGAATGCGCGGCTCGAGTCCTCCAAAACCGAAGGCTACCCAGCCATCACGCGTTAGGAAGTCGATATACACACGATCTTCGACCCCATTAGTCACGAGATCACTGCGCAACCCAAGATCAATCGGCCATTCCTCCGCAGCCTTCGCATGTTCTGGTGTGAGCGTCGCCTGATTTGAGCCGCCTCGAAGCCACTGTGCATACGACATGGCGGCCAGCCCATGGCCAAAAACAGATTTGCCTGCACTATTCGGTCCAAGGAGGACTGTTAACGGCTTCAAATCAATGGACCCGCTCGGAAACCCGCGGAAGTTCCTGACTCGAATCTTTTGAACACTCATTGGCGGTCGCCCACTTGAAGCAAATCTTGGACCTCTACGGGCTTTAGCTCCTGCCAGCCCCCTTCAGTCAGTCTGTAGGCAGCCCACGAACTGGGATCAGCAGGGGCGTGCCCGAAGTCGGGCACGACTAGTGAGAATCCACCGTCCATCGTGACGATCGCATAACGGTCATCTGCTTCGGAATGATACGCTTCTCCAGGATGACTGTGCACTTGAGCAATAAGCCGCAGACCTGTATCCGCAAGTGCTCGATTCAGCTGAAAGAGCGTCTCGCCACTCACGAAATATCCAACTCCATTCTCACTCTTGATGGGATGTTGATCGGGCGTAAAAGCCATGATCACGTGGGCATGAGGCGGCGTTACGTTACCCAGCCATAGGACCAATGCCTCAAACCCGTGCGCACCAAACTCTTGCATAGTTTTGAGGGTTGCCCGAACCACGGAATCCTTAACCGTGACTCGCCGAATTCCGCTAAGGTAAGAGTCCAACATCGCCTCGATCTTTTATCATATCGCAGACAGATTGCCCCACTGCCCAATCAGCCTCCGGGCGGTACCTAACAAGAAGTCCGGCTAACTGGCCGAGGAAGGACATCTTAACTCACAGGGACAAGATTGGAGATGCCTTTCCCTTTGAGCCCGACTCAAACTCATGGGCGAGGATCGGGCACTTTGATGGGCGCCTGGATCATGGCGTGTGTTACCTTTCGCGAGGCCGCACGCAAGCAAATCCTTTGGATAGCGTTCTCGGCAATCATCATGTCGCGAAGGCCGGACTGAGCGGAATAGCGCCGCACCTGAGTTTGCGTGAGCATCCCTACGCGTCCTTCTTCAGCGCTTTTCGTCGGCCGAGCCCGGCACTCTCGCGCAGCTCTTCGCGCGGCACGTTGACGAACAGGCGCCACGTCTTGTCATAGCCGAGGGCCCCGCGCACGTTGATCGTCGGGTTGGGCCCCATCCAAGTGCGGGGACCGCGCGCGGCGAACCGGAGCAGCCGTTCGCGGATGTCGGCGGGCATGTCCGCCTTGACGTGATCCATCACCCAGCCGAACCTTCGCACCAGCGCCGTCGAATCCATCCGTTCGAGATACTCAGCCGTCTTCTGCCACTCTAATCGGCGGCTCGCCGTTGCCAGAATGAAAACGGCTTCTGCCACGCCGCCGGCGAGCGCCGGGCGGTCGATGCAGTCGATGGCCGTCTTCTCCCGGTCGGACATCATGACCTTGAAACCGAAAACATCGACAGGAGCAAATCCGAAAAATTTGCCGGGCTTGGGATTGACGACGCGCACGCGTCCCTCCCCCACCTGCCGTTCCCGTACCCGCACTGGCGTGACCACGAAGATCACCCTGCGATGCTGCGTCGTCAGCCCGTAGTGCGCGGCCGCGCTACCGTATCCGATATAGTAAGGATCAGCGATACGGCTCGCGAGCGCGAGCAGGTTGGTTTCTCCCAGCGCATCGGGACCTTCGTCGGGCGGGATGACCAGGTATTCTCCCCAGCTTGCCCGTTCAAGCCAGCCCTTCCGGCGCAGAGATTCAATCACGTTGTCCGCCGCCTTGGCGCTGACGCCCAGCAGTTTGATAATCTCCGGACGGCCCACTTCCCGCCGTTTCTGTTCGGCGAGGGCAAGCACGACCCTGCTCTCTTGCGGCGATAAGGTCCGGAC